>Ga0222719_10001391_pt1 | contig 23525 bp, 23 predicted proteins | sample C33_34DmetaG_FD_165039 | JGI IMG/M metagenome (GOLD analysis project Ga0222719, IMG submission 165039) | Estuarine water microbial communities from San Francisco Bay, California, United States - C33_34D | ecosystem: Environmental > Aquatic > Marine > Unclassified | place: USA: California...
ATACTGCCTGGGGATATGGAGAAGGACATAGTGAACGCCTTTTGGGTAAATTGTTAAAAAACTGTCCAAATAAAAAACTCTATACAGCAAGTAAAATTCCTCCAAAAAATTTTAAATGGCCAGCAAAACCCCATTACACTTTTGCTGAATCATATCCTGAAGAGCATATTCGAGATTACACTGAAAAAACATTGAGGAATTTAGATCAAGAACAAATTGATCTCATGCAATTTCACACCTGGGACGATGGTTGGGCAACTAACGAAGAATGGCAACGTACAGTAGAAAATTTAAAAAAGGAAGGTAAAATTGCCGCAATGGGAATTAGCATGAACCGATGGGAACCAGAAAATGGAATTAAAGCCCTTGAAACTGGAGTAATAGACGCAATTCAAGTCATCTACAATATATTTGATCAAGCTCCAGAGGATCATCTTTTCCCTTTTTGTGAAAGCAATGACATTGCAGTCATTGCACGAGTTCCTTTTGATGAAGGGACACTCACTGGAAATATCACTCGTGAAACCACTTTTCCTGAAGGCGACTGGAGGGGAACCTATTTTGTGCCAGAAAACCTAAATGCAAGTGCAGACAGAGCCGACTTACTTCGACCTTTAATTCCTGCTGATTCTGATATGGCTCGTATGGCACTCAAGTTTATTTTAGAAAATAAAACTATAGGTACGATCATTCCGGGAATGCGCAAACAACGTAATGTATTAGCAAATACCAGTACTAGTGATGGAATACCTCTTGATAGTGAACTTTATGCGCAATTGAGAACTCACAGATGGGATAGAAAACCCACTACTTGGTCTCAATAAGAAACATACTCATCTGATAGATTAAATAAAAATCCAAAAACATACAAAATGAACCTTAAAAATATACCAAGTAAAGAACTGATGCCGGGATATCACGGTCAAATGATTCACGGCCAACAAATAACTTGGGCCTTTTGGACAGTAGAGGAAGGAGCTGAAGTACCGGAACATAAACATCACCATGAACAAATGATGCAAGTTGTTTCAGGAAAATTTGAATTTACCTTAAATGGTAAAACAAAAGTATTTACAGAAGGAGATATTGTACTTATTCCTTCTAATCATCTGCATGGAGGTAAAGCTTTGACTCCTTGTAAACTAATGGACGTTTTTAGCCCAGTTAGAGAAGAATACAAATAACAATGGAAATCAATTTAAAAGGAAAAAACGCCCTTGTAGGGGGAAGCAGCAAAGGAATCGGTCGCGCTATTGCTGAACGTTTAGCGCTATCTGGTGCGAATGTGACTCTTATGGCTCGCAATGAATCATTACTCCAAGAAGTGATTGATCAGCTAGATACTTCTAAACACCAAAAACATGAATATTTAGTTGTTGATTTTACAGAATTCGACGCTTTTAGTGCCCAAATAAAGGCCTATTTTAAAGTTAATTCGGTAGATATTTTAGTGAATAATACTCAAGGTCCAAAAGCAGGGGGTGCCCTAGAGCAAACTATATCTGATTATCAAGCAGCGTTTGATTTGCTTTTTAAATGTGCAGTACAAACTACAAGCTTGGCATTACCACATATGCAAAAACAACGGTGGGGACGAATCATCAACGTTGCCTCCATCTCAGTTCGGGAACCTTTAAATTATTTGGCACTATCCAATAGTTTACGAGCTGCTTTAGTTACCTGGGCAAAGAGCTTGTCTTTGGACATTGCTGCTGATAATATTACAATAAACAATACCCTCACTGGCTATTTTGACACCGAACGCATTGCCCAACTTAACGCAGAAAAAGCCAAAAAAATGAATCTCCTTACTTCCAAGGTTCGTGAAGCTATGGAAGCCACAGTTCCCATGAAACGTATCGGACGTCCAGAAGAATACGCTAATTTAGTTTGCTTTTTAGCTTCGGAACAAGCCAGTTATATTACTGGAACAAATATCCCAATAGATGGTGGACTGCTAAAATCATTTTAACTTTCATAATGCCCACCTAATTAAAACATCTAGCAAATACAATTCTTCAAAAATTAGTTAGAATTTGAATTCGGCTTATTTTATTAACTTAGTGTATTAATCTACTCTAATTTTTGAATATGAGCCCCAAATATTCTTCTACACATTTTTGCTTTTGGATCGTTGCACTATTCTTTCTTTTATGGAATCTTGTAGGTGTACTTTCTTTTTTTACTCATACCTTCATTTCTGATGCCAGCCTGGCTGCACTACCTGAAAACGAACGTGCACTTTATACACAATACCCTTTATGGACCACCATAGTTTTTGGAGCAGCTGTATTTTATGGTTTTACTAGTGCTTTAGGTCTTCTGATGAAAAAGAAATGGGCCAGAATCGCTGCCAGCATTTCGTTTATTACTGTTTTAATACAAATGATTCACAATGTATTTTATACGGACTCTATAGCTGTTTACGGTATCATTGAAGCGATAACAATGCCTGTTTTGGTTGTTGTTTTTAGTTTGTTATTATTACTCTATACTAACCGAGGTGTCAAAAAAGGCTGGCTGAATTAATTGCTTTAGTAAATTACGAGTCCCTCAAAAAATGAAAAAAAATGTTAGAACCCCTGACGAATATATCGCACTGCTTCCAGCAGAACGGAAAAACTGTATCCAAAAACTACGTCAGATTATTCTCCAAAATATTCCCAAAGGATTTGAAGAAACAATAAATTATGGTATGATTGGCTATGTGATACCGCACAGTAGCTATCCAGAGGGTTATCATTGTGACCCAAAGCTTCCTTTGCCTTTCATCAATATTGCATCACAAAAAAATTATGTCTCACTCTATCATATGGGAATCTATGCTCTTCCTGAATTATTAGAATGGTTTGTAACTGCTTATCCAAAGCACAGCAAAAAAAAATTAGACATGGGAAAAAGTTGTATTCGATTTAAAAATCCAGATGACATCCCTTTCGCCCTAATCGGAGAACTTTGTACTAAAATGACACCTACTTACTGGATTTCACTCTACGAAAAGCAGTTAAGACGCTGAACAGTCCCTTCATAGATCGAAACTTTGTACTACTTTTAATTAAAATCTATATAATTGAAGACAATGAACGATGTCGTAATCCGAAATATTAAACCGGGAGAAATAGAAAATCTAATTCCCCTATGTTCCCTGCATGCAGCTTATGAAAAAGCTCCCTTTGATGCGAAAGGAAAAGCAGCTAAATTAAGACGTTATTTATTTGAAGAGAATCCTGCCTTACATTGTTTAGTCGCTCTAAAAGATGGGAAAATGATAGGCTATGCAAGTTTCATGAAACAGTTTTCTACTTGGGATGCGGATTTCTATATGTATATGGACTGTCTTTATTTATTGGAGGAATTCAGAGGTTTTGGAATTGGACGACAGTTAATAAATCGTATTGAAGAAGAAAGCCAACGATTAGGTATTACTCAGATTCAATGGCAAACTCCAAATTTCAACACTCGGGCAATGAAGTTTTACGATCGCCTAGGAGGAGTTTCAAAATCCAAAGAACGTTACTTTTTAGAATGTTCATAGTGATGATTACTTCTGCTTAAAAAGAATTTTTACGATATTGTAAAAAAACAATATGAACAAAATCGTTTCCTATCGGCTAGTCCTTGCTTTCTTTACAATTTCAATCCTTCTTCATGCTCAAGATAAAAAGTCTATAGACTCCATAGTCTCTGATTACAAAACAGATAAAGGCCTTCTGACAACTCACCTCAAAGGAGACAAACTATACTTAGAGCTAGAAGAAAGTTTGTTAGGAAAAGACCTGCTTATGGTTACGCGCTATGCCCAACTCCCATCTAATTTTAATGCCTATACCAATGCTGGCTCAAAATCAAGTCAGATTTTAATCCGTTTTTCTAAGCGAGGAAATAGACTATTACTCACCCAGCATTCTTTTGTAAATACAGCTGAAACTGAAGATCCTATTAGTCTTAGTGTGGAACAGAATAATTTCCCGCCTATACTGGGTGCTTTTGAAATTCAAAATGAAGAAACTGATCGCTTTCTCATTGAAGTGAGTGATTATTTTAATTCTGATGCACCTGGCTTTAATGTGATTCAAAAAAGTATTAAAAAAAAATACGGACTCAGCAGTGTAGATAAAAAGCGAAGCTTTATTGATATTGTAAAAAGTTTTCCTAAGAATACAGAGATTAGACATACGCTCACCTATGCCGCTACAAGTCCCCCAAGAGGAAATCAAGCTGGCACCTTGAGTTTTCAAATGAATCATTCAATAATCTCACTCCCTGAAGATCCTATGCAAGTGCGTTATGAAGACCCACGAGTGGGTTGGTTTACGCTCAAACAATATAATTACAGTTCTGAAGCTTTAAAATCAGATGAAGTTCGGCTGATTAGACGTTGGCGTTTGATACCTTCCGATATTGAAGCATACAAAAATGGGGAATTAGTAGAGCCAGTTAAACCTATCGTCTATTATTTAGATCCAGCAACTCCCATAAAGTGGCGTCCATATTTTAAAAAAGGTATTGAAGACTGGAAAACCGCCTTTGAAAAAGCAGGGTTTAAAAATGCAATCATCGCAAAAGACCCTCCTACTTTAGAGGAAGATCCTGATTTTAGTCCCGAAGACAGCCGATACTCTACTGTCCGATATGTAGCTTCTACTACACGAAATGCAACGGGACCCAGTGTTTCCGATCCCAGAACTGGAGAAATTATTGAAAGTGATATCATTTGGTACCACAATCACCTTCGCTCATACAGAAATAGATATTTGTTAGAAACCGGAGCAGCAAATCCAAAAGCCAGAACGCTAAATACACCAGAAGAAGAAATTGGTGAAATGATGCGCCGCGTTATATCACACGAGATCGGTCATGCCCTAGGACTACCTCACAATATGAAAGCCAGTTCAGCCTACCCCGTAGACTCCCTTCGCTCAGGTAGCTTTACTCAAAAAATGGGAATTGCTACAACCATCATGGACTATGCACGCTACAATTATATTGCCCAACCCGGTGATAAAAACATCCGTTTTGTCCGTCAACTAGGTCCCTACGACGATTATGCCATTGAATGGGGGTATCGTTATTTTCCTGAGGAAACTTCGGAAACTGAAAAAGTTTTCTTGAAAAAAATGGTTGACGAAAAAAGCTTGAATCCTATCTATATGTTTGGCTATAATAGTTTCGATCCTGATTCACAAACTGAAAATATTGGGGATGACCCAATCAAGGCGAGTACTTATGCGCTAAAAAACTTAAAGATTGTAGCTAAAAACCTTGAGGAATGGACAACATCAAATGGGCAATCCTATGCTGATATGGAAGAGCTTTATGGAGAACTTGTCAGTGTCTATAGACGCTATATCTATCATGTAATCCGCAATCTAGGCGGTGTAAATGAAATACTAATTAACAAAGGACAAGAAAATACACCTTATAAAAACTTAAATAAAGCCAAACAATTCGATGCGTTATCCTTTTTGGACGAACACTTGTGGAAAACACAAGCCTGGCTATTAGATCCATCCATAATATCCAAAATAAAAGAAAATGGTAGTTTAGAAATGATTCAAAATCTTCAAAAGTCAGCTCTCAGTGGAATTCTAAGTAGTAAAAAACTAAATCGAATGCTTTCTACAAATACGACATTAACTGGGGAAGGATTATCCCCAGATGAGCTGATACACTCTCTTCATTCTTCCTTATTTGCTGAAACGATTTTACTTGACGATTCCTTTATGGCTTTACAAATTCATCTTGTGAATCACTTAATTACACTATACGAAGATGAAAAACTAAATCCGAGAATTAAAACTACAGTAAGCGCTCAAATAAAAGAACTTAATAGTCTCGCTAAAAAGAAAATGAAAAGTGGCAACAAACTCCAAAAAAATCATTTCGAATACCTTTATAAACTCAGTTTAGCTTCTAGTACACCAAAGTAGTATAAACCAAATAAACCCTTTTTCCACTTTAAGCTGTGCCTTTTAAAAGACCGAACTTATGCTGATAAAAAATACCAGAAAGCAGGAATCTAGCTAAGTGAAAATTTATCTTAGGTTTAGTGAATTTATTTACCCCAGTATTTAGAGATTAATCCACTCAGGTCTCGAATCAATTTTGGTCAGTGCTTGGGTATTTAGTTAGAATCAAAAAGAGATTGAATAATTTCAAACGCTGTTTCGGCCATGAAGTTTCCTTTTTCATCCAAAAGGGGATTGATTTCACAAACTTCTAATGCAACAACTTTTCCAGACCTCAAAACGCCTTTAATGAGTTCTATTACTTCGTTGGGATCAAAACCTTTAGAAACGGGTGTTCCTGTTCCTCTTGAAATTAAATCGCAATCCAATGCATCAACATCAAATGTGATATAAATTAGGTCAACATCAGCTAACTTTTTAATTGTTTCTTCTACACAAACAGATAAACCGCGCTGTCTGACTTCATAAACAGGATAATTTTTAATTTGGTGTGCATCCATTATGGACGCTTCTTCTTCTTCGATATCGCGAACACCAAAATAGACTAAATGCTCTGGTTTTAGAATAGGAAAAACAGTTCCCATGTTCTTAAGTTGCTCCCAATCAGAGAGTGTTTTATCACTGACAGTATTTTTTTTATACTCTAAGTTATCATTCCCTAAAGCAGCTGCCAAAGGCATTCCATGAACATTTCCAGAAGGGGTGCTAAAAGGGGAATGCAAGTCTGCATGGGCATCTATCCAAACAGCACCTATAGTTTTTGAGGGAAAAGCACTCTTAATCCCTGAAAGAGAGCCAAGCGCAGAGGAATGGTCTCCAGAGAGTATCAAAGGGAAAAAATCGTCAAGTAACGTCTGAGATGTTGCTGATTTCACTCGTTCACACTGTGCTGTTACAAAATTTAAACGCTTTGCTGTACTATTTTGAACTTTATTATAGACAGTTTCATTATGCGTAGGAATGTCAATATAAGGATGCCGATTAAAAAAATCACTTTCAGAATTTATAGCTGCAATTTCAAGGGCATCAATCCCCATGTCAGAACCGCGAGTCCCGGCTCCAATGTCTGAACGATTCTTTAAAACTTTAATCGGTTTCATTTAAAAATTAATTTAATCAAAATTACAACCAAAAATAAAACCCTTTGCCATTTCCATTTTTTATATTTGGCAAAAATTATATTGTATGAACTTTTCAAATCTATACTCTCCAGCATTTAGAGAAAGAAATAGAGACCATTTTGCTGCCATTTTAAGAATAGCACTTTCCGACGGAATTATCTCTGAAGAAGAAGAAGCCTTTATAAATCGTACTGCAATTAATTTAGAAATCGATGAAGATGAAGTCGCTAAGATAAAAGCCAATCTTGATGACTATCCAATTAATCCTCCAGCAACTCAACAAAAACGTTTAGAACGATTATACGATCTTTCTAGAATGGTATTTGCAGATAATATAGCTGATGATGCCGAAAAAAAATTAATGAAACGATTGATCGTAGGACTTGGATTTCCTTCTAATGAAATCGAAGCAATAATCGAAAAGTCTTTTACCGAAATTCAAAACGGAAGTGACGAAGATGAATTTGTAAGTGCATTCAGCTAAGCCAAGTTTTCAAAGGCTATCGAGCTTTACTTTCATAACTATAGCCTCACCTATTAGGCCGATACCTGCATTAAAAGTTGCCATTGCACCTGTGCCCCAATAAAACCAATCAAAGTTATTTTGAGATTTGTAAATAATTGCTTCTCCTAGCAGTGACAATCCAAGGCCTAAGAGCAACATACCACTGATTGAAAACACCAACCATCGGGTTTTAATTTTTTTTTGTGTAAGGATTTTCATAAATATTTAGGTTAAATTTAGTAGGGCACAAAGTCTGTTAATGTGTACCCTATTTCTTCATCAGCAATCATTTCACTAATGTCAAAATAAATGTAAGTTGGGAATCCATAGATAGAATCGTATTTAATTTCTTCAATTATTGGATTTAATTTTCGCTTTTCCTCAATGTATTCAAAAAAACCATCAATAGTCCTGTAGGAAATATCATTCAGGTCCTCAAAAGGAGTCCCTTCTACCGAAACAACTTTATTATCTCTAACTTCAATACGTTTAGGCATAGTGTATTCTATTATACAAAAACAACTGATTTGCAAGGTAAAATCATAATCCTCAAATTTATTTTCTTCCCAAATAGAATACTGGGGATCTGAAATAATTTCATTGTCTTTTTCACAAGAAAAAATCAAGAACAGAACTAAGAAAAAACTGAACAGAGTGTTGCGTTTCATAACAATAAAATTAAGTTGTTCTACAATCATTATACCAAGCTGGCTTATTTAAGCTTCTAATTTCTTAGACCTATAATAAGAAAGGAGTCCAAGAATAAAGACCACGATTACAGCATAGTAAACAAAATTTGGAGTAATAATTTTGTCCCCACTAGCATAAGAATGCAATCCAACGAGATAGAAATTTACGCCAAAATATGTCATCAATATACTAGCAAAAGCAATTACACTCATCAAATTAAATATCCATGGCCCACGGAGTCCCGGGATCAGTCGCATATGGATTACAAAAGCATAAATCATAATACTAATTAATGCCCAAGTTTCTTTAGGATCCCAGCCCCAATATCGACCCCAACTTTCATTGGCCCACATCCCTCCTAAAAAGTTTCCAATGGTAAGCATAATCAAACCTACTGTAAGCGCAAGTTCGTTGATGATAGTCAGTTCTTTAATTTGAAGCTTAATTTTATCTTTATTTTTAGAGGAAGAAATGATCATCAGTAAAAGCGAAACCGCGCCTATGATCATCCCTAATGCAAAAGGACCATAGCTCCCTACAATTACCGCAACATGAATCATCAACCAATAACTATCAAGCACAGGTTGTAAGTTTGCGATCGCTGGATCCATCCAATTCCAATGAGCGATCATTAAAATCATACCTGCTACAAAAGCAGTAGAAGCCATCGTGAGGGTAGACTTTCTTCCAAACACCAATCCAAAAAACTGGGTAGCCCAAGCCACATAAATCATAGACTCGTATGCATCACTCCAAGGTGCATGCCCTGAGATAAACCATCTAGCAGCTAAACCACCTGTATGCAGAAGGAATAATAGAAGCATCAATACTTTAAAACCACTCACACAATATGAAATCAGCTTATTGGATTTGAAAATCTGAATAATTAGTAGAAGAAAAAATAGGGTGCCTGCATAGAGATACCAGCTGAATAATTTTTTAAAAATATCATACTTATTATAAAGCATCTCAGCTTTCACTTTATCTTCAGAAGGCAAGACTTGATTGCCAAACTTTTTTTGAAATCCATGAATACTTTCTAATAGATTTTCTGCTTGAGCGTAATCCTTGTCTTGCTGAGCAAGACGCAAAGACTGAAAATATAAGGGCAAAATATTTCTCACGTAAAGTGAATCTTTCCCCTTAAAATTGGCCTCACTCAGTTCTGGGTAGGATACCCATTTGTTGTTCGGGTCATCTGGAATAGGAAATATTCGCATGATTTTTCCTTCCAGAGCGGAGTACAATAAATTTACTCGCTTATCCACTTCTATAAAGTCTTTCTGAAACTGATTAGGAACGGAAGCCAGATAGGCCTCTTCCAATTGGGGAGCAATTTTATAATTTCCTTCTGCATCAAAAAAGGATAGCAATGCAGCATATTTTGCTTTGGGTCCAGTTCCGGTTAGTCGTCTTAAACTGTCATTCCCTCTTTTGAGATAGACCATAGGCACATTATACCAAACAGCAGGATTGTTCATGATAGACAATAATACCTGATCTGAATTGAGACCTTTATACGTGTCGGATTTACTAACCTTACGAAGCAATTCAGATGAAAATGTATTCGCAGGCTTCATCCTTCCTCCAGCATCCTGAATAATTAACGCACCAAATTTTTCAGCATGATTTAATGAAAAAGCATCTGCCTGAATAATAGAATCAAAATCCAAAGGTGCCGTTTGATTATGGGCATGATTTTGTGCTTTTAAAGGGTTTATCCCAAATGTAAATAGCAGTAGCAATACTGAAATTGATTGCTTTTTTATGTTGATTTTATTAAGTTTTTTCGAAAGATCTTTAAATCGGGTTTTTCCAATAAAGAAGATTCCAATCATACTGAGGTATAAAAGTATATAGCCAACATAAGTCAGCCAAGTCCCCCACCAATCATGATTTACAGAGAGTATGGTTCCTTTTTCATCTGGATTAAAAGAAGCTTGAAAAAAACGATAGCCTTTGTGATCCAAAACATGATTCATATAGATGTCGTAATCAAAAATTTCTTCATCTTCTACAGTGATTCTACTCATGAATGAAGCATAACTTTTCTCTGTACCAGGATACTTTTCTGCGATAAAGTCATTTAAACGAATAGCAAATGGAAGTTCTACAGGAAGTGAACCGAATTTTAATTTAAACTCTAATCCACCCAACTGAACTGATTTAAAATCATTGGCAACTCCTTTTCCTCCTAAAAGAGTAATAACCTCTTGTTCACCTCCAGAACTGATTTCTAATCTCAAAGCATTTTGAACTCCTTCACCTTGGTTATCTGCTTTAACAATATCAAATTTACCTCTTAATGCAGGCTCAGGAATTACAAATTGAAAATTCGGTAAAGTATATAAGGAACGTAACTGGAGGGGCACTTCTTCTTCTGCAGGCAAGCTCCCTTGAAATTGGTCGGCCATTCTCATAAATTGACCTGAGAAAGGCGATTTAATGGTATAGAGACCGTTCTCTAATTTTATATTTATGGCACCCTCTTGATATTTGTTTAGTGAAAAAAGAATGTTGTGAATATTTACAATTTCACCTTCTTTGAGAAAATGATCATGACGATTTCCATCACCTGCTTCTACAATTTTAAGATAGCGATCTCCTGTTTCATCTAACACCAATCCATCGGTAGCGTTTTCCATAAAATCCACATATTGAATAGAGAACTCTTGTCCGTTAAAGTCGTTTTCCCATCCAAAGGAATTGTCAACGTGTTCTGAAAGCAATAAATCTCCTTCCAATTTTTTTCTTCTGGCTTCTCCATTCATATCACCATCTACCAAAACAGTGAGGTATGTTTTTTCTGATAGAAACTGATTTTCTGTTGCCCCTTCTCGAATAGGCATAACCCCTTCATAACCAAAATAACGGGTTACAAATGCTCCCAATAAAATAAGAAGGAATGACAAATGGAGTGCTAAAACAGCCCATTTTTCTTTTCTCAACAAACGATATTTAAAGATGTTTCCGAAAAAGTTTAAGGCCATCAAAACCATAATCAATTCAAACCACCAAGCATTGTAAATCCAAATCTTTGCAGTATCAGTACTGTACCAACTTTCAATAAAAGTTCCGAAAGCCATAGCTGTTGGGTACAACAAAAATAGAACTGCAGTTAAACGGGTTGAAAATAGGATTTTTTTAAGGCGATCTTTCATCAAAAACGGCATCTTTCAAGCCGCAAAGATACATCTTGTAAGACGAATAAAAAAAAGGATTCAAGGATTAAAAAAACAAATTATAAGTTAGTAAAACGATTTGTAGAATAAGAGCAAAAAAGAAAACCCGAAAGGTTGTGTCTCTTGGAGATTGTCCTAAAACAGTGGTTAGATAAGCCATAGAGGCCACCACACAAAACAACATCTGAATAAAATTAAGAAAAGACATTCCTTTTTTGGTGATGAAGTACACTGCTATAGAACCTACACAAGCTAAAATAATAATTGCTGCAGGTACTAATAAATAAAATTTGTTTATATAAAATCGCTCAAGGTCTTTGTAGAGTTTCATAGGCTAAGATTTGGTATTATAAAAATAGATAATCTGTAGCAATCCTCCTACATAATTATTTAAAATGCACATTTCCAATCACGAATAGCTTTTCCCATATCCTAATTTTAGAAATTATGATGACTCCTCCCTCAGTATTTATTATTTTTACGCTGCATATGAAACTTACACTAATCGGTGCTGGAAAGCTCGGAAAACAACTTTATTATGAATTTGTCAAACATCCCTCAATAGAACTTATTGAGTGGATTGATCGTTCTTCTAATTCTAAACAAACGGCAGAAGGAATTAAGATTACTAAATCATTGGATTCCCTTCAAAAAGCGGAAATCTATTTAATGGCAGTCAACGATGATGCAATTCCTTCCGTTTCCTCACAACTCCCTTCTAATGAATTTGTAATCCATACCTCAGGTGGAACACCAATGACTGCAATTTCTCAAAAAAGAAAAGGGGTTTTTTATCCTATCCAAAGCTTTAGTTCCAATCGAACCATCGATTTCTCTCAAATTACCTTTGGCCTTGAGTCAACAACAGAGAACGATTTCAAAATATTACAGAAATTGGCTCAAAGTCTCTACGCTAAAACAATTCAACTAAATTCTTTACAGCGTCAAGGACTGCATCTTGCAGCTGTTTTAGTAAACAATTTTACAAACCACCTTTTTTCTCATGCAGCAAAAGTATGCGAGCAAAATGAACTCTCTTTTGATATACTCCAACCTCTTATTCAAGAAACTGTCGATAGATTAAATTTAATTTCACCTGATGAAGCACAAACTGGACCCGCCATTAGAAGAGATCAGAAAACAATCACTGAACATTTAAGAATTATCGAAGACCCCGAACTAAAAAAACTGTATCAACTCCTTACTAAATCTATACAAAACTATCATGGAAGTTAAAAACTACAAAAAACTTTTACCAAAAATCAAAACCTTTATTTTTGATGTTGACGGTGTCTTAACAGACGGGAAAATCCTGATAACATCTGAAGGAGATCTCCTCCGATCTTTTGACACCAAAGATGGTTACGCAATGAAATGCGCTCTTGTAAAAGGTTATAAAATTGTCATCATTACAGGAGGTAGAAATGAAGGTGTTCGCGAACGTTTTAAAGAACTTGGTGTATATGACATCTACATGAGTGCACATCACAAACTAGACGCTTACCAAGATTTGCAGGATAATTATAATTTAAATCCTGATGAAATTTTATACATCGGAGACGATGTTCCAGACATTCCAGTAATGAAAAAAGTTGGTGTCAGCTGCTGTCCTGCTGATGCTGTGTCCGATGTAAAAGCAATGGCAGACTATATCTCTCACAAAAAAGGAGGAGAAGGTTGCGTTCGAGAGATCATAGAACAAGTGCTTCGTGTACAAGGGCAATGGTCATTAGAAATTGGAGCATAAAAAGACTAAATCAGATGAAAACTAACGGATATGAAATCATTTTAGCCTCTGGTTCTCCCAGAAGAAAAGAATTCTTTGAGCAAATGGGTATTCCCTTCACTCAAAAAGTTCTTCCCGTTTCTGAAATATTTCCTGAAGGTTTAAAGGCTGAGGCTATTGCTGAATACTTGGTCAAACTTAAGGCCACTCCTTTTGAAGCAAGTATTCAAGAAAATCAATTGGTCATTACTGCAGATACAATCGTTTGGCACAAAAACAAGTGTCTTGGTAAGCCAGAGAATACTGAAGAAGCTACGAAAATGCTTTCCATACTATCAGGAAGCACCCATCAAGTAATAACTGCAGTTGGTTTTTTACGAAAAGGAAAATGGGACAGTCTTTATTGCATCTCGGATGTTCGCTTTAACAAAATCACTCCAAAAGCTATCTCCGAATATATTGCAACTGGATCACCTATGGATAAAGCAGGGGCATATGGGATTCAAGATCAGTTTGGAATGCTCAATATAGAATACATTAAAGGAAGTTATACCAATATCATCGGTTTACCAGTAACACAGGTAACGAACAAAATCGCAGAAATTTTAAAGAATTAAGATTGATTCTAAAAATTCCTATACCTTCATGCTGATAAAATCATTTAAAAAAACTTAAAATCAACCGTTAAAAAAAGTTCATCCCATTTTTTAAAAAAAATCCCCGTGAAACATATCATTATTATTGTTACTGCTTTTATTCTAGGATGTCAATCTCCCAATACAAATACTTCTTATGATCAAAATGTAGAACTAAGTTCCAGCTTTAAAGACTATTGGTATGATGGAAATGCTGAGATTAGTAGTTTCAATCTTACACAATCTAGGTATGGGGAACCTCGTGAAGGTGAAGCGATATTGATCTATGTAACCGAAGATTTTCTCGTGAATGAACAAGTCAAATCAAACGTAAAATCAAAGAACTCAAAGAGCGCTTTAAAATTGAACCGTACAAAAAAATTTATTACTGGAATCTATCCGTATTCCATCATGAATAGCTCCTTTACATACTTGGGTCAAAAAGATCCTTTAGCCAAAATCACTACCTCAATACAAGAATGGTGTGGTCAGGCTTACCTTCAGCTGAATAAAAAAAGAGGGCTTAGCATTGCAAGTCATTCTTATTTTGAAGGAGAAGCAGATCAAAACATCAATCTCCCTAATGGTATTACTGAAGATGAACTTTGGCATTGGATCAGAACCTCTCCGACTAGTCTACCCCTAGGGAATATAAAACTTCTACCTCCTTTTGAATTTTTGAGATTACTTCATAAGCCAATTCAATTTTACGATGCGAAAGCTGCTTTAGATAGTACTTCTACACACTTTACTTATGAATTAAGTTATCCTGAATTAAATCGTAAAATCAGTATTAATTTTGAAAAAAAGACTCCTTTTTCAATATTAGGATGGAACGAATTTGATTTGTCCGATCCAAAAAAAACAACAACTGCCACAAGGAAAAAAATTATGAAATTACCTTATTGGCAACTTAATAATCTAGGAGATGAACGCTTTAGAGACTCTTTAAAATTGAGGTAAATCATCTATGAAAAAAACATTTCTTTTTCTACTATTACTATGGACACAATTCAATTGGGCTCAGTCCAGTGTGGAGATATTCAAACAACTCGAAAAATTCAATACTTTAAGTTCTGTCTTATATGTTGCAGCACATCCAGACGATGAAAATACTAGACTAATTTCGCTTTTTTCGAATCATTACAATACAAGAACGGCCTATCTTTCTCTTACTCGGGGAGATGGAGGACAAAACTTAATCGGTACTGAATTAAGAGAAAGCCTGGGATTGATTCGAACTCAAGAGCTTTTGGAAGCAAGAAAAATTGATGGTGGTCAACAATTTTTCACAACAGCCAACGATTTTGGGTATTCAAAAAATCCTGACGAAACACTTACTATTTGGGATAAAAACGAAATATTAGCCCAAATTGTATTCCGAATTCGCCAATTTAAACCGGACATCATCATCCATCGATTTGACCATCGAACGCCTGGAAGTACTCATGGGCATCATACCAGTTCTGCTATGCTCAGCGAGGAAGCATTTCATTTAGCAAGTGACCCAACAGCTTTTCCAGAACAGTTGAATCAAGTTTCTTTGTGGCAACCCAAAAGGCAATTTTACAATACTTCTTGGTGGGCTTACGGTAGTCAAGAAAGATTTGATGCAGCTGACAAATCGAATATGATTTCACTAGAAAGTAATCCGACCGATTTTTTACTAGGGAGAACAAATGCGGAAGTTGCGGCAAAAAGTAGGAGCCAACACAAATCTCAAGGTTTTGGTAGTGCACCACAACTGGGAAGTCAAGTAGAATACCTAGAATGGATTAATGGAGAAAAGCCCAATAATAACAATCCTTTGTCAGGAATTGACACTAGTTGGAATCGTATCCAAGAAGGAACGTTAATCAATAAACTTACGGAACGCCTTTTGTTAAATTTCGACTATCAAAAACCTTATAACAATGTGGCTGCACTTATCGAGATATACAAGGGGTTATTAAAAGTGAATGATACACATTGGAGATCCATAAAAATTAAAGAATTAACCTCTATTATTCAAAAATGTCTTGGTTTACGTTTGCAATTCAACAGTCAAACTCCAGAGGGTGTAGCTGGAAATCAATTGAACGTCACAATCAAAGCGATTAATCCAAGTTCAATCAATGTTAATTTAGAAAAAACTTCGGGGGCAACAGAGATTGATATAAATACCCCGTTGGAATCAAATCAAAGCTGGGAAAAAAGTTTTATGATGACACTCCCAGATAAAATCTCAACACCTTATTGGCTTCTAGAAAAAGGCACTTTAGGAAATTATAACGTATCAAATGATAATTTGAAAGGACTCCCCGAAACGCCAAATCCAATTCATATTGAGTTTCATCTCAATATTGACGGAACCAATATACCATTTCGTGTTCCGCTTTCTTACAGAACGACTGACAGAGTTGCTGGGGAAATAATTTCGGATTTTCAGTTGCTCCCAAAGATTACTTGTAAATTGAGTAATGATATCTATTTATTTGAAAATAACAACTCTAAAAAAATTCGGGTTCAAGTTCAGGCACATGGATCTTTAAAAGAGGGTCTAGTGCAACTTCTTGTTCCTGAAGGTTGGGAAGTAATGCCAAAAAATCATCCAATCGCTGAATTAAAAGCTGGAGCAACAAAAGATTTCATTTTTGATGTAACCCCACCAAACGGAAATGCTACGGGACGTTTTTTTTCGACTGTGACGGAGGGAACTTCTCAGTATCAAATGAAACTAACAACGATTGAATATCCTCATATTTCAAAACAATACATGCTAACTCCTAATGAATCTAAAGGTGTTAAAATAGATTTTGAAACTAAGGTCAAAAACATAGCATATCTTCAAGGCGCAGGTGATAAAGTGGCTGAAAGTCTCAGAAACATAGGACTCAAGGTGACAGAATTCAGTTTGGATGAATTGCGTTTAGAAAGCATCATTCCTTTTCCTACCCTTGTCGTTGGGATACGAGCTTTTAATGTGAATAAAGAATTGTCTTTTAAAAATGAAATTCTTTGGGATTATGTTGAGCAAGGAGGTACGGTTATAGTTCAGTACAACACTAGCAGAGGCTTAGATTCTTCCATAGTGGCACCCTACCCTATCAGCCTATCTAGAGATCGAGTTACGGATGAAACTTCTGAAGTAACATTCATCAATCCCAAGCATCCAATTTTAAATACTCCAAATAAAATCTCGCAGGCAGACTTTGAGGATTGGGTTCAAGAGCGAGGTTTATATTTTGCTGACAATTGGGGTTCTCAATTCACCCCTTTACTTTCTATGAAGGACCTTGGTGAAAGTCCTAAAAATGGAAGCTTACTCGTTGCCGATTATGGTAAAGGAAAATTCATTTTTACTGGACTCAGTTTTTTTAGAGAACTTCCAGCTGGTGTGGCGGGAGCCTACAGATTATTTGCTAACCTCATTTCTTACGGAAAATGAAAGCAAGTACATACATTGTTCTGATTTGTTGTAATGTGTTTTATTGGATTATGTTTTATCTATTCATGGAATATTATAGTTGATGGAATTACTCGATTGGATCATTTTGATTGCCACGTTGGCCTTTATTGTTTTATACGGTGTATGGAAAAACAACAGTCATAAAAACATAAACGAATACCTAAAAGGAGGAAACCAAGCCCGATGGTGGACCGTAGGACTTTCAGTAATGGCAACTCAGGCCAGTGCAATTACTTTTTTATCTACACCAGGACAAGCCTATCACGATGGCATGGGTTTTGTCCAATTTTACTTTGGCTTACCATTTGCCATGCTTCTCATTTGTGTCTTTTTTATTCCTGTTTATCACAAATTGAAAGTATATACAGCCTATGAGTTTCTGGAAAATCGTTTTGATTTAAGGGTCAGAACACTCACAGCAATCTTATTTTTAGTCCAAAGAGGGTTAGCAGCCGGAATTACCATATATGCGCCCTCCATAATACTAAGTGTGGTACTAGGTTGGAATCTCAAGTTATTGGTTGTTCTTGTTGGAGTATTAGTTATCTCCTATACTATGATCGGTGGAACAAAAGCCGTAAATGTGACTCAAAAGCAACAAATGTTCATTATTTTCCTTGGAATGTTCTTGGCTTTTGGATTTATCCTAAATCGCTTTCCAGAAGGTATTGGGTTTTCAGAAGCTCTTACCATTGCTGGAAATGCTGGCAAACTGGACCTGATAGATTTTAGCATCGACTTAAATAATCGTTATACTTTTTGGAGTGGACTTACTGGAGGTTTATTTTTAGCATTATCTTATTTTGGAACAGACCAATCCCAAGTTCAACGATATCTTTCTGGAAAATCAGTAAAAGAAAGTCAGATGGGACTGATCATGAATGGTGTTCTAAAAATACCCATGCAGTTCTTCATCCTTCTAGTTGGGGTCATGGTTTTTATTTTTTACCAATTTGAGCCCGCTCCCCTGCATTTTAATCCAAAGGCAGTTACAGCTGTAAAAGCTTCTTCAGAAGCAGAAAATTTTAATGCCCTAGAAATTGAGAACCTTCTAGTCCAACAACAAATCAAAACAGCTCTATTAGAAAATAGACCCAATATTGATAAACTCACTAAACAAAATAAACTCCAACGTGAAAAAGCAAAAACAATAATTTCCAAAGCAGCTCCTGATCAGGAGGTAAACGATAAGGATTATGTCTTTATCAGTTTTATTTTAAAATACCTCCCCTCCGGATTGATAGGGCTCTTACTGGCAGTAATTTTTTCTGCAGCTATGAGTTCTACCGCATCTGAACTAAATGCACTAGCAGCAACCACCACCGTAGATTTATATCAACGAAACAAACAAAACAAATCTCCAATTCACTACGTAAAAGCTTCCAAAGGATTCACTTTACTCTGGGGTGTAATCGCAATATTATTTGCTAGTATAGGGAGTCTGTTCGAAAACCTAATCCAATTAGTCAACATCATAGGTTCTGTATTTTACGGAACAATATTAGGGGTTTTTTTAATCGCAATTTTTATAAAGAAAATCAAAGGGAAGGCTGCGTTTTGGGCTGCTATATTTTCTGAACTCTTCATTATCATTCTTTTCTTACAGGATATCGTTAGCTTTTTATGGCTCAATGTGATTGGAGCGGTGATCACTGTCTCCCTTGCCTATTTATTTCAAGTGATCTTTGTAGAAAAAAGTAATCCAACGAAAATTGAAAATTAACTATTCGATAAATCAACAATGCAAAAAAAGGTAGCTATTATCGGTGGAGGTGCTGCTGGATTTTTTGCAGCCCTTTCTGTTAAAGAACACCATCCGCATACCGAAGTCCATCTTTATGAAAAAACTTCAAAAGTACTCTCTAAAGTAAAAGTTTCCGGAGGAGGGCGTTGTAATGTTACTAACGGAACAGAGGACATCAACACCTTAATTAAAGCATATCCAAGAGGGGGGAAACAACTAAAAAACATCTTTTACCGTTTCAATACAAAAGATACTTTTCGCTGGTTTGAAAGTCGTGGGGTAGCCCTTAAAACAGAATCTGATGGAAGGGTTTTTCCTGTATCTGATAATTCACAAAGCATCATCGATTGCATCCTAAAAGAAGCTGAAAAACTAGACGTAACCGTTCACTTAAATTCAGCGGTAACTCGCCTTGAAAAAAAAGACTCCCAATGGGAAATCAATTTTAATAAATCGGAAACTCCTCTAGTTTTTGATGCTGTCCTAATTGCAACGGGGGGAAGTCCTAAAGAGAGTGGATTCAATTGGATTCGAGAGTTAGGACATACAATAAAAACACCTGTACCTTCTTTGTTTACATTTAACTTACCCAAGGAACCTATCACAAAATTAATGGGTTTGGCAGTTGAAACAGCTAAGGTAAAGATCAAAGGTTTTGGCATCGAAACAAAGGGTCCTTTATTAGTCACCCATTGGGGTTTTAGTGGTCCTGCAATACTTTTAGCTTCCTCATTTGGTGCACGAAAACTAGCTGAATCTAATTATCAATTTGAAATAGAAGTAAACTGGCTTGAAGAACAAAATACAGAAAAACTATATCAGCACCTTCAAGAGATTATTCGACAGTACCCTAAAAAAATGATTGCAAGCCAAAAAGGGTTCCAAATTCCTCAAAGGCTTTGGCAGTTTCTCATTGCGAAAGCAAATATCTCCGCTGACAAACGTTGGAATGAATTGGGAAAGAAAAACACTCGTAGATTAATTGAATTGCTTACAAAAGATCATTACACCGTTTCAGGAAAAACCACTTTTAAAGAAGAGTTTGTAACCTGTGGCGGGGTTGCTTTAGAGGCCATACATTTGAACACATTAGAGAGCAAAACTTCTAAAGGAATTTATTTTGCAGGAGAGGTTATCGATATAGATGCTGTAACAGGCGGTTATAATTTTCAAGCAGCTTGGAGTACAGGTTATATTGCAGGGAAATTGGAAATAAACTAAGAAAACTTAAATGTCTGAAAGCAAACATCTACGGTCTTAAGGGTTCTTTAGGGAGGCTATCTCTTGCTCTAGCAATTGAATGCGTGAATCTTGCCCTTTAATGTGGCGCTCCAAAAAACAAATCTTTTCAACTAATTTTTCATTTGTTTCGGTATCATCTGAAAGAAGCATTTTACCTTTTCCGGTTAAAAACCAATTCTGATTTACCTCGGGATAAACTTCAGCAATACGCTTCGCAAGATCTGCTGAAATACCGTTACGACCACTATTTATATGATAAAAGACAGTGCCATTTTTGTAGCCAAGACTTTTCGCTAAAGAATTTTTTTTTAAACCTTTATGTTTTAAAAACAATTCAATTCTCTGACTTTCATTCATTTTACAAATATAAATTTTTTATATTAATAATGTTAGCTTGACTTATTTAAGAGGGTTAGAAATCCCTGAACTTAATGAAGAGGATATGCCGATGATTTAGAAATCAGGAATGATTTCCAATTGCTCATCAATTGGTTTTTTTAAAAATTCGTTAAACTCAACATAAAATTCCTCAAGTGTTATTGAGTAAGTTTCTTGAAAAGACTGCTCCCATCCTACTAAAGGGACCTTGGAAAAATATTCATTTAATGAATTATTATTGTCAGCTTTAAAGTTTAGATAAGCTATAGCCCAAGCACCAAAACTATAAACGCTAGGATTCCAAGGACTAGTATAATAACTAAAATCATCAAGAGATTGTTGAGATAAATTATTTCCAGATTCAATTTCTGACTGGATATCAGACATTAAATCTCTATATTTTGATTGAAAACTTGGAGCATCCGATTCAGTAAGACCTTCTTGATATACTAGCTTATGTGCCATAAAATCTGCTCCCCCCTCGTAAAACCAATCACCAAGAAAATGATTCTCAATTTCTTCGCTATTATCTTGTAAACCATAAAAGTTTTGAACTATATGAAAGTACTCGTGAAATACAACTATATATGAAAATTCTGCAAGTTCATCAATTGTAAAGTCTTGAACCATAGATTGACTTGATGTAACAAATCCTATACCACCCCAATCTTCTCTGATACCAGCACCAGCTCCCCCTTTATCTCTAAATCTTTCAAAATCACCAACCCAGTTTTCATCACTCCAGTTTTGAATGGTGCCTAAAATACTTTCAGCTGATTGATTTGGAAACATCATTCCTTCCAAACATTGACTAAAAATATCCTGATTAATATCTTCATTATAATGAGTAAACTCTAGTTGGCCTAATTCTTGTCTTCTTTCACAAAATACATTTGCTAAATCATTAGCTTCTTGTATCCCTCTTCCCACTACCCAATACTCCACTAATATATCTATATCCCATTCATTTGATGCTATTTCAAGTGCTCTTTCAACTCCTTGTTTTTCATCTTGTGAAACATCGGATGCAACATATACTTTATACTTAATAGATGAGTCAAACTGACTAACTAATTCTCTATATATTGCGTTAAGAGTAATATTTGAATTTATGGAAATTACCAATTCTATTTCTGTCTCATCGCTACCTTCCCATCTTACAAATTCATATCCATCATCTGGAATAGCTGTCACAGCAATAGTAGTTCCCTCGTCATATGAGCCTCCCTCTGTAGATACAGTCCCTCCCTCTCCAGCTGTAACAGTTAGGGTGTATTGAGTTGCTTCAGGCTCTGGTTGAGGTGTTTGAACAACTGGTGCAACAGATTCTTCATCATCAGTTGAACAGCTAAAAACAAGTGTAAGGAAAAGAATACAAGAAGTTAAAAGGGAAAGATAAGACTTCATTTGAATGGTTTAGGATTATCTTTAAATATACAATAAATATAGCATTTCTAAAAGGATTAGAAATACCTGAACTTAATGAAAAAGATATGCCGATGATTTGAATTAATTCAAAAATTAGAATGATAATCCAAAGCCAAAATTAGAAATTAATAATCCATAAAGTAAGCCCCACAGCTACACATTTTAGTTTTAATAAACTCTTTACTTAAACAAATGTTTATGCATTCATAAAATTGTTTTGCTCTTCCAATTTTAATTTTTGATAGTAGTTCATCCTCTGATGAAATTTGATTAAAATATTTTAATGCACCTTTTGAAGTTTGAATTCTTGTAAGAAACTTACCTTGAGTACTTTTCCCTTCTTTTGTTAGATATACATCAAAGGAATCAAAGAATTGTTTTTTTTTAACGATTGATGTAATAAAATCATAGGCAACATTTTTAGTCCCTTCATAAATGAAAACTTCATTTGATTCATTAATATCAATAGTTTCATTTAATTTGACCACTAAATTACCTTTAGAGTTTTTATTTAATTTGAAAAATAAAGTAGTTATAATTAATACAATAAATCCAATCAGGAAGGCAACTTTTTTCATTATTACTAAAGTATTAATTAAACTTTCTTTGGAATTATAAAGTAGATTTATTCTTGATTTAGATATTTGTTTAATAAAAACAAATTAATTGAATTCAACAAAGAAAAATGAGAATAGTAATCAGTCTTCTGGTAGTTTTTTGTGTCGGCTGTACAAAAGAACTTGAAAATCAAGTTGAGGAATTAAGACAAACCAATTTATCTTTATTAGAACAGTTAAATAATTTAATTACGGATATGGATGCCTATGAAGCTCAAATTGCAATTCTTGAGTATCAACTTAATAATCCAAATGTAAGTTTTGATAGCCCATATGTAGGGTGTTGGACATCAACTGAATCTTTATTTGAATCTGAGATACAAATTTTACCAAACGGCGTTGGCTCTTTAGACTTTGGAACATCAGTTTACCAAGTTTTTAGCTGGGGGGTTTATGACGGTAAGACAATTCTTCATTTTGGCGATATCTCTTGGTGTTCTTGTTTTGGTGTAACTGAACAGGGATTTTTATTTGGCGAAATGTTTGAGGAAAATCAAGAATTGCCTGTTCAAACGAATCCTGAAACATTCTCAATCATTGATTTTGATGACAGACTAATAAATTATACAAGGTGTACAATTCTTTAATGAATTATAACATTGACGCCTCTCTTAATATGTAAGTTTAACTTATTTAAGAGGATTAGAAATTCCCGAACTTACTGAAGATGATATGCCTGTGATTTAGTTTCATTTATTGTTAGAAATTGCAGTTATTTCACTTAGAAGTCATTTATCATTTGTGTTTTTATATGTATATAGCACTCTTCTTTTAAACAGTTTAAATTATCAATAAAAGAATAGTTTTTTTAAATTTTGGTTAATTATCTCTTAAATTGTT
>Ga0222719_10001392_pt1 | contig 23522 bp, 20 predicted proteins | sample C33_34DmetaG_FD_165039 | JGI IMG/M metagenome (GOLD analysis project Ga0222719, IMG submission 165039) | Estuarine water microbial communities from San Francisco Bay, California, United States - C33_34D | ecosystem: Environmental > Aquatic > Marine > Unclassified | place: USA: California...
TCACCCAACACTGTTACCCCGTCTTGTTGGCGCAGATACGCTAACGCGGAGTCGAAGTCGTCGACATAGAAGGCTAAGTGGTGGCCACCAATGTCAGTGTTTTTTGGCTGGGGTTGTGGGTCTTCGGGAGTTTCCCATTGGAAGATCTCAAAGTTGGGGCCCGTCTTGCACCGGAAGAAACGAAGTTCCCGCATCACCGCGCGTGGGTGAACGTTCATCTGATCTTTCATCCAGTCACCCTCTGTGACGAAGGGTCCCACGCTATAGACGAGCTCGCACCCTATGACGTCAACAAAGAAGCGCTCTGCTTGGTCAAGGTCTGGCACTGTGAAACCAATGTGCTCTGTTCCTCGAAGTCCGGGTAATGCCATCGAATGCTCCCTACTTGTGTGGCCTGGGTGACGGAATACTTAAGGCCTTTGCACTCAAGGCGATGAGCGGGTATTTTCCGAGCTGGGTCCCGCTACTGAATGAACTCATGACTGACGCAGAGATGCGAGGATGATGTCTCGGTTTGCGGGAGCTGCGTCCCGCTCCCCACTCTCAATACTGCGAGCAATATCGAGGGTCACCTGGTTCGCCGGTGTCGGAATGCCGAGCTTGGCGCCGACAGTAACCACGTGTCCGTTGATTTCCTGAATCTCTGCGCGGCGACCCTTGCGCCAATCCTGAAGAACCGTGGTCAGAGTATTGGGGAAAGTGAAGTGAGCGAGCACCAACTCGAAGAGCTCCACTGCGTACTTCTCGGGATCTTGCTCCGCTTCCGTGAGCCCAAAGATCGGCACAATCTTGCTCCCTGATGCAATGCACACGGCCAGAGCTTCTCTGGCGCACTGCTTCATGTAGGTACGCATGTCGTCGTCTTTCACCACTTCGTGAAGTGGCATGTCCAACAGAGCAGATGTGACGAGTTCTGACGCATTAGCGACGAGCTTCATCCACTTGGCGGAACGAATATCGTCATACACCTCCACCCGACCTGCGTGGCGGAGCACCTCAGCGACAGACTCAGCGCGTTCCTGGACGGGGCGAACCAGTCCACCAAGGGCAAACCACGACCCTTCCGGAGGGGTTTCACGATTACAAATCCCAGGCTCGAACATATTGGAGCAACATTCGATGACCGCTCCCATGACTCGAGTCGGTCCGAGAATGTCGGAGAGGTCATCGATTGTCATCCCGTTCTGGAGACCGACAACAAGACCGTCCTCAGCGAGCACTGGCTTGATCATTTCCGCCGCCCACCGTGTGTCATATGCCTTGACGACCAGGAACACAAGGTCGAATTTCTGCTTGACTTCAGCGACTTGGCACAGGTGCAGGACGTTGACCGGGGTCACCACGGTGTCGTGAGGCAGGTTGACGGTGACACCGGCCTGGCGCATCGCTTCGACGTGATCTGGCCACTGTTCTATGTAGGTGACGTCGTATCCGGCTCTAACCAGATCGGCGCCAATGCTTGCGCCATTGGCGCCGGCGCCCATGACAGCGATTCGTCTGAAACTCATAGAACAAGGTTCCTTTCGCAACATTCAGCGGCGGGAGAGCGTCTCACGCCCCGTGCGGTGTGAATGAGGTGGTTAGGGGGTCAAGGATTCGAGCGAAGGTCGGTGAGCGAGATACTCTGCGATGCCGCGCTTGCGTTCCTCTTCTGGGTAGTAGCGAACTTCGACGAGTTCGAGGGGAATCTCGTCGGGATCGTGGAAATACACCCACTTCCATCCGGCCAGTACACCCTCATCGACCGTGTTGGGGTCGGACAGAAAATGGACGCCTTTGGCTCGCAGTTCGGCGACTTTGGCATCGATGTCCTCGACATGGAACGCCAGATGCATAGCTCCCAGGTAGTTCTGCTGGATGGGGGTGTCATTGTCGGCAGGACGGTTTGCGTACTCGAGGAGTTCCAAAATCGCAGACTCGCCAACCTGCAACGACACCTGGCGAAGCTTTGCCCCAGGAACGCCCACGGCATCCGCCAGGGTGTCACCCTCAAACCAGGGGCTGGGTTCATTGACGAAGTCCAGCCCGAGGATGTCGTGATAAAAGTAAATGGACCGGTCGAGATCTTTCACGATGATTCCGGTGTGATGAACTGACCTCATTGTCATGGCGTTCTCCTGATCACTTAGTGATAGTGCACTGTTGTTTGCACCCTGACTCAACACTATACGTTCGAAGTGTTTACAAGTAAACACTTCTCTTAGCACCCGATAGGGACCAGCGCAATGGCGCCACAGCGCTGGTTTATCGGCTTTTGAGGCGGAAATGTGCGCACTGCATGGGTCCGATTGTTCGGCCTAGCGGTTTAGCGGAACTTGACAATTTTCACCTATACTGAACAAAATTGGTTGTCGCCGTACCGTCAAGGAGGACAGAATGGCACATCGTTTGAACGACCGAGTGATTCTTGTCACGGGTGGCGCGTCCGGCATTGGCGCAGCGTTCTGTCGTGGCTTCGCTCAAGAGGGCGCACATGTTGTCGTTGCCGATCTCAATGCCACCGCAGCAACTGAGTTGGCCCGAGAGATTACACAAGCATCCGGCTCTGCCATAGCGGTCTCCATGGATGTCACTGATCGGGAACAGGTTGCTGCAGGTATTGCCGATTCGGTGAAAGCTTTTGGAAAGCTCGATGCGTACTTCAACAATGCGGGGATGAATTCCCCGATGAAGCTCTTGGACGTGTCGGAGGACAACTTCAACCTCATTATGAAAGTCAATGTCCTGGGCGTACTAATCGGTATGCAGGAAGCCGCGAAGCAGTTCATTGCGCAGGGTAGTGGCGGGAAAATCATCAACACCGCCTCGATAGCAGGACGCACGGGGTTTCCAAGCTTTGCGCCCTACTCGGCTGCAAAATCGGCTGTCATCTCCCTCACCCAGTCTGGGGCGAGGGCATGGGCGGAACACAACATCACGGTGAACGGTTTCGCTCCGGGTGTTGTCGACACCCCACTCTGGGTCAAGCTCGATGAAGAGCTCGAAGAAATCGGCGAGGCGGACGGAAAGATGGACAAACTTTCCAGCCAAATCATCTTGGGTCGACCCGCCCTCCCCGAGGACATTGTCCCTACTGGCGTGTTTCTTGCAGCAGAGGACTCGGATTACATCACTGGCCAGATCATCCCCATTGAGGGCGGAATGATCCTGGTCTAGCCAGACCACCCACACCACCGTCAGAAAGAAAACAACGATGCCGATTGCAACCTATGGAACGAACTCAGTTGACTGGGAGATGCGTATCGACCAAGACAAACTGCGTCGCGACCGTTTGGCACGACTGCGTGCCGAACTTGAGCGGTCAGACCTTGGTGCACTCTTGGCGTTCGATTTCGCCAACATTCGGTACATGTCAGCCACCCACATTGGGACCTGGGCAATTGATAAGGCGATTCGTTTCTCGCTAATTACCCGCCACTCCGACCCGATTGTGTGGGATTTCGGTTCGGCTGCACGACACCACGCTCTCTATAACCCGTGGCTGGACCAGACGACTGCAGAGTCTGACGCCGATCCTCACGCGCCCCACCACGGTGCCGTGAAACCCCGCCTGGAGTCGGGAGCTCGAGCGGGAATTTCGACGTTGCGGGGGGCTTTCAATCCTGACGCTGGAATCGCTGAAGGGGTTGCGGCAAAGGTCAAGCGAGAGCTCGAGAAATTCGGCTTGATGGGGGAACCACTCGGTGTCGACATTGTGGAAATGCCCATCCTGATTGCTCTTCAGAAAGCGGGAATCAGCGTGGTGGATGGCCAGCAGGTCTTCCTGACGGCTCGGTCCATTAAGACTCCTGAGGAGATTGGACTTCTTACTCAAGCGTGCTCCATGGTGGACGCAGCGTATGAGGATCTGTATGAGTTCTTGAAGCCAGGCGTCAAAGAGAACGAGACGGTTGGCCTGGTCTCCAAGAAGCTGTACGAGTTGGGCAGTGAGTATGTGGAAGGAGTGAACGCCATCTCCGGTGAGCGTTGCTCTCCCCACCCCCACGTGTTCTCAGATCGCGTTATTCGTCCCGGCGACCCTGCCTTCTTCGACATCCTGCACTCTCACCAGGGATACCGGACTTGCTACTACCGCACCTTCGCAGTGGGTTCAGCATCACGTGCTCAGCATGACGCTTATCGGCGAGCTCGCGAATATATGGATCGTGCGATTGCGTTGGTCAAGCCTGGAGCCACCACCGCTGACATCGTCAAGGTCTGGCCCAAAGCCGAAGAGTTTGGCTTCCCCGATGAGGAAGCGGCCTTTGCTCTTCAGTATGGTCACGGCGTGGGTTTGTCGATCTGGGAAAAGCCCATTTTCTCCCGCTTGGTCTCTCTGGATCACCCGGAAGAACTCAAGGAGGGCATGGTCTTCGCTCTCGAGACGTATTGGCCCAGCGCTGATGGGATTGGTGCAGCCCGCATCGAAGAAGAAGTTGTCGTCACGGCAACCGGAGCAGAGGTCATCACCAAATTCCCCGCCGAGGATCTTCTGGTTGCGGGTCAGCGCTACTACGCCATCGGGGGACCACTTCCTCTCGAGCGTGAGTCTCAATCACACTTGAACACGGCGGCAGGGCGAGGCGAAGAGTAGCTCTCACGGGAACCGAGGAGAATTTTGTGATGAAGGCAGCGGTGTATCACGGTCCCCACGATGTGCGGATTGAACAGAAGCCACAGCCCGCGCCAGCTCAGGGCGAAGTCTTGCTCAAGATCACCCGCTCCGGGATGTGTGGAACGGACGCCTCGGAATGGAAATCGGGTCCTCTTCTCTTCCCGATAGCTTCAGCGCACCCGGTGAGCGGGCACAGTGGCCCCATGATTTTGGGCCATGAGTTCATCGGCGAAATTGTTGGCCTGGGGGAGGGCGTCTCTGGCTTTGCGATGGGCGACCGAGTGGCTTCTGGCGCAGGAATTTCCTGCGGAGAGTGCCCTCGATGCGCGGAGGGTCGCACGAACCTTTGTCAGCGCTACGTCACGCTCGGTCTCAATCGTGACGGTGGGATGGCGGAGTATGTGGCTGTTCCCACTTCTACGCTGGTCCCGCTTCCCGATGGGCTGAGCGATGATTTTGCCGGTCTCGCACAACCCCTGGCAGTCGGGCTTCACGCGGCTCGCCGGGCACGAGTGCATACAGGTGACACCGTAGTCCTCATCGGGGCTGGCGCTATCGGCACATTTGTCCTTGCGGGTCTCGGGCACTTGGTCGATGCAACCGTGATCGTGGTGGATTTCGCAGGAGAAAGGCTGGAGCGCGCGAAGCGTCTCGGTGCCGCTCACACGGTGGAGGTCAACGACAACACTGATGCGGTCGTTCGCAAGCTTGTGGGCAACTTTGGCGCCGATGTTGTGATCGAAGCCAGTGGCGCGCCCGGTCAAATCAACCGGGCAGCTGCTTGGACCAGACGCGGGGGAACTCTTTTGCAGGTGGGTCTTCCCTCTCAACCACAAGAGGTCAACGTCCACCCCATCGTGATGGCAGAAATCAGCGTGGAGACAACTCTTGCTCATGTGTGTGGGGAAGATATGGCTCCTGCTCTCGAGATTTTGAACTCCACTGATTTGGCCCGGGAGCTTCTCGAAGCCGTCTATCCCCTGGAGGAGCTTCCCCATCAGTTGGAGCGGCTCGCGAAGGGTGAGATCCAAGGAAAAGTTTTGTTCGACCCCCAGATGACCACATCCTGAGAAAGGGAAAACAGATGAAGGCAGCAGTTTTTTACGATGCAAAAGATATCCGGATTGACGAGGTTGCCGCTCCGAGCAGTGTTGGTGCAACCGAGGTGAGATTGCGGCCCTTCTGGTGTGGAATCTGCGGGACCGACCTGCATGAGTACGCTGTGGGCCCCATCGTGATTCCCTCGAAACCCCACCCGCTGAATGGCTCACACTCGCCGCAGATTTTGGGTCATGAGTTCTCCGGCGAGGTCCTAGAGATAGGGAAGAACGTTACCAATGTGAAAGTGGGCGACCGGGTTTCGGTGATGCCACTTCTGTTTTGTGGCTCCTGCTATTACTGTCAGCGTGGGCTCAACCACCTTTGCCGCACGATGGCTTGCGTTGGGCTCAGTTATCAGTGGGGCGGGATAGCCGAAGAGACAGTGGTGCCGGCACAAGCCGTCGCCAAGCTTCCCGACTCGATGACCGATGAGCAGGGTGCGCTGGTAGAGCCGACTGCAGTAGCCGCATACGGCGTGGATTCGGCAGGCGTTCGCCCCGGTGACACCGTCTTGATCACGGGGGCAGGGCCCATCGGGGCTCTTGCGTCTCTCTATGCACACAGCCTCGGTGCCACAGTGTTCATCTCTGAGGTCAATCCCCACCGCCAAGCCCTAGCCCGGTCACTCGATGTTGGGGAAATTTTTGACCCCACCACAACCGATGTGGTGGGTGAAATCAAAGACCGAACTGGCGGTGTTGGAGTGGACGCTGTTGTTGAGTGCTCGGGCAACGAAAGGGCCCTCCAAACCGCGCTGTCCGCGGTTCGCAAAGCGGGAACTGTGGCTCAGACCGGACTGCACACAAAGCCAGCGTCAATTGACCCAATGGTTCTCTCGGAGTTCGACATCACCCTCCGGGGGACCTGGTGCTACCCCGTAACTGACTGGCCCAGGATTATCGACCTCATCGGTAATAAAGGGCTACCGGTTGAAGCCGTAGTCAGCGCCAAAATCAGCATGAACGACATCGTCGAGAAGGGCTTTGAGGTGCTTCTTTCCCCCACGGGCGAGATGGCTAAAGTCCTTGTCAAGGCCCAGTAGAGAAGGAACTCATTATGAAAGCACTTCAGTACGTTGAACAAGACACCCCAGCAGTCTCGGAGCTACCCATCCCGGATATTGCGGAGGATGAAGTTCTCGTGGCAGCCAGAGCGGTGGGGGTGTGCCACTCTGACATCGAGCTGTTAGAGGGTCGCTACATTATTCCCTTCCAGTACCCACTCATTCCCGGCCACGAGTGGTCTGGCGAGGTCGTCAAAGTTGGCGCCAAGGTCAAGGGATTAATAGTGGGTGACCGCGTCGTTGGTGAATGTGTCATTGGCGATGATCATTTCGGGTTCTCTATCAGTGGTGCGGCCGCGGAGTTCTTCACTGCGAAAGAGTCCTGGCTCCACAAGCTCCCTGACGCAGTCGACTACACCAATGGCGCATTAGTTGAGCCGTTCAGTGTGGCGTACTACGCCCTCATGAGAGTGGGTAACGTCAATGCCTCCGATGTTTTGGTCGTGCTTGGCGCAGGACCCATTGGCTTAGCCGTGACAGCCGGCGCAAAAGCACTGGGTGCCATCACTGTTGTGGTGGAACCTGTCGCCCATCGCCAAGAAGCGGCAAAGAAGCTGGGAGCTGACCACGTTGTTGGCCCCGATGGTCTCGACGCATTGTTGAAGGACATCACGGGCGGAAAGGGCGCCAACGTGGTGATTGAGGCCACGGGTAACCCCGCGGTCATGGCACAAGCTCTAGAAATCGCTGCGTTCAAGGGACGGGTCGGGTATATCGGAATCGATGTGGGCCGAGAAGCTCCGGCAAAACTTGGCTTGATTCAGTCGAAGGAGCTCACCATCACGGGATCCATTGGTTCCCCGGGCGTATGGCCCGACACTCTGCGATTCATGGCCAACAAGGGAATCGACCTCTCACCGCTCGTCACGAGCACCTTCGAGGTCGATAATGCAGTTGGCGCCGTGGATGCTGCCCAAGATCCAGCACACAACATCAAGGCACATATCCGCTTCAGCGCAACGCTCTGATGTTCTGAGACACAAAAGTGGGGGCCGGAGATGCGCCGGCCCCAACTTTTCCGTGTCTTAGGGGAGGATTTTTGCTGCCTTGTATCTTTCGACCTTGTCAAAGAAGCTCTTGACGGTGTTGCGGAAGTTGAGAAAGCCAGCTTCACGCGACTTCACCATGTCGGTGAAGCATTCCATCTGGCGACCAAGATCGCTGTCGCTGTGCCACCACGAGGCCAGCTTGGTGACGTCAGACTCAACGAGACCTTCGCGCTCAGCAATGGTTTTCCAGATGTCCTCTGCTCCCACCATTTGCTTCTCCAGCGGATTCATCGCGGGCTTGGGAGCCTCCCATTCCACGCCGAAGTACCCGGCGATTTGGGGCCACAGCCAACGCCAACGGAAAGTGTCTCCGTTGGCAATGTTGAACGCTTCGTTGGCGGCTTCTTTATGAGTGCAGGCCCAGATGAGTTGTTCACTTAGAAGGTCTGCGTCAGTCACATCAATCACACCATTCCACTGCTCGACAGAGCCGGGGAAAATAAAAGGCTTCCCGAGTTCCTTGCAGATAGTGGCGTAAACCGAAAGGGTCAACACCATGTTCATGGCGTTGTCGACAGCGAAACCGAACACCGTGTGGGCCCGGTGCACACTCCATGTGAAGCCCTGGTTTTTCGATGCTTCGAAAAGCTCGTCTTCTTGGGAGTAGTAGAAGTTTGGGTTAGGAAGACGTGGCTCGCTTTCGTGGAACGGAGTCTCAGCCATAACTCCGGTCGCGTAGTCATCGAAGGGACCGAGGTAATGCTTCAATCCGGTGAGGAGGGCTACGTGACGTACTCCACCGTCAGGCTCCAGTGCGGCAAACAAGTTCCGCAACGTGGCGGTGTTAACTTCAATATTTTCGGCCTCTGAATTCTTACGAATCCACGCAGCAATGATGACGATGCTGGGTTTCAAGCCTTGAAGAGCCGCTTTCACGGCGTCAGGGTCCAACAGATCAACACTGATCTGGGTTACGCCACTGATGTCGGTGGTGTGGCGACGGGAAATTCCGTGCACATCCCACCCTTGGTCGACCAATTGTTTGGCCACGGCCTGACCGACGATGCCGGTTACTCCGACGACGAGGGCCTTCTCTGAGGTAGTAGTAGACATTGGTGGAACCTTTCTGTTGTGTTCACCTGCGATAAACGATAGCTAAAAATGTTCACAAGCGTAAGTCTGGAAGTTCGGTTTGCTCCAGGCGGACGTGTTGGGCCTCGTTTCGAGGGGAGACTGAGGGTTTCGATCGGAAGCACGGGCGCACGCGAAAACGTCGTAAAGGGTTGTGTTTGCAAGGTTTTTCTTGTGTGTCATCCCTCTTTTTCGAGGCAAAAAACACTGAGAGTGAAACATCGGACATCCCGAGGGCACTGTTCTCGAGGTCCTTCTTGACTCGCAGTAAAGGGAGTGTAGCCAATTTGTTATGTGCCACGCTTGTAAACACTTGCGGAATTATATAAAGTGTGACTCAACACTTTGTAGGTTCTTATCGAACATTGTGGGTACCTGGGTCTTTCGAAGGAGAAAGCGTGACAGAGACTGCGGCCAAGACCAGTGGAGCGAGCCTCTTCGCCACCCATAAGGGTGTCTCAACGGTCGTACTCGCCATTCTGGCCGTGGTCGTGTTGGGCGCTCTGTTCGCTCCCTCCAGTGTTTCACCTGGTGCGATTCTGGGAATGCTTCCTTTCGCGGCAGTACTCGCCATAATCGGACTGGGACAGATGCTGGTCGTTCAGCAAGGTGGAATAGATCTTTCCGTCCCTGGCGCAATGTCTTTGGCGATTGTGATCATTAGCCACTATCCAACAGGAGACAACTCTCTCGTTCTTCCTGCGCTGGGAATTGCCTTTTTGTGGGCGGTCGGGGCAGGTGTACTGAACGCCCTCCTTATCGGTTACATAGGACTGAACCCGATTATCGCAACCTTAGGAACCAACGCGTTGCTCTTCGGCGCCATCATCGGAATTTCCGGAGGAACGCCCCGCGCTACAGCTGAGATTTTGCGCACGATCGCAGGAGATCGCACGCTCGGAATCCCCCACACGGTGTTTTTTGCCTTGATTGCGTTGCTCGTTGTGTCTCTGCTGCTCAAAAAGACAGTGGCAGGGCGGCGCTTCGAAGCGGCCGGGGCTAGTCGCCCTGCAGCTTTCGTCGTGGGACTCAACGTCAAAGCGTTCAACGGCATGTCCTATGTCTGGGCTCAGATGCTCTACCTGCTGGGAGGCGTGTTGCTTGCTGGCGTTACTAGTCAGCCCACCGCTTACATGGGCAACAGCTACCTGCTTCCTTCTGTTGCGGTAGTTGTTCTTGGAGGAACTTCATTGCTGGGTGGACGAGGGTTCCCACTGGCCACAGTTCTGGCCGCGTTGTTCCTGCGTCAGCTGGACCAGTTTGTTTTGGCGCTCGGTGTTCCCTTTGCTGTGCGCACGCTCGTGCAAGCGGCTGCCTTCGTCATTGGTGTCGCGATTTACACCATTGATTGGGGAGAGGTACGTAGAAGGTTTCAGTCGGTGAACCGTTCACCGTCTGGAAGGAAACATTCCTAGCGAAGCCGCTAGCGAATGTGATCGCGTGGCACATCGTGCCACATCACTAACAAATGGAGGAAGATCACATGATCACACGTCAAAGCAAAGTCTTGCAGGCGCTTGCCGCTGCAGGAATTGCTGGTTTGGCGCTGTCCGCTTGCACCGCAGGCGGCAGCGACACCGGCGCAACTGACGCAACAACCGAATCCGCCACCGAGGAATCAACCGATGCCGCCGCTGGCGACGTCCCCTCGTGGTGTGGGCCCGAAGAGATTACCTTCGGCCTGCTTGACGGTTTCGGTGGAAACAGCTGGCGTCTTGTCACCACTGCCGGTGGTGAAGAAGAAGCCAAGAAGTGCCCGAGCGTTACCGAGTACCTTTACGCCGATGGACAGGGAGATACCCAGAAGGCCATCTCTGACATCCAGTCCATGGTTGCCACGGGTGTGGACGCCATGGTCGTTTTCCCTGACGCTGGCGAGGCTATGTTGCCTGCACTGCGTAGTGCCTACGAAGCCGGAGTTGTTACCGTTCCTTACCGCGTTGATCCAGGCGGAGAAGACGGTGTGGACTACGACGTCTGGATTGGTGCTGACTTCGTTCAGTCCGGAAAAGACTGGGCTGAATGGACACTGGAAAACTTCCCTGACGGTGCCAAAATTCTCTTCCTGAGTGGTCCCGCTGGAAACAGCCAGGGCATTGATGAAGGTGCTGGAGCGAAGGAACTCCTGAGCGACGCTAAGTATGAATTTATTGGCGAGCAGCCCTTTGAGGTCACCAACTGGGACCCCGCATTGACCCAGCAAGTTCTTACCGCTGCGATTGCGAAGTACCCCGAGATTGACATCATCTTCTCCGACTTTGGCCCTTCCTTGGTTGGTGCGCTTCCAGAATTCACCAAGAGTGGTCGGGCGATTCCTGCCCTTGCCACTTCGGACGGCAACCTTCTCGGTTGTTTCTGGCAGGAGCAGCAAGATGCTGGCAACGGATTCGACATGATGAGTGTTGCGACCGGTAACGACAATGTTCGTCTGGCTGTTCAGACCGCCATTGCTCTCGCTACTGGTGGTGTTGTCCCCGAGAAGGGTGAAGGATTCGTTCACCCCAAGTTCGAGGATTCCATTTCAGGCAGCCCTTCACCTGTGCAGTGTCGCGATGATCTCCCCGGAGACATCTACCTCTCTGCACAGCTCGACGCTGACAGCCAGGCGTCCTTGCTGAAGTAGTTCCGCTCGATCGACTGTCCGGGGACGGGCGTGTCCCGCCCCGGACAGTCACTTCACAGAAACCGAGAGAAAAGACCTGCCATGACATCAAGCCGCACTGCGGACAACGCGATTCTTGAGCTCATTGGGATTTCGAAAAACTTTTCTGGAGTTCCTGCGCTGACCGATGTCTCCCTCGACATCCGCGCTGCAGAGGTGCACGCGCTTCTTGGGGAAAATGGTGCAGGGAAGTCGACCCTGATGAACATCGCGACGGGCATGTTTCGACCCAGCGAAGGTGAAATTCGCTTTGAGGGGAAACCATTGCGTGATTTTGGTCCTCACGAGGCTCAAGAGATGGGGATTGCGATTGTCCATCAGCATCCGGCGGTTATGCCAGATCTGACGGTTCTCGAAAACTTTCAGGTGGCTCTCCCACGCGATGCGTTCCCTGCTGGAATGCGAGACCGCGACTATGTTCAAACTCTCTTGGACACCGTCAAGCTCGACGTCCAGCTCAACGATCGCGTTGAGACGCTCAGTGTTGCGTCAAAACATCTCCTTGAGATTGCAAAAGCTCTGGCTCTCAAGCCCAAAGTTCTGGTTCTAGATGAGCCGACGGCGCCACTGGGTCAAGACTCAGTCGACATGTTATTTGGCTTGATTAGAGAAGCTGTTGCCACCGGAACGTCCGTCATCTACATCACACACCGCCTCGCCGAAGTGCGGGAAGTAGCAACTCGAGTCACTGTGTTGCGCGATGGAAAACTCCGCCAAACTTCCATGGTTTCTGACGTTAGCGATAAAGAGCTTCTCTCCCTGATTGTGGGTCGCGAACTTGAATCGACATTTCCTGAGAAACGCTCTGTGCCCCCAGGGGTCGAGCCAAATCTCGTAGTACAAAACCTCACCGGCGAAGGCTTCCAGAACATCACCATTACCGGGTACCCAGGCCAAATTATTGGCCTCGCAGGTGTCGTGGGCAACGGTCAGAGTGAGATTCTCCGGGCGCTTGCAGGTCTCGAAAGCTTCGACGGTTCGATAAAAATTGGACAGCTCGAGCGAAAGCAACGAGAGCTTCGCACGGAAGCAGCATTGATGCCCGCAGATCGTCAGCATGACGGCCTCATGATGCGGATGTCGGTGAGAGAAAACGCTGCCGTAGCTGCGCTCAAGAAGTTCACCAGCGGGCTCCTCCTGTCACGGAAAAAAGAGGACCTTCAGGTCGCTGAGGTATTCGGTCAGCTTCAGGTGAAAACAGCCTCTCCAGAAGCTGTGGTGTCGTCACTTTCTGGCGGTAACCAGCAGAAAGTTGTGATGTCGAGGGCCTTGCTGTCCGATCCCCTGGTAATTCTTGCTGATGAGCCCACCCAAGGTGTCGATGTTGGCGCTCGTGCCGAGCTGTATCGGATTCTTCGTACGGTGAGCGAGTCCGGTATTCCTGTGATTGTCGCGTCGTCTGACGCGAAAGAGCTCGAAGGTCTGTGCGACACGGTGTACGTGATTTCGCGTGGTCAGGTGGTTCGCGAGCTGCACGACGACGAAATTACTGAACAAGACATGGTCCATGCAGCGGTTACCTCAACTACACGTGTTGTCGACCTCAAGAAAATGGAGGCCGAGGAGAAGCGCACCAATCGAAACTCTCCGATTTCCAAGTTTTGGCGCTTCGCTCGCGGCGATTACGCACCATCTTTGCTACTCCTCCTCGTCATTTTCGGGCTCGGGGCCTACATACTCAGCACGAATGACAAGTACCTCAACTCGTTCAACATCTCGTCGATGTTGCTACTGGCAACCGCACTCGGGTTTATCGCCTTAGGTCAGACAATCGCACTACTGACTGGTGGCCTCGACCTATCCGTGGGTCCCTTGGCCGGTCTGCTCGTGGTGGTGATTTCGTTTTTTGCCACCGACGAGTTCACGTTGGGTTCGCTAGTACTCGGAGCGGTTGCCATGTTCGCTGTCGCCTTGGCGGTCGGATTTGTGAATGGATCGTTGATTCGATACGTCCGATTTACCGCGGTCGCGGCAACGTTAGGTACCTATATCGCTCTCCAGGGATTCAGCTTCGTTTTGAGGGATAGCCCTGGTGGCTCCATTGACACCGGTATCACCTCGGTCATCACCTACAAGTTTGGCCCCATACCTGCGGCGTTTCTTGTGTTGGCAATCGGGACCCTTGTTATGGAGTGGCTCCTGCGGAAAACTTCGTGGGGCTGGAAATTGAGAGCGATCGGTTCCGAGGAAGAAGCTGCCCGACGTGTTGGTGTGAACACGAATCGAACCGTGATTACCGGATACATGCTGACGTCAACCTTCACCTTGTTTGGAGCAGTGTTACTCATGGCCCAACTCGGAATTGGTGATCCGTCTCAGGGAATCGGCTACACGCTCTCCAGCATCACCGCCGTGGTTTTGGGCGGTACTAGCCTTCTGGGAGGACGCGGCAGCTTTGTGGGAACGCTTTTCGGAGCGATGCTATTGGTCCAGGTTCTGAATGCCACGGTGTTCCTCGGTCTAGATCAGACTTGGCAATACGTCCTTCAAGGAACACTTATTTTGATTGCTGCCGTCATTTACTCGGTCGCACGAGCGCGACGTTGACAATCGACACCGACCTCAACAAGTTTGATTTGAGGGATAATGACCATTAGTGATGACTACGTTCGGGACTTGACGAACGTTACCCCGAAGGAGTCCTCTGTGCACCTAGATCTTGGAAGTGAGCTCAGGCGCATTCGGAAAGCCCAAAAACTCAGCCTTCGATCCTTGGCAACAGCAGTGGGGGTTTCGCCGAGCCTTCTCTCCCAAGTGGAGACGGGGAAAACCCAGCCTTCAGTGTCGACGCTGTATGCATTGGTCAATCACTTGGGTGTCTCCCTTGATGGTCTTATGGGCCAGCACCGTCCCAGTGTGATGGAACAGTCCCCCCCGAGGGCCCAAGGGTCGATTAACGCCAGCTATTCGCCGGCTACCAGCAGTTCGAGCGGGGTTGTTCAACGGGCTGCGGATAATCCGATGATTGAGATGGAGAACGGTGTCACCTGGGAGCGTCTGGCTGACGGTGGTAGTGACGTCGCGGACCCCCTCATTGTGACCTACGCCCCGGGAGCATCGAGTTCGGTTGATGGGAAGCATATGCGTCACTCTGCTCTCGAATATGGGGCAATCATTGAGGGTCAACTTATTTTGAAGATAGATTTCGATGAATATGTCCTCAATCCTGGCGACTCATTTTGTTTTGATGCCAATCGCCCACACATGTATGTGAACAATTCAACCCGTCCAGCTCGTGGAATGTGGTTTGTGATTGGGCGCCGAGAAATGGCGTACAAGACACTTTCCGACCTCGGTATTGAGAACCTTGATGATCGTGAGATTCGAACGGCAGTCGATGTTCTTGAAGCAATGAAAAACCGACCCTAACAAAGCTGCGTACGCCCCCAGTGAACCCTCGACAATGGGAGCGCAGTCGTTTTTGTACCTCACGGACTCTGCACTGACCCCGCTTGTCGCGCCCACGTTAGCAACCGGAGTCAACGCTTTGCCAATGATGTGGACTGTCCGAAGCCTTTGAACGCCGTGAGCGCCATTTCCAACCGGTCTTTGGGAGGCAGAAGAGCGTGCGGATTTGTTACCGATGCCCTCCTTTCGGTGCGAATACGTTCGCAACTGGGTGGAAGTGAAACTGTGGTGGAACCTCTCTGTGGATTCCCGAGAGGTCTTGGCCTTTCGATCTCTCGGGTGTTAGGGACGAGTGTCCCAGCGACACCCGAATGGTTTACCTCGTCTCGGCATTTACCTCATCCTGTTCCACGCTCCCAAACCTGAGTTTTCCTTCTGCGGTGGGGTGGTTGCTCTGGGGTTTCTGTGAGGGCTGACGCTCTAGGTTGGAGGCGGAGGTTTCTATGGTGCGGTTGTTTGAGGGTGTGAGTGTGCGGGGGTTGAGTGTTCCCTCTCGTTTGTGGGTGTCCCCGATGTGTCAGTACTCCGCTGTGGAGGGTGTGGTGCAGTACTGGCACCAGGTCCACTACGGGGCATGGGCTATCAATAAGGCCGGGCTGATTATTGCCGAGGCCACGGCTGTGGTGCCAGAGGGTCGTATTACCCCTACTGATTCAGGGTTGTGGAATGACGAGCAGGCTTCTGCGTGGAAGCCCATTGTGGAGTTCTCTCACGCGCAGGGTGTTCCGATGGCTATTCAGCTCGCTCATGCGGGCCGGAAAGCCTCCACCAGGGCGCCCTTTATTCCAGGCTCTGTGGTGGTGGAGCCAGGGGAGGGTGGGTGGACTCCAGAAGCTCCCTCAGCCGAGGCGTATGACGGCCTGCTGGAACCTGCAGCGATGTCGTTGTCTCGGATTGCAGAGATTGTGGTGGCGTTTGCAGAGTCGGCGAAGCGGGCTGTGTTGGCGGGGTTTGATGCGATCGAGATTCATGCCGCCCATGGATACCTGCTGCACGAGTTCCTATCCCCGCTGTCTAATCACCGCACCGATCACTACGGGGGAAGCGTGGAGAACCGGATGCGCTTCACCTTGGAGGTTGTGGAGTCTGTTAGACGTGTTATTCCAGACAGCATGCCGTTGTTTGTTCGTATTTCTGCCACGGACTGGTTTGAGGATGGTTGGTCACTGGAGGAATCCATTGCGTTATCCCAGGCGATGGAGGCACTCGGTGTTGACCTGATCGATGTGTCCTCGGGTGGGCTTGCTAAATCACAACCGATAAAGCTTGGGCCCGGATATCAAATGGGGTTTGCGAAAGCTATTTCCCAGGCGGTGGGGTGTGTGGTGGGGACAGTGGGACTCATTACGGAGGCTCAGCAGGCGGAGGACGCTCTGCAAGACGGTGTGGGGGATGTGGTGCTGATGGGCAGACAGTTCCTGCGGGAGCCCTCCTATGCACTGCGGGCAGCCAGAGAACTAGGAGCAGATGTTCACTGGCCGGGGCAATATGAGCGGGCGAAGCTCTAGTCAGTTTCGGTACACAAATGTGTACATACTGCTGAGGCTTCGTTCACGAGGGCGACCCAGGTCTTAACCTGTCGCGTGGACGGGAACGCGCTCCATGCGGAGGCTATTCGGGGACCGGGTCTGTGTGTGGCCAGTATTGTGGAGAGCCGACCGGTGCGGATTCCACCGGCTAATCACGATATATAACATCATCGGTGTTAAGTTTTGTGACATTATGGTGTCGTGAATTCCGTGCTGTAACCCTCGAGGAAAGGCTGCGCGAGCATGTGGTTGGACGATGTTTTTGGAGTGAAGAAGCCTGTCATCGCGATGCTTCACCTCATGGCGCTGCCCGGTGACCCCGGTTTCGATGCGGCGGGGGGAATGAGTGCCGTTGTTGATCGTGCGCGACGCGAGCTCGACGCTCTCCAGTCCGGTGGGGTTGACGCTGTCATGTTCTCCAACGAGTTCAGCTTGCCGTATCTGACCAAGACTGAGCCCATCACCGCCATCAGCATGGCGCGGGTAATCGGGGAGCTTCACTCGGAACTTTCCGTTCCCTTTGGTGTGAATGTTCTGTGGGATGGGATTGCCTCTATTGACCTCGCCACCGCCACGGGTGCCTCGTTTGTCCGGGAAATCTTCACCGGTGTCTACGCCAGTGATTTTGGTTTGTGGGACACCAACGTGGGTCAGGCTGCTCGCCACCGAGCCCGTCTGGGCGCATCAGGCGTGAAGTTGTTGTTCAACATCGTTCCGGAGTCCGCCACTTATCTCGCGAAGCGGGACATCGTGGACCTGACGAAGACCACCGTGTTCGCCACCCTTCCCGATGCGCTCTGCGTCTCAGGTCTTACAGCGGGAGCTGCCACCGATACCCAGGTTCTGACTCAGGTCAAGGGCGCTGCCGGTGATGTTCCCGTCTTTGTTAACACGGGTGTTCGTGCGAACAACGCACAGGAGCAGCTGAGCGTGGCAGATGGAGCCGTCATCGGTACCTATTTCAAGAAGGATGGAGTCTTCGAAAACCCCGCAGACCAGAGCAGGGTGGAGGAGTTGATGGGCGTGGTGAAAGCGATGCGGACGTAGTCCGTCACCGTGTGTCACCTTCTGGGGCCCAGTCGGTGCGCCGCGCTAGCCTAGGGTCACAGGTCTTTGGTACAGAAAGCGAACAAGGAGGTTCTCTCTCATGACACAGGAACATTTGGTCGTCGTGGCAATCGCCGCCGCGCAAGCCGGAAAAGAAGCAGAACTTAAGTCTCGACTCGAGGGAGTCGCCACAGCGTCCTGGGACGAGCCAGGTGTCGTCACGTACGCCGTTCATGACCTTGTTGATCAGCCAGGTTCTTTCATGATGGTCGAGGTGTATGCCTCGCAAGCGGCCTTTGATGCTCACCTCGACACAGAGCATGTCAAAGCCCTCATTGCGGATCTCGGTTCCCTCGTGGAGGGAGAACTGGTGGTCCACCAAGGGCGGGCTGCGGAGTTCTCTGCGGGATCGAAAGGGTCACTCTAGAGATGGCTGTCGAATCCAGCGGAAACCTCATCGGGTATCAGTTGCCCTCCTGGGAGCTCCCCGATCACGGTGGCGCTCACCACCAGGTGAGGGAAGAGGGCCATCAGGCAACGCTGATCGCGTTCGTGTGTAATCACTGCCCCTATGTCCAGCACGTCGAACAAGCTTTCGCGGACATGGTGTCGAGTTTCTCCTCTCAGGGGCTTCGCACGATCGGGGTTGTCAGCAACAACGTCGCGGACTACCCCGAAGATGATGTGCCGGGAATAATCGAGCAAAGGGAGCGCGCCGGGTGGGATTTCCCCTACCTTCGCGATCTTGACCAAACCTTCGCCCGCGAATTGGGTGCCGTGTGCACGCCAGACTTCTTCCTCTTTGATGCGACCTTCTCGTTGACCTATCGGGGTGCCTTCGATGCTTCCTCGCCAAAGAATGGAAACCCCGTCACTGGCGAGCTGTTGCGTGATGCCATCGAGAAGACTCTTGCTGGCAGCGAAGTTCCCCTCCCGCACCGTCCCGCTATGGGGTGTGGCATCAAGTGGTTGCCCGGTATGGAGCCAGAGGCCTCATAACCGTGGACGTTCAATTCGAGAGACGCAAGCTCCTCGCGAGTGAGCGTAAACAGAAAATTCTGGAGTGGGTTGCCTCGGAGGAGGCGATTGATTTCGCGAGCTTGGCGCGTCTGCTCGATGTTTCCGTGATGACGGTTCGCCGAGATGTTCGGCACTTGGTGGACCAGGGTTATATGACCCTCACCCGGGGCGGAGCGACCGCACACCTGTCACGATCACTCGACATTTTGGTCAACCCCAGGGCTTTCGACTCCAGCGTGGCAAAAGCCCGAATCGGCGAGTTTGCCGCTCGCAACATGACCCCGGGCGATGTGATTTTTGTGGGAACGGGCTCGACCACCGCCCAGTTCATCCAGTATTTGAATCCCGATCAGAACCTGACGGTCATTACATCGTCGCTACCCCACGCCTCCTTCCTCGCCAGCAAGGGCGTTCGGGTCATCAGCACCGGCGGTCTGGTCGCTACCGAAGACCTCGCCCAGAGTGGATCTATTGCTGCCTGGAGTATCTCCCGGTATAACGCCAACCTTGCAGTGATCGGCGCTCAGGGTATCTCGAAGAAGTCGGGTCTCAGCGAGGTGAACTTTGAAATTGCCGAGCTCAACCGCTTGATGGTGGAACACGCAGATAAAACGTGGGTGCTCGCCGACCTTTCCAAAGCGGGGGCCCAAAGCCCCTACCACGCAGTGGATTTGGAGGAGGTGAACACCATCGTCACGACCCACGATGGGGTTGATTTGTTTGAGTTTGAAGTGGAGGGCGCGTGTGAAGTCTTGAGCGCTCCGTTGTCCTCTTTTACGTTCGCGACTGAGGCTAATTAACATTTTCTAACACTTTATGTGTCATAATTTGTGTTAATGACAGTTCTTCGGTGCTCAGTTCTTCGAACTGAGCTCTCTCATTCTGGGGAATGAGTGAGGCACTTAACGGACATGATGACAACACCACAGGGGGGTCGATGATGACGAAAATCGCGTATTTGGGCATGGGAACCATGGGAAGCGGCATGGCCGCGAACCTCACCAAAGCAGGGCACGAAGTGTCTGCGTGGAATAGAACCCCCAAAACGAGTCCTGTTTTGCAGGACGCTGAACTTCGCGTCACGACCGACCTCGCCACAGCGCTGGAGGGTGCTGAAGTCGTGATGTATTGCCTCTCCGATGACACAGCGGTCGATGACCTGGTGTTTGGCACTCACAATCTCCTGGAGCATGTCCCCGCGGGTGCGGTGATCATCGATCTCTCCACCATTGACCCAGAGACCAGCAACAGAGAGCGCGCAGCCTTTGAAGCGAAAGGCCACGCCTTCCTCGACGCTCCCGTCTTTGGAACCAAGGGGGAAGCTGAGGGTGCGGGTCTCTGGATTGTGGTCGGAGGGCCGAAGGATGTCTTTGACTCTGCCCTGCCGCTGTTCCAGGCCATCAGTGAAACCGTCCACTACATGGGTGAGGGCGGCAAGGGCACCAGCATGAAGCTGGTGGGTAACCTGCTCGTCGCCTCGCAGCTCCAGGCTTTGGGTGAAGCCCTCACGTTGGCCAAGAAAGCCGGGCTCAACCTCGCTGACGTGCAAGAGGTCCTCGATGTCGCCGACTTCCGCACTCCTATCTACTACGGGGTCGGCCGCGGGGCACAAGCAGGGGACTACACCGTGAACTTTGCCCTGAAGCTGATGCTCAAGGACGCCAAGTTGATTCAGGACTTCGCGGGACGCCTTGGATCACCCGTGCCGACCGCCGCAACAGCGCAGAAATACATTGAGGAGTCCATCAAGGATGGACACGGCGACCTGAACGCCTCCGCTCTCATCCTCGCCATCGCAAAAGAAGCTGGGGTCAACCTTGCTGAGTAAGAATGCCCAGAAGATGTTCCATCCGACTTCGGGTCGGTGCATCAACATCGCTATGGATCTCGGTGTGTTCGGTGCCAGATCCTTCTCGAATGGCATTGAGGATCTCCCGTCGGCCTTTGCCACGATTGCGGGAGCCTCACCCGACGTGATTCAGGTGAATCCGGGCGGCCTTCGCACTCTCACTGACGCTGGTCTTGCAGGCAATCGTATGGTGGCATTGCGCCTTGACGTCACCAACGTCTATGAGCCCCGCGTTGTCGAGAAAGCCTGGGACACCGCCCACCCCAACACTCTGGCGGATGCGGAGCATCCCTCTGTCGGCTGTGTCGTGTTGAACCTCCTCGAGGTTGATAACAATGCCGCTCTTCAAGAGCAGTGCATCTCGAACATTCAAGAGATTGGCGCACTCGCCAGAGCGCGGGGAATCTCTCTCATGGTGGAACCACTGGTCATGACCACGAATCCCGAGGGTGGCTCGAGCTCAGTGTCTGACCCGGAGAAGATCGCGACCCTGGTGCGCCAAGCTGTCGAACTCGGTGCCGACATCATCAAGGTGGACCCGGTCGAGCCGATGGATCGGTTTGCTGAAGTAGTCGCCATTGCCCACCCCATTCCAGTTCTCGTCCGCGGGGGCGGAAAAGTCACCACTCGTGAGCTCTTGGAGCGCACCAAGATTGCCGTCGAGGTCGGCGCGAGTGGTGTCGTCTATGGACGCAACGTCGTCCAACACCCCAACCCCGCATCCCTCGTGGCAGCACTGCAGGCGATTGTTCACCAGAACGCTTCGGTTGATGAGGCTTTTGCCTTAGTGAAAGAGTAACCGTGACCACCATGAAGGCAGCTGTGCTGACCGGCGTTGGCGAGGTCGAAATCCAAGACATCCCGGTCCCAGATTTAGGGCCCCGTGAAGTCTTGGTCAAGATTGGTGCGGCCTCAATTTGTTCCTGGGAGCAGCGAACGTTCATCGGTAAGCAGAAACCAGGTTTCCCGTTTCTCGGTGGTCATGAGAACGCGGGCGAGGTGGTCGCCATTGCTCCTGATGTCACACAGGTCAAGGTGGGCGACCGAGTCACCTTGGGCCCCACGAGATGTGGCACCTGCCGAGCCTGTGTGCGAGGGGAGGACAAAGGGTGCCCGGAACACTTCGCCTACTTCTCCCTCAAGGGTGGGGAGCTTGGCCCTGGTGGCTTTCTCGAGTACAAAGTGCACCGCGAGGACGGTTGTTTCCCCGTCGGTGATGCTCCCTTTGAGCTTGCCTGCCTGGCAGAACCACTGTCGTGCGCAGTGCACGGTGTGCGCCTTATGGGTATGAAGGCAGGAGACACCGCGGTCGTCTTTGGTGCCGGGCCTATGGGGCTACTTAACGCCATGGTGTTGCAGCACGCCGGAGTCGATGTCGCGCTGGTGGATATGGAGCAGGAGCGCTTGGACTACGCCTCCTCGCACGGAATCCGTAAGACCATCCTGAGCTCAGGCGACGCGGTCGATTCCATCCTCGAGGAGTTTCCCGGTGGAGTGGACGGTGTCGTCACCGCGATCGGGTCGAATGCCGTCAATCAGCAAGGTTTCAAAGTCCTGCAGCCCCGGGGAACCCTGTGTCTCTTTGCGTCGGCACATCCTGTTGAGCCGCTCGAGATTGACCCGAACTGGGTGCACAACACGGAAGTCCGCATTATTGGAGCCGTAAGCGCTGACATAGAGGATCACAAGAGGGCCACCGACATGATCGCAGCAGGCGAGATTGACCTGACGCCCATCATGGAGAAAACATTCCCCCTGAGTGACGCCAAGGCGGCCTTCGAGTACCTCTCGGCAAAACCGTCGTATCGGGTGGCCCTGATTCCTTAGTAGCCAAGCTCATGGAGCGTGTGCATATGCTCCTTTGTCGCCTGGTACAGCCCGGTGTAAATCTGGTGAAGGGGCGCGTAGGTATCGGCCATAGCGGGGTTGGGTGTCACTGTGGTGCCCTCTCCCTGCCACTCGCGAATAGCTTCTGGCCCGCTCACCAATCCCACAGCTACGGCAGCCAGCAAAGCGTCCCCATACGACGCTCCAACCGTGACGGGAGCTACCTTCTGAGGCACGCCACTTATGTCACTGACGCTTTGGAGCCACACCGCGTTTTTGGTGCCACCGCCCACAGCCTGGATGGTGTGGGGCGGTGCTCCCATGTCCGTAAACATGTCGACATGCTGCTTGATGCCATGGCCCATCCCCTCCAGGGTGGCCCGGAAGAGGTCGCCTCTCGTGTGGGTGAGACTGAGGCCGAAGATAACTCCTTTTGCCTTGGGGTCATTGATGGGAGTTCTCTCACCCGAAAAATAGGGCAAGACAATCACACCGTTGGACCCTGGTTGTGATTCGGACGCTTCGCGAGTGAGGACGCCGTAGGCAGGTTCACCACCCGCTTCTTCCGCGGCGACAAGCTCTGCGGCAAAGGAGTCCCTAAACCACCTCGTGAGCGCACCCGAGGTCGCCATTCCCGCAAGGAGACACCAGGTTCCGGGGAACAGATAAGGGGCTACCCAGAGGCGTTCATCTCGTGCTTGGTCGTTATCGGTTACTTGAATCATGAAGATGGTGGAGCCATACATCATCATCATTTCGCCGGGCTCGGTCACGCCAACACTGAACGATTCGGCGCCAGCATCAATGGTTCCCACGGAGACAGGGGTGCCCACATTGAGCCCCGTTTCCTTCGCTGCCCATTCAGTGATTTCACCTGCAAGCTCATGGGTCCAGGCCAGCTCGGGAAGGCGCTCTCGCTCGACGATGCCGTCGTTCAGCTCGTCATTCCAGTCACGCTTCCACGGGTCATACATGGGGTGGTGGGATCCCGCCGAGAAGTGGTCGACAAGGACTCGTCCCGTCAGCCGAGCCACGATGAAGGTTGTCGCGTCGACGAACCAGCGGGCCTTCTCATAGACCTCGGGCTCGTTCTTCTTGATCCAGAGGATTTTGGGTCCCGTCGCCTGGGACGACAGTGCATTGCCGCAGGCGTTGAAGATGTAGTCGGCGCCATGGCGCTCATTCATCTCGGCGATCTCGTCAACAGCACGAGTGTCCACGCCGTAGAGGATTCCGTTGCGCAGCGGCTGCAGGTTCTCATCGATGGGCAACACATCGGGCCCAATGGCGCTGATGCCGACG
>Ga0222719_10001393_pt1 | contig 23519 bp, 15 predicted proteins | sample C33_34DmetaG_FD_165039 | JGI IMG/M metagenome (GOLD analysis project Ga0222719, IMG submission 165039) | Estuarine water microbial communities from San Francisco Bay, California, United States - C33_34D | ecosystem: Environmental > Aquatic > Marine > Unclassified | place: USA: California...
CAAGTCCTGGTGCTCAGCTTTAGCTGAGAACTTCCACTGGAGGTGTTCCTCATCAGCAGACCCACGAAGGGCAGAGGCGCCATGAATGGCTGCAAGAGCGAGGAAGAGAGACTTGAACAACATGTTGCGAAAACACACCAAAGCACGAAATTATGGGTGCAGCCTTTCCGAGCACGAAATAACCAAAGGTTGTTTCAATGAAGTTACGCAACACGTCGTCTTTTCCTGGTAAGAAACCTTACGTGATTAGAACGTATGTAGAAAATGTAAGAGAGAGGTAATAACGATTCCCAAACAAATTTGGCAAGAAAACTAAGACCTGTGGCCGGTCCGGCGTGCTCAGCATCCGTTAATATGGATCAGTCAGCGCGCCCAGCCTGAGATCATTTAGAAGTCCCATGAAGTAGTAATCTCCCAAATGCTACATGCTTGTATATTAATAATTGCATAAAATTCGAAATGGTGGAGACCAGACACGCGCGAAAATCAGGTTTCTTTACTACCGTACTACCCGAACAAGAAAAAACGAGAGCTATCCCTGTTATCGAGAAAAAGATCCGAGGCATTGACTTTTTGCTAGTAGAGGAATCGTCGGCCAAATCAGCTACTCCTATGTAGCCAGCTGCCGACCAGAACCGGATAGAATTACATCCGCGGCGCTACCAATCTATTTCTTTGTTGCTTTGACGATAAACATGGGATCGTGAAAGGGTTGTCCAGGTACTGTGGCGGTAATATCATAGGCCTCGCAGGGCAATTGGTAGCCTCCCGCGTATTGAAAGAACCCATTTATTAGTTCCAAATGATCGTGATCACTGAGTCGTAACCATAAGGCAATGGCCTTGGTCGGGAAACAACGATTTGATTGTGACACAATCACCTGGCCACCGGGCCGCAACACACGATGAACTTCTCGCAGTACCTCAATAGGATGAAGCAAATAATCGATACTAACGACACAAGTCACCACATCAAAAGAATTGTCCGGATAATTCAATCGGACTGGTTCGACGTTCAAATCGGCTTGCTGATAGCATCCATTAGTCACTTGATCGTTGTATTGCAACTCCATTTCGCTAATACCCGTGGCACAAATCCGTTTCATGGTGGATGGGAACTCCATTGGATAATGGGACACCCAGGAAGAACAAATATCCAAAATGCGCGATCCGGGCCGAATATTCTTTCGATAATACTGTGTCAAGGCTGCGACAGCCGGTTCATCGATATGATAGACCAACTTGGGGACCTTGTAAAAGAGTGGATCGTCATTGTTGTCAACGCGAAAGAAATCCTGCGCTATAAAGGGTGGTGTTTCGGGCCACTTTTTTGTCAGAACCACCTTTTTAACTGGAAAGGAATACGGCGTGCTGTCGCCGGTAATCCGACGAACCAAGGTCTTCCGTTGAAGCGGTGTTCCGTCTTTGTTTTGACCGTAGATCATGGACAACTCACGATCGATGTAACGAGGACTGTTCCCCACGCGTGACTTTGAACGGGTTTTTGTGTCCTCCGTTTCTCGTGCTTGACATTCTTGGGGATCAAGAATGGTCAACCCACCTACCGTAGTAGACGACAATACCAGAGAGGCAAGAAAGACGGCTCGTGTAGTAGCTGCTGCCATCGACGTAGTCCTGCCGTCGGTGCCTCCATTCTTCTGGAATGAACCAGGACGAGGCGAAGGGGATGGTGGCAACAAGGCCGATACGGGGGGTAGTCTTCGTTGGGAACCCGATGTCAGAAACAAGCAACAGAGAGTCGGTGTAATTGAAACTTGGGAAAATAGCATGGCAACTACCGATACAAGAACGTTTATGTGACACTTTAACATTGCTCGTCGAGTGCTCTCTGGTAGAGAGGCACTCAGGTATAGACGACGATGTGGTGGCCGAAGAAGATCTTGTTGTTGTTGTTGCTGTCGCTTGGGCCGATCTGGATAATACGGATCACACCGCGCGTCGTGCGCGGTCACGTCAAACATGTGACACTCCGATGACGGTCCGTCGAGTTATAAAAATAGTTGTTGCGACATAAACAAGACATAAAGAATGACCCTAAAGACCAATCCCGCTGTATCGCTCGTGTAAAGCGCGGTGCCCACCGGCAACACGACAAAACACGGCCAAAACATGGACCTCCACTACGCGACACGAAGAGGCAGAAGAACAACACTCCAGAGAACGATAACCCAGCTAAACTGCCCGTCCCACACCAAGGAATATCGACAATTCCTTCGTAAAGGAAAGCGACACCTTACTTGGCGAGTGAGAAGGAAGTTATTGCAGTTGGACGACAAGACAGGGGGAGATTCTTGCAGGAGTCGTTAGGACGGGCGGTCGTTTCGCTTGACACCAAGATCCGCGACAGAACTGCGACGGCACATTCTTTCTCTGTTCCCGGACAATCAGCATAGGATAATACTTTGAGAAAATACACAGAGAAGACGGCATCATGCTCAAGATATTTGGAAAAAAGAAGAGTGGTGCCAACGACAAGTCGCAATCCAACAGCGGCACGCGTCCGGCTAGTAGCAATCGCTCAATGAATTCGCAATCATCAGCCCGAAGTGCCAATGGGCCTGGGGCTACTTTAGTAGATGGCGGGAATGCGGTATTTCGCGTGACCGTTCCGGAGGGCGTCGAACCTGGACAAGAGTTTCAAGTGTATGCCGGTAATCGAATCGTTCGCGTCCGATGCCCACCCGGTAGTGCTCCCGGACAATCCTTGCAAATCACCGTCCCGACCGAAGATCCACGGGCCAGCGGGAACGCTGGTGGCCGATCTTCCATGTCGTCCAAAGATATGCCACCCGATAGTCCCAATGTCTCCAGAATTGAAGACGATGGCAGTGGAGGTCCGGCAGCCTACATGGTCACGATTCCCGACGGTATTCGGGGTGGCCAACAATTCCCCGTCACCATTCAAGGACAACAATTAATGGTCACGTGTCCACAAAATGCTCGTCCCGGAATGCAGGTTCGTATCGTCCCGCCGCCTCCTCCTCGCGATGTGACGGAACGACCAGAACAAGCTTCCTTGTCACGGAACGTGAGTGGCGATGGGAGTATCACATCCAGTAGCGGCCAACAAAAATCTTCCGCAACCAAAAAAGACAAGGAAGCGACACAATTGTTTGAAGTCGAAGTCCCTGTCGGTGTCAAACCAGGTCAACCCTTTGCCTTGTTGGCCGGTGGCGTCCGCGTGTTGGTTACCTGTCCTCACAATGCTGGACCGGGACAACGGATTCGTTTCAAGTTGCCTTTGGCGTTGACACAAAAACCAAAACCACAAAACGAGGCCGCCGCCATCAAGTTATCTTATGATAAGGATGGATGGACACGTACCATTCGTGTCAGTGATATGAAATTTCAGTGGGTTCGTATGGATGACAAGGGTGATATCGACAATTCGAATGTAAGATTTCACGCCGAAAAGTCCGCGTACGTACGAAAGTTGGAATTCCGTCAAGGACCCGATCATCGCATTCGCGAGGGCATCCTCAGTTTGGTACCTGCTACCGAGGCTTTTGTCGACAGTCGTATTCGTGGAGCTAATGATGAAGACCTCGTCACTTATGCCGACATCGCAAATGCCCAAGTCAAGAATTACGAAGGAAAGACGGAATGGTTTTACGAAAAATGCTCGCTGCTCAGTGTGGCGTGGAACGAAGGTCACATGCGCATCAATGTTCGACGAGAATACTTACTGGAAGATTCGGTCGATGCCGTCATGTCACTTTCGCGCAAGGACTTGCGCAAATTGTGGAGATTCGAATTTATTGGGGAAGCAGGTATCGATGCCGGTGGATTGGCCAGAGAATGGTTCCAATTAGTCACACAAGAAATCTTTGATCCCGACATGGGATTGTGGCAATCATCCGAAGCCAATCAAATGTGTATGCAGATCAATCCTGCATCCAGTACGTACATCGATTATCGTGTATTCCTGTCGCACCTAGATGGAAGAGTATTGTGTGGATTCCTTTCGCTCCCTCCTTTCTCTCACCGACCCATTCCATCTACTTCCTCTCGTTTCTTTCTTCACCTGTACAGAACTCATTTCCGACGATTACCTGGTATACTACCGCTTCCTTGGCCGCGTCATGGGGAAGGCTTTGTTTGATCGACAATTGGTGGCGGGTCACATGGTCCAGTACATCTACAAACACATGTTGGGTTGGCCCATTATGTTCCGAGACCTGGAAAGCATTGACGAAGAGTACTATAATAGTCTTCATCAATTGCAAGAAATGGTGGACAATGAAATGGACTTGGCCGATCTCTGTTTAGACTTTACGACGACTCAGGAAACCATGGGTGTCAAAGAGGACGTGGCTCTTGTGGAGGGAGGTGAAGACATGGAGGTGACAAACGACAACTTCCCCGAGTACATGGAAGCCTGCTTGAAATATCGAATGTTGGATCGTGTCAAGCCGCAATTAAATGAATTGCTCCTTGGTTTCTTTGACGTCATCCCAGAGCCATTGCTAACGGTTTTTGACTTTCAAGAGCTTGAATTGTTAATGTGTGGTCTTCCGGTTATCGACATGGAGGACTGGCAAGCACACACGGAATATTCTGGCGACTACGAGGAAGTTGGTGCGGACTATCCGGTCTGCCAGTGGTTCTGGGAAGTTGTGGAAGAGTTCGATCAGGAAATGAAGGCACGATTGCTACAATTTGTTACCGGTACCAGTGGAGTACCGTCCAGAGGATTCGGTGTGCTACAGGGCAATGACGGGAACATTCGAAAGTTTACCATTCACGGGGTGTCGACGCATGTCTGCCTATACCCACGCGCCCACACATGTTTCAACCGTATCGACCTGCCATCCTATGAAACCAAGGAAGAGCTAAAAGAGAAGCTGAAACTTGCAGTGACAATGGTTGCCACAGGTTTCGATATCGAATAGAGTAACCAGGCAAACCAAGACTGATCTAGTATTTTTAGTTGACGTAATAAATCATAAATTGCATTATTCTTAGCGAGCAAATACCCTAGACATACAATATTATATACATTCGTAACTCGGATGGATCCTCAACCGCTGTATGGTATGATGAAAGAGCTTGTTACCGCGGACACTACTCTCGTCACAACGAAAGGCGGGCTAAGTGAAGAGGCTCGGATTTGTCCACCTCTTCTTTTGTTTTTGCAATAATAGGCAAAGTCTTTGACTTCTTGGTAGAAATATCCTTGACAAAGGTCGACAAGGACGGTTGGTTTGTTAACGCGGTCTTGGCCAAAAGTCTGCTCGAGTCTGCGATCGATGCATTGTTATCTCTTCGACTGCAATGGTCTTCGGTTTTACTGTACAGTGGTAGAGGGATAAAGGGCGAGGAAATTGCTATGGGCTTGGGTGAATGCACTATCGAAGGCGACACGGTGACTTTCTCGGTAGTGTTTTGATCCTGATCTTGGTCAACCGCATCCGCCATGGTAGTTCCAACCAATGTCAAAAGCCAATCCCATGCTTGTCGTACTTGCAAAATATAACGCATGGTACAAGCCACTCGTCCGTGGCCAGTCCCCGCCGAATTCGTCATCGGATCAGACTGTAAAAAGTCTTGTACGACATCCAGAAAGACCTTAGTCACGGCTTGGTAATACTTTCGTCTGGCACCATAGGACCGACCATGTCGGCGTCCCAAATCTTGTAAGGTTCGTAGCAAGTCACTATCCGATGTCATGGTACCATGGTCGTCAATGTCTTCCAACAGTTGCACGGCTGCACGAAGCGTCATGTACAACTTTTGGGCTTGTCCTTGCATATCGATTCCATGAAACAAGGCATGTACCTGAGGATGTTGGGCAAAGAGTTGCTCGTAAAAGATCCTGGCAACGTCGACCTCCAATGCAAAGCGAATGACATTCCATGTTTGCCGAATCAATTGTTTATGTCGTATGATAGAAAGCGAACGGGAAGATTCAAGTGATGTCTGTGCAGCAGAAGAGGCAGTAGTACGCCGAATGGTCGATGCGTCGGGATCATAATTTTGCAAGGCCGCGAACAAGAGACTTGGATTTGGATTGGACAGCGGAATAGCCTCGAATGAGGACGACTGACATCCCGTCGATATGCCGGCGCCGCCGTCTACTATCATCTCACCCGGATGCTTTCTCATGGAAGCTGTGTCCGTGTCTCCAGCCGGATTCGCAAAGGTCATTCTTGGCGATACCCACAGAGTAAGGATAGTCTATGAACTGTGAATGTGCAAAAAAGGGCAGCACTCGTATAGGGTCCGATAGGGGATCTACCAGAGAAGATGCCAAATCGACGAGAGTGTCGTCGTTGTGAGTTGTGTGTCCACGCAGTTTCAGGCCTCGAATTCTTCCAAAAGGCAACGTTAGAGATGCTTCATCTGCTGTCTTTCGCAGCTGTTCTCATCCTCCATCGAACTTTGTCGATGGATCGGTGACATTTTGTGGCGTCAAACACGAATTGGGAAGCACCTAAGCAGTCATTTCGAGTTATCCTGGAAGCGCCAGAAACTGGAACGAACATTCCCTTTAATTAGGGGCGAACTTTTACCGAATCAAACGAAAACCTAAACTTAGCATGTTAATAAATAATGTCTACAGTCGCATCGATTCGGTACCAAGAATTAACATTGGAAAATTAACTTCAACTTCAAATATTATGGTAGAGTAAAAGACTGGACGGTGTCACTGCTCGGGTCATAGATCGTGCTACTGCTATCAGCTACCATCTTTTACTTTTCTATCCTCTCTCGCGGTAGAGGGACCTACATCATTCCTTTCATGGGATCTAATGAGGCTGCAAGATTAGAGTGCAGGTATTCCGTTACTCTCTCTACTAGATATTAGAGAGAGCTAGAACTTGTTGTTGGTACGGATAGAGTAAACTAGTTTTTGGGTTGTAGCTCTACTCTACCCTCTGTGTGTTGTTCGGATCATCTACTATGGTACTTAGCTAGCAGATACCCCTACTGCTATTCTATTCTATTCTATTCCTACTGTACCCCTCGCTGCGATCCTGACGGGTCGCGTCGTTCATTCAGAAGAGAGATTGAGAACACGCGACCCCAAATGCAAGAATACTAACCCTACTTTGATCGCTTCTTCATGTAACTAAGGATGATTGCGTTAATGAGCTTATGGGATGCATGAGCGACAAAGTTGCGATCAGATTCATGCATACAGCAAGAAGTAGGACGATCGCTTTGCCGTTGATTTCTTGTTAAATAAAATTTTAGGATGAATCACTCTCATAAGACGAGGACTCTTCTTCTTCTTCCTCCTCCTCCTCGTCGTCGCTTTCTTCACTTGATTCGTATTCAGACGATTCGTCCTCCTCCTCCTCATCTTCTTCTTCTTCCTCCTCAGACTCCTCCTCAGACTCCTCCTCTTCAGATGACTCCTCCTCCTCCTCCTCAGACTCCTCCTCTTCAGATGACTCCTCTTCAGATGACTCCTCCTCCGAAGACTCCTCCTCATCTTGTGACTCGTCGCCCTCTTGGCCCTCTTCATCTGTCTCATTTTCAGAGTCTGTGATCTCTTCTTCAACAGATTCTTCTTCGTACTCTGCGTCACTTTCCTCGGTCACTTCTTCATCCTTAGAATCTTCCTCTTCAGAGTCTGTGACAATCTCCTCGATTATTTCTTCTTCTTCGTAAGATTCCTCCTCTTCTTCATATTCCGAGTCATCGTCCTCCGCTTCTGCGTCATTTTCTTCAGCAGACTCATCGTCCTCCGAAACCTCGATATCGGAGCCTTCAACAGAAGGATCACCTAATTCCGAAACTGTATCTTCGTCGCTATCTCCATCATCGCCCTCGGCCATTTGAGCCATATTCTGAAGCGTTGTAAGGAGTTCCTCTTCGCGGCCTTCGAATTGTTCCATCATCGTGTCGACATTGTCAAGCTCGTCCGGAACGACTTGTTTCACGAGTTCAATGATTTCATTGCGTATATTCATAACATTTGAAGGACCACTTATGACCGACTCTTCAATGGTATCGTCCTCCGCAGCAGATTGAGATTCATCCTCTGCAGTAGATTGAGACTCTTCGTGAGCTTCATCCTCATGTTGTTCTGCTGGCTCAAGCTCTTCTTCTGGTTCTCGCTGTGAGCGAGTTGGAGCTTGGCCTGCAGCATCGATAGTGGAATCATTATTCGACGGCGCTTGATGGTTTTGTTCGTGATAGACATCGCCACCGGATTCGGTGGACTGGGAAGTCTCAACGGCATCGCCTGGTTGGTCATCATGGAAGACACCCTGCTGGTTATCTGTTGACCATTCCGCGGGGGTCGTACCCCAAGCTCCGGCACCTCCATCACCCGTGTTGGCCGCCTGTGCCCAGCCATCGGCGGCTTCTCCGCCGTTCTGGCCTTCCGGGAAGTCATTTTGCTGTCCGAAACCGTCCTGCCCGAAACCATCCATATCCTCTTGTTGGTTGCCGTAAGCGTCTTGGCCATAACCTTGGCCTTGCTGGTCGTAGTACTCATCTCCTTCAGCATAGCCTTGTTCGTCGTAGCCCTGTCCATCGACATAGTTTTCTTCTTCATAGCCTTGTTCATCATAACCATGTCCACCGACATAGCCTTGTTCATCGTAGCCATGTCCATCGTCATAGTCTTGCTCATCGACATAGCCCTGTTCATCATAACCATGTCCATCTTCGTAGCCTTGGTTATAAGCTTCGTCATAGCCTTCCTGGCCATACCCTTGATCATCATATGCTTCATCTCCTGCCCCGTACTCTTCTCCGTCATAGCCCTCGTCCTCGTATCCATATTGGTCATCATAGCCTTCTTGTTGAAATCCTTTATCGTCGTCTGAGACTTCAAAGCCGAAACCTGACTTGGGAGCGACATCGGCAGCAATATCAGAGTCCAGGGCGGGGTCATAATCGCCGTACGGGCTGTCTTGGGCTCCTTCGGGATTCGCATCGTCCACGTCCGGTTTAGGATCCAAGCGAAGTCTTTTCTTCCGCTGATACCAAAAGTATCCCCCAACGGCGAGACAGAAAAGAAGTACGGCACCTCCGGCAGCAATACCAATCATCACAGGCAACGTTGCCCATCTCTCATTTCCCGGAGCCGAGCTTGTCGTCAAGTCGTCATCTAGATCTGGCGAGTCAGGACGCGTAGGCAATCTTGCTCCGACGATTGACAGCTCGTTCCCTGGATCGGTCTGTTCCAGGGTAGCTTGAAGTGTGCCTGCGTCAATGGCATCCTGGCTCGACTGCTCTGCCTGTCTCGTCGCTTCCACTTCAGTCTCAACAGGGACCTGAATCTCAAACAATGCGAAAGCAACGTGACAAGTCGACCCAGCCGCGGCAGATCCTGGACATACAGAGTCTTCCAGCCTGTAGACATCCGGCGAGTTAACCACCAGCCCAGTCTGCTGCAATTTGCGGCCTCGAAGTCTTGCGTCGTTCAATCCCGCAATGAGATCCTCGACAAAGTCGGTGTAAGCATCCTCAAGCCCGGCTCTGTTCGATCCTGTCTTCAAATCGACCAACTGGTATCCTTTCGTGTTCGCGATAATGAAGGCGTTGTAAATCGTAACGGTGGTCAGGTCGCCAGAAAAATTATTCGACGGAGCTCTCGAAGGGGCTTGAGTCTGAGGTAAAAGAATATCGACGACCTCGCTTGTCTTTGTACAGATATATTGTAAGTTGAGGAGTTGTTCAGATGTTGGGACGGTCACGTTCGCACCTCCAATGTCAACTTGCGACTGCCGGTTTGTGATACGATCATAATTTAGCCGAAGCACCTGGTCCAATTGACTGTAAGTCTTGCCAGCCGGATCCAATCCGACCAGAGTGTACAAAAACGTTGTGTACTCGGGCTTGCTAAGCCGCTCATCAAAATCGACATCCGAGAAGACCAACGCAGTTAAACATCCAGCAAAAAAGAACTCGGCTTTCCGCGCGGACTGAATTGCTTTCTCTGCTTCGGAGCACAGAGAGCTCAACGAGTCTTCCTGACTAGCGGAAGGCGTCTGACCCAGCCGTGCTCCATCAACAGCAACAAGACCCGCCTGATTCTTTGCACTGTCGAAGACTTGAATGATATTATTGCCAAGATCGGAGAAAAGCTTTCCCTTGTAATTGTTTCCAGACAATTGATTGATGAAGGAGACAAATTCAATCTCATTAAGCAAATTGTCTTCATTCTGATCCGCCGTCGCAACTGGAACAGTGCAGTATTTGAAATCAGACCCCGGGACAATACTTATCGCACGAGCCTGTTCCACGACCGTTACAGTGCGTTGACAAAGCCTCACCACCTTGGCTGCATTTGCGGAATCTCTTAGACCGCTAATATCAACGCTGGATCCTCCATTCTTAATCCACTCGAAATTGTCTCGCACGATAAAAGGTAACTCTTCCAAGTCATCAAAAACACTAAAGAGACCCTCGGAGAGTTTTGATACGAGAGCCACGTACTCTCCTTTGCTCAAAGTGGAGTCATCGTCTGTGTTAATATCCGGAAGTAGGCTGAGGCAAATTGAGATGTCAGGTCCTTCGGTACCGTCCGACTGGCCGTAGAAATCCACGGCCGTGAAGATATCTGTACACGAACTTCTCAAATTCGCTGTTTGCTCTGCCGTCGGCGTAGTGGAAGACACCCCGACTATGCTTAGAAACTCATCAAATCGCTTAGCTTTGTCGTAGGTCAAGCGGAAAATGATGGGAAGTTCATCAAACACGTTACTGAAAGCGTAATCTCCCAACCGATTCACAAGTTGAGTGTACTCCGTCGGTTCGAGAATGCTATCGGCATTGTTGTCCGCGGCTATCATTGACAAAGTGCACTGCTGAAACTGTTCGTCCGACAGCTGGAAACCATTGCCGACGAGGTCAATCGCTTGTTTTGTTTCTTCACAGATGAATCTCAAATTATCAATGTCTTCTTGTGACGTCGTCGATCCAGGGGTAGAACCGGCAACACTAGGACCCCTTTCATCTCCTTTACTGATGGTATTGAAGCTGAAGAGGAGGATAGGACTGATGTCAGCAGGTACGATGAAGGTTTCACTCATGATACGACTGAGGAATCGAGGGTACTCTGTCAAATCCATGTACGAGTCTCTGTTTTGGTCGGCAAAGAAGAGCGAATTCTTGCAGTTCGTGAAATACTGATCAGTAATGACCGTAGGGGCAGCAGATTGTAGGGGTGTCGGCGACGGAGTCGGTCCGGTGCTACCTGGAGGATTGGTGGCTCCCGACCCCCCGTTGTCATATTCGTAGAAGGATCTGTCAATTTCAATACACTTTGCCCGCAGTTCCTGTACCTCTTCCAAAGATGGGTTAGACCCTGGCTTGGACCCAGTAACATCAATGTAGTCGAGATCACCACTCAGGGTTGAATAGCTATTCCGAAAAACTGGACTAAGATTTGCAAAGTCAGTCCCACTAAACTCGTTCTGACGCAGACGGTTCAGCAGCCGAATGTACTCGCTTTCGACCATTCTGTCATCGCGATTGCTATCCCCGAGTACCATGGCAATTTTGCATTGATTGAAAAAATCATCCGAAATCTGACCAGAGTGACCCCCTGGTGCCAGAGTTGGGGAATCGCCTCCTGGTCCAGGAGTTGGGGGCGGATTGTTAAAGAGTTCTATGCTCTCTTCTGTCACACCACAGAGACAGCGAAGCCTAGCCGTTTGCTCTGGAGTCGGCTGAGAACTGGGCTTCGAGCCCGTAACATCTACATAGCCCTTATCACCAGCTAGGCCATCAAAACCCTGTCGGAACACAAATGGCAGTTGTTCATATGTATATCCAGTGAAGGATCCCGGTACGAGACGTCCTAAAACACGAACATAATCGCTATTCGAAAGTTGATCGTCGCGATTTGCATCGCCAATGATGATTGCCGTCCGACAACTGGACCAGAAACTCTCCGATACTTCTACACCGCAAATGTCACCACCTGGATTTGGTGCGGTCGTACCAGGTAGTACAGAAGGCGCAGAGGTCGCGCCGGGAATAGACGACGGCGGGGCCGTTGTGCCAGGAGACGGAGTTGGAACCGGCGTCGTACCTCCTCCACCTGGACTTCTTGTTGGAGTATTGCCAGAGGACTGCATCACCCGAATTGTTAGACGTGTTTCACCACACATACTGTCAGCGTACGCGATTGTTTCGCCAATAAATGTTACTTGTCCAGCATCGTCCGCATAGGCATTGAATACAGCTTGAAGATTCGGGTGTAAGTTGTCAAAGCTCACACCTGGTCCTCCCACGGATCCACTCGATAAGATTTGCACAAAAGATTCGGTAAACTCCTGTACCGTCATCTTGTCGTCAGTGCCGGCGCCTGTTTGCGCCGCGGCTCCACACGTAGCCGACACATCGACGCCGTAAAAGTCGTATAGGGCGGTATTCAAATCGGAACAAAAGCCATCGACAGTGGCGATCTCCTCAGGCGTGGAAGCTTCACGGCCCTTCTGAAGAGCACCCATATAGAATCCTTCTCCTGGTTCCTGTCCTGAGACATAAACCGCCGTTATGTCTGAAGGAACACCTCGTGGATCTTCAAAGAAATCCAATTCCCCCATCGTCGTGTACTGGAGAAAGTAGGCAAATTCTGCTGTATCCAACCACGAATTTGCATCGGCATCCCTTTCTAGCAAGTTTTGCCAGCAGAATTCATTATCTCCTTTTACTGGGATGGGCAGAAATGATAGACCAATGCACAGCACACTAAACAAGAGGTCGTTACGCGAAAGAGGTGCACCTTGACGGCCGAGCCTTCTCCGTGCTCGGGGCCAGCCGTGAAGCCCCGAATCGCAATGCAGAGGAGAATAAACCGACAAATCTGTCCTTCCAGTTCTTTGACCATCTTCAATCGGCCTTTTGCTTTGCAGGGGCCGTTTGATTCCCCTCGTCCGCCTAGTTGACGGTTGCACGTCTGTCGTCGAGACCGAGGACGACCAACGTCGATTCATGTTGGTAGGGAATCTCTAAGAGAAGGGCACTGTGATATGCGACAGAAAAACGACGCCTCTTATCGGGATTGTTTGATTCAGTCGTACGTCTTGTACCTCTGCGTGGTCGTGTTTTGTCTCTCGTCGTTCTTTACAGCAGCAACATCCATCTCGTTGTCATGAAGGTGCCGTCGCCTTCACTGGTCGTCGGTCCCACCATGTTGGTGAGATTTGGCGGAGCGATTATTCCGTGGGCCATCTCTGGATGGGCTTAAGTATTTCTGCCGATCAACACACAAATTTGGCTTAATTGAGATCGTTGGGGGGTCATTTCAATATAAGGCCAAAATTTCAAGGGTCATAGTAGAACGTTAGTATGACAAGTGTAAGTACGAAAGAAGGTCATCACTCTTGCCTTTTTTGTTTGAATCAGATGTTCACGAGCAGGCTTCTATCAGAGTTCAGGATAGAATATTGAGGTGCAAATAGGTTATGTGACGTGTAAAAGCTGTGACTGAAGATTATCGGGACTCATCTCGCATCCATAGAGACAAGGCTGCATTTGACACACAACTCACAACCCACAGTCACACCGCCTTACATTCTGTACTGCCAAAGATCAACATGGCGGAAGAAGAGGAGGGCAACAAGTCTCCTCCGCAAGAGGCCCAAGGAGTCGACGAGAATAAGAATGACGTGATTGGTTCGGCAGCTCTTCGTCCGATCTTTCTGGGAAATCTGAACGTTGGATGCAAACACGAAGATATCATTGCAATCTTCGAACGACCCATTGTTCCTCCCGACGCCGACGCGGATTCCTTTCGCAGTATGCCTGTGGATCGAATCGACTACAAGAGAGGTTACTGTTTCGTCTTCCTCAAGGATGCTACCACCGAAGACTTTAAGGAAATGGCGCAGCGATTCGTCAACGACATCAACGGAATGTAAGCAACCCCCTCTGCATCACGAATTCGCTACGTAGACTCTACGTGGATTTTCTACGAAGATTCAATTCGAAATATGATGACCAGATTCTTCGATCAACCTTGCGACCATCCCGGACCATCTATTCTCCCTGTCCCCATCGACGACTTCCGCCGACCTCTTCCTCCTCGCCCTTCTGTTCCACCTTCCTTCGTCCTTGCTGTCACTGTCGACAGTACGCATCTTCCCCACCTTATTGTGGTCTTTCTACGGATCCAAGTTTGGTCGTTGCATCCAATGTCGTTGTTGTCGTCGTCATCGTTTGGATGCATAGACAGACTCACTCCCGAATTCGACGTCCTGAGTGTCTTCCTTCTAATGTCTTCTATCACCATCTCCACCTTGCATTCCTGTTTCTGACACTCTAACGTCTTATTTCTCTTCCCCGTTGGTTCTTCTTTTTTATGATATTCAAGGAAAGTCGACGAGGTATCTTCGTCTCTTCGTGCGGAATTCGCCCGTGGCGATGGCCGCGTCAAACGCAAGGAGGACGAACGACGCAAAAACATTGAACCGTCTGACACGCTCTTTGTGGTGAACTTTCACGAACAGTCCACACGGCAACAAGATTTGCAAATGCTCTTTGAGCCGTATGGAGAATTATTACGTGTGGATATGAAACGCAACTATGCATTTGTCCAGTTCAAAACTATCGAACAGGCGACCAAGGCCAAGGAAGCCACCGATGGAGGAAAGTTGGACCAGTCCATTTTGACGGTGGAGTACGTGGCCCGGCAGCGTAATCCCAATGGCAATTCGAACGGCCGAGATCGTGATCGACGGAGTCGTGGAGGCAGGGGTGATCGCTACGATGATCGTGGTCGCGGGCCGCCTCGTGGTCCACCGCCTCCTCCTCCAATGTATGATCGTCGTGGGGATCGTTACGATCGGCGGCCTGACCGGTACGACGACCGTTATAGGGACTACGACCGTCCGCGATCTCGCAGCCCTCCCTACCGTCGTCCTCGCAGTCGGTCGCGTTCGAGGAGTCCATCCGGCCGTTATGGTGGGTACCGCAGCCGCAGTCCTCCGCGGGGTCGTTATGATGATTACGGGGATCGACGTAGCCGTAGTCCGCCCAGGGGCAAGTATGATAACGGACCGCCACCGCCACCTAGGGACTATCGTGATCGGCGCAGCCCTGATCGGGATCGTGGCCTACCGCCGATTGATCGTGGTGTAGGCGGACGGGACCCTTACCGTGAGCGCGACCGTGACCGGGGATACCGCCCGTAGAGACAAAAATCGCGGGAAAGAAGATTAACAGAGAAAGACCTGGCAAATGAACATGTTCTAAGATTCTATGCGTTTCTTGTGTCGACATCAGAAATGTTTCATTCGTAAGAAACCAGACCAGCACAATTGAGTAGTAATTAATGACCTCAAATTCTCATGGAGCCACTTCTATTAGAAAGCTGTTCGAGTATGCCGCCTCTTAACAATGACCCACGAGCGAGAGTGCATCATTCCATTCTACCGAAGCTGCCGTCAAAAATTACTATCATTCAATTCTATTTTTTTGTTTCGTGTTACACTGTATGGTATTGTTGTAGAGGCCGTCCTTTTCTGGCCTCGAGTTATTAGTCAGGGCTGTCCGGCCGGGCACGGAGCTACTTGTTACACGTGATCAAGGTCGAGTGTCCTGGCCGCGATCACTGCGACAAAAGCTTCTGGGCAAAAGATCGGACTGACCGATTCACGTAGGCATTGTAATTGGGCGCCCAGAGCCCGTCCATGATACGAACTGCAGGGACGATGGAGTTCCAACCAGCTTCGAACCAAAATTCTTTGCAGTGCACACCAAATGGTGGGCATTGAATGAACGAGTCCTCGGATACTACACCGTCGTCCTTCTTTTCTTCCTGGAGAGCTTCAGCCCAATCGTATCCTCGCGCAAAGCTTTGCTTGGCCAATTCTTTGTAGTAGTTGTCAAGTACGAGCTGGGCTTCATCTCCGAGGCCCAGTGACTCGATCAATTCCTCGCATGATGTTCGAGAATCGAGACCAGGTTCCATAATAACTTGATCCCAGGAGAAGGAACAAGTGGATGATTCGGAAGGGGACGCCAGGCTAGCAAGAGATGACAACCAGCTGCTGCCCGACGCAAGCGATTGAGCGTGAACATTATTCCCGTTGATCGTGTCAACTCTGATCGGCGAAGTAGATTGGACAAGCTTGGATACAATGGGAGACCTAATCACCTTGTCCGCACCGTCGCCGGTCAAACTACCGGTTGCCATCGACGAAGCCATATTGGGGGGCGACTCAATCGTTTCACCTGGTTCTGTATCACTAGTAGACGAACAATCCGTTTCCGTTTGGCCGTGCCGCAAGGAACGCAGAGCTCGACTCCAAATGGATATCCTTCGAGGCACTTCATTATCGCGGTGTCCTTTCTTGTTGCAATCATGAGATTTGCGAGCATTTTGAAGCATCGTCTTGGCAAAGTGCTTTCCACGCTCTTTGTGGTATTGTTCCCACTTTTGTGGGGACGTGCCGTGTGGCGGTGGAGGTGGCGTCGACGGAGGGGGTGGTCGGAAGGAAGCTTGGTGTGGTCGACGCGACTCACAAACAGAGACGTAGACCTTACCTTCGGTTGGATGCTCCTTCTTGTCATCTCCAACGGTCTCTTTCTGGTCGAGGTGAGCACCGTGGCTGTCTATTTCTTCCTCGTCGTCCGTAAAGATGGGATGGCTACTTTGAATACTCTTGAGACCAGCGCAGCTACTTCCATCGTCCCGTTTGTCAATAAAGTAGTGATCCTCGGATGCAAAGGAGAAATCGGCATACGAAATAGCTGATCGATCGTCCATGGATGTGTCCAAGACTACGTCTCTATCCAACAGCACCATGCCATTCCAACGTGATTCGCCGGTCAACAAACTGTGTGAATTGGTTGCATCCACAATGATATGACGATTTGCGCTGTCCTTGGTCGTCTCTGTTGCGTCGAGATTGTCGTCTTCCGCCATTCCCGTATCTTCGCTGTATGCCATACTAATGTCCGTGCTTTCAAAGCTACTATTGAGAAGTACACGCGAGTTCATGACATGATTCTTGCTGCCGCCACTACAAGTACGAGTGCTCGAGGAGCACGTCGTACTTTCATCGTCCCAAAGCAATCCTGTTCCATCCAACAACGATACAGCCGACCGATCATCAACACTAGGGCTACTGCTTTTCGCAGTCGGAGTTAGAAGACGAACGTGAAGCAGTGATTCAGAGTTGCCGTCTGGGCTTTTGTTTTCACCAATCGTGCTGTCATCGTCGTCGTCATTGTCAAACGAAAAATGATACAGCCCAGCGCCAGCTGGTAGACTCTTCGCCACAACCGGATTATTCGGCGCACTCTTTTGTCGGGTCGTCATTGTACAAGGCTATCAGCCGTTGCATCGACGTCTTTCCAAAGCGTACACGGCGATCAATGTGCCGTTGTTTCCGCGCCATGGGCCATGGTCAAACGATGATTGGCATTTCAGAAAAAGAGCGCTGGCTTGCAAGCTGCGAGCAAGTATCGCCTATATCTTAACCCTAATGTAATAAAGTTATACGAACTGAAACTTTTTATGGAGACATGGATCGACGTGCAAAGAAAAAGGGTCTCATGTTGCCGTCTAGACTTGTCGTAACATTTCTACGCATCTCCCGTCATACACGGATCCACGCTCCAATTATGAAGTAGCTCTTGAAAATGCTGAGGGGACGACACGTGTACACTTTCGAGCGGTAGAAAGTGGTCAAGAATCCACGTCGCTGCTGCGGTGCCGAGTTCGAGCAAGTCTGCACGGACTTGACGGTAGCGATCGTCACAAATGTCAATATCGGAAGAGTAATTCCGTGACTGGTAGTTTGTCGCATCCTTCAATGGTGGCAAAATACCCTCCTTGTCTCTAGGATTGTGTTTGTCTGTATCCATCAGTCCGATATGTCGGCCAAGATCGTTGGCAAACATTATTCGTCGTGATGTGTTGTGATCAAACGGCTGAGTCGACTCGTACAACAAAACATGATGGTTCATGGTGCGACAAGAATCATTGAAACAATCCAAATCATTGCTTCGTTTGAGTAACATGGATTTTTCTGTTGGTGTTACAAAGGGATCTAACAGTTCCCATTCCCGGGGATCGGTCCGTGCTGTTTTACGCATGAGTGCCAAATGGACATGAAACATGGCATGGTAAGGTAGATTGTATTGAATGTCCGTCGTGTTGGTTGTTGTATTGAAAACAATGGTCCGACCATAGGTTTCCGCGTTGGGAAGAGGTTGGTCATCAAGCCGCGAGTGAAAGTTGTACCAAGACTGGAACCATGTAACGGGATGTCGAACACCCACAATCAATCGCGTCAAGGGAAAGTATCGTTGCAATAAATTCCGAGATTGAACGACTTCAATGTCATTCGGTGATTTGTATCCTACCAATACCTTACCATGAGAGGATGAAACAGTGCTCGTCGTTTGCAGTTTAAACAATTCCTCCACAAACAAGCCAGGCTCTCCGTGGGTCAAGAAATGAATCTCATGGTTTGGCATTTGAATGATCGGCTTTGCTGTTTGCGTGTTGCCGTCTGGTTGAGTCTCATTTCCGCTTGAAGATGAAAACGATACTAACCAATTCATGAGCTTTGTGGTCGCACTTTTGCCATGTCCAATAATTGCAAAATCTAACAAGTGCTTGATATCGTCACGATAGTTATCATTGAGAGATGTTTCATTGTAGACCAAGTCAGACAAGGATAGGGAGGTGAAATCTGGTTTTGAACTGGCGGTGGATTGTGCCGTCGAAATGTCGTTGAAGGGGAAGATGGCGTCGTCAAGCACTTTGACATCATCAGTATGACTCGATGAAAAGAGTGGTTCATCAAACAAGGCCTTGAGACTAATAATGGACAGTAGTAGTACCAGGATGGCATAGACGAGAGCTTTGACGCAACACTGCATCCTTGTCTTGCTTGTCTTGTCGTCGTGGGTTAAAATAATGCTGATTGGGACGACTCAACAGGTCGGCTTATTCTGAGTTAACACACATTCGAGACAATAGGATGGATGGAACATCCCGTGTCCAGTGACTTGCTGGGCCTGCAGCTCGTGGCTTCTCTCTATTATTGAGCTCGACAAACTTGGGGACGGAAAATGTGGCTGTGGCATTTGTGATGGGCCCGCCCTCCTCGGCCGAAATTGTCGAGAGTTTGACTCAAATGTATTTTTGACATTCCCGATTCCTAGTACCCCACAGCTTGGCCGAGAGACAGATGGGAGACGGACAGACGCGCCTCAAACAAACGGACGAGAAGCGAGATCGGCTCCACCATGAGAAACAACCATTCATTCGAAACGTGAGCTATCGATCTAACAATAGATCACCCATAGTTTCCTTCCTACGTCAACAAGGACAATGACTATTGCCGGAACACCCTTCACAGACGAACACTTGGCCGAATGGGCATCCTTTGGCCCACGTATCAAGGGTAAACCGACGCCGGATCAATTGCAGAATGCTCAAGATCGCAAAGCAAAATGTACCGAAATGCGCAAACGTCTCGCTGCTCTTCCCGAATTTGAGGGATGGGCCGAAAAGAAGATTGAAAAGGAATTAGATCAGTTGGTAGAAGCAGCTGGCAGTGGCACTGGGACAGCCGCATCCACATCGACGATTCAGACATTGGATCCGCCTTCGGGAACGCGGGACTTTTATCCCCCCGAAATGCGCATTCGGAATTGGTTGTTTGGAAACTTTCGCAAAGTCGCCGTCAGTTTCGGCTTTGAAGAATACGATGCACCAGTTTTAGAGCATGTGGAACTCTATGAGCGCAAGGCGGGAGAAGAAATTACCCAACAAATGTACAATTTTAAAGACAAGGAATCGACCCATGTCACCTTGCGGCCCGAAATGACGCCGACTTTGGCTCGTATGGTCTTGGCCAGGACCAACTTACAAACAGGTGAATTTCGAGGTACGCTTCCTCTTAAGTGGTTTTCTATTCCTCAATGCTGGAGATTCGAAACAACTCAACGTGGACGCAAACGAGAACATTATCAATGGAACATGGACATGGTGGGCGTCACGCATATTCATGCCGAAGTGGAACTCCTGGCCGCCGCCTGTCAATTCTTTCGATCTGTAGGTATCGGTAGTGACATTGTTGGTATCAAGATCAATTCGCGTGCGATCTTGGAAACCATTTTGGCCAAGCATGGTGTTGTCAAGGGACAAACGTCAGGAGATGAGGGCGACATTTTTGCCAAGGCATGTGTCATTATCGACAAGCTGGACAAGATTGGTGGCCCAGCTGTGACCGAGTTGTTGGCCGAGATTGGAGTTAACCAAGACTCGGCTACGGAGATTCTCAGGGCTCTGGACGCCGATTCAATTGATGCCTTGGCCGAACAATTGGCTGGCGACGGTGGTTCCGATGATATGGCAGCAGTTGAAGACGTCAAGCGTGTCTTTGAATTAGCCAAGGAATACGGATATGACGATTATTTGATCTTTGACGCCAGTGTTGTACGCGGTCTGGCGTACTACACGGGTATTGTGTGGGAAGCCTTCGACCGCCGCGGAGAATTACGGGCGATTATGGGCGGAGGTCGCTACGATCGATTGCTCGAGTTGTACGGAGGTGAAAAGTGTCAAATCCCTTGTGTCGGCTTTGGTTTTGGGGATTGCGTTATTATGGAGCTACTGAATGACTGCAAGAAAGTACCGGACTTTTCGGTTGTTGGCGTAGATTACGTCGTTTGTGCATACAGTATGGATTTGTATGGAAAGGCGGCTATGATTTCTTCAAGATTGCGAGCCAGCGGCTGGAGTGTCGACTTGATGCCCACGCCAAAGAAGAAAGTGGCACAGAGTTTCAAGCACGCAGATCAAACTGGAGCACGGAGAATGGTATTTGTGGCCCCTGACGAGATTGCCCGCGGCGTCGTTCGTATTAAAGACCTTCGAACCAAAGACTCGTCGGGAGAAGCCATTCAAGTGGACGTCCCTCTTGACGAAATTCATACTGTCGATGACCTAATTGCGCAGGCTGTTGCATCTAGCTCGTAATCAAATCTAATCATGATTAAGTTCTTTCAGTGACTGACTTTCTTCCTTTTTAGGTCCGACCCTTTCTGTCGAAACTCCCCCTCGAAATGGCCCTAAAAAGAATGAAAATCTTAGGAAAGTAAAATAGTAACACTTTAACACTTGTTTAAGAGTTTGAAGGAGTTAGCCAAGCTCCAATATGTCCACCGGCGTTTTCCATTCAAAGACTCCCTTGGGCGTCAAACAAGCACACGACTGCTCCCCCAACGTGATGTCCGTCGTGCATTGTAACAACCCTTCCTACATTGTATCCACTTGAAAAACCAATTAATAAACCCGACTGCGTCTCTGATGCTGGGCTCTACGTACAACCGCCCACTCGGAGATAGAGAAAGGGAGGTATTTATCCATTCTATTCGTCGTCCTCTTCAACCCCCATTTCCTCTTCGAGTAGCTTGGCTTGAAGGTCTGTCATCTGGGCATTTGGGTCGCCTTCTTCGCGAAGGGCGTACTGCGTACGTTGCCGGGCAACCCATCGTCCGATACCAAAATCTTGAAACTTTTCGTCATAGGGAATATCCAGATGGCCGAACTTCTTTTTGTACTCCTTCAGTAAGAGAAAGTTTTTCATCCATTTTTCATGTTTCATCTTATCGTACGACGACATGTTGGCCGTCGCCGGATCGGCATCCTTCTTCTTGGCTGGGGTCCTCTTCCTACTCGACGGCGTCTTGGCAGGTGTCTTTTTCGCGGGAGTCTTCTTGGCAGGCGTCTTTTTTGCTGGAGTTTTTCTCGGTTTCTTGGCGGGGGACGCTGAGGTCTTGTCCTCCTTGGAGGCAGAACTTCGTTTCTTGGAGGTCGACGCCTTGGGGGTCTTGGCGGGAGATTCTTCCTTGGCAGCTTCCTTTTTGTCGTCGTCGGACGACCCGATGACAAAGGATGCGCAATACTTGGCAAAGCTCGTTATTGTCTCGAACATTATGAAATCACGGTATCGTTCTACTATGTAGGGTAAGTTCGATGGATTCCGTATCTACACAAGGGAAGTGAATGACTCAGAGACGAGGTTGTCGATGGAGTCTATGGACAGGTTATGGTATGCTACCGTCAATTGGCCGACGTCTGGTACAACTGTACTAGTGACTATGATAACACAGGGCTGTGATAGCAATGTAATGCAATGAACTGCTCTGTGTCGATAAAGAGAGCCAACGGCTGAGTACTCAGGATGGTTGATTGCGCCTCCTACTCTTTGAGAGCCATCCACAATCGCTAAAACATAGGGGTGCCATGACACACATTGAATGACTTTCGGCCCTCGCCTGGCGATCGAAACTGGCACTAATTCAGTACCACAAATTCCTGGGACGGTTGACGGCCTGACGCCATTTTGATCTATCCCCCTCCTTAATCAAACCCTGGAGACTGCACGATATGACATGTGACGTTGTCGAAGACATCAATCGTATCTTTCTCCTCGGTCACAAGGTGCTGGAGGTCCTTGAAACTCCTTTTCAGAAAGGCTCTCTCTAAACTCTGTTTCAACAAACATGGAAGATACTGATACTTCGTCTCCGCCCAAGGTATCCGGCTCTTCTGCCTCGTCTCCGTTGGTGTTGATTCTCTTGGCGGTTGCCTCCTGCACCTCCATTGCCGCCTTAGTGGTGGGTGCCATGGCCCTCTCGGAAGTCCGGTCGCTCCCGGCCCCACCAACCACGGGCCTCTCGACTCTTTCGGCCTTTGAAGGCTTTTGGGAATTACAATTGTTTCGCAACGAATATGGTACCGAATACAATACCAGTGGTCCCCTGTTGTTATACCCGCGACAAACATCGACGAATTCCTTCTTTGTTGACAGTGTGGATACCGATGGTCGATTCAATGCCACACGGTGTGTTTCTGGTACCAACCCCGGTCTGGCTACCAATGCCTTGATTTTTGGAGTGATTAGTCCTCGTTTCGAAACCGCCACGTCCCAAATCTACTTTAACAATGGCTTTAATTTTCCGGGTGGTATCGAGGCTTACAATGGTTCACGGACACCAAGTTTTCGATGGGGAACATGGAGGTATACCTTCCATTCCGATACAGAAGCCACTGTGTGTTTGGAAAATACGCTCTTTGTGAGTGATTCTCCCGTCACATCATCCTTTGTGGCCTGTGGTACCGCACGCAAGAATCCCAATCAGAGTCGTTGTTGAAAAAATAAATACGCTAGAGAGTAGAGCGAGATGATCAATGTGAATACGAGTCTACATTTGTCTCTAGAGAGATTTCATAAGGTCTTTCTTATCCGGGGGAACATTTGCAAGTCTGTTAAAGTATTAGAGAATCGATCAAAGGCGTTTCGAAACGATAGTTCGGGACAAAATATCTTTGCGATCTTTCTGGCGTCTGATCCTCGTCCGTTTTTTTCCTCCATCACCCTCCGTTTCGTTTTCGACCATGACACACACCACTCAACCCTTGCCTCGTTGTGTCTTAATTCCCACACGTCGAATTGTCCTCGTACCGTCACGAGTATGACCAAGATTGTCCGCAAGCTATTATGGCTTCTACTAGTTTCGAATATACATGTTGATTGGTTGTTGGGTGGGCCTTCATTC
>Ga0222719_10001394_pt1 | contig 23512 bp, 19 predicted proteins | sample C33_34DmetaG_FD_165039 | JGI IMG/M metagenome (GOLD analysis project Ga0222719, IMG submission 165039) | Estuarine water microbial communities from San Francisco Bay, California, United States - C33_34D | ecosystem: Environmental > Aquatic > Marine > Unclassified | place: USA: California...
TACAGTGATAAAACTAGACAAATACTAGCTTTATTACTGTTTAGTGCAAGGAAAATTGTTTAAATGTTCAGTAAAATCTTTGGGTTTTGCAGAGGTCTTGTAATGCGGTTAAGGAGACGGAAAGGTTTTTATATTGTTTTTTAAATTATTGTGCTGGTTCAAAAGAGGGAATGGATATAGATTATGCAGTTAATTATCTTGGTGAATCTTCTGCAAAAACTAGGGCTCAGAAAGCCATGCTTCAGGAAAAAGTTTTGATCAAACTGCCAAAATGCTAGCAATATTAGACAAGGCTAGAGAGAATAAGTGGGTTCAAGAGGCTAAATTTGATGATTTTAAAAGATTTTTTGATGATTACCATTTGAACCGTCATAAATTAGTATCTCGCAAGCAAGGTGAGGTTAAAGTTGAGCGTTCAACAATAACTAAATCTCTAGATGAACAAGCGATATTTAAAAATTTCTTAACAGATTTAACTATAAACTGTAAAGATAGTAAATTAACCCGAGCAATAAAAGAGAAAGTCAGGGAGTTCTTGGAGCCAAAAGTGTACAAGTTAATTCATGAAAGTCAAGAAGGAAAGGGTCAAAAAAATGAGGAATTTGCTAAAAAAGCGTCCTCTGTCTATATTGCGCTTTCTGGACCTTTTAATAATCAATCAGATAACGAAAATTATCACGACTCTTATCTCAAGACTTTCCTAGATAAAGCAGAAAATAGTGATATTTTAACAACAATCTTAGCTAATAACCCCCCTTCTCAAGTTGCTGGTGGCAAAAGTGAGATTAAATTATTTATGGAAGAAATCCAAGAAAAATGTAATCAAGTATTAAGGGCTGAGGCAGCAAAATCAATGCCGGCAAAGTCTAGATAGGTTAGGGCTAAAATAAACGCTTTTAAAAGCTATCATCTGTTGTTTTAGCAATATTAATCGCATCATAGCAAATTATAGCGCTGGCTCCAGCTCTTTTTTGAGCTATCAAGCTCTCAAACATAGCTTGTTGATAATCTAAAATTCCTAAATTTCCGGCTGTTTTTAACATGGCATATTCACCACTAACTTGATAAGAAATAATCGGAGTTGTGAAGTTTTGACTCGCCTCCTTGATGATATCTAAATAAGCCATGGCTGGCTTGACGATTATTGAGTCAGCGCCCTCACTAATATCTAAAGCAATTTCTTGTAGCGCTTCTTTAGAGTTACGAAAATCCATTTGGTAAGTTTTTTTATCAATGTTAGGATTATTTTTATTAGAACTAACTGCATTTCTAAAGGGTCCGTAAAAATTTGAGGCAAATTTAGCGCTATAAGCCATAATCTCAGCATTTTGCTTTTGATTAGCATCAAGATATTTTCTGATTGTACCAATCCGGCCATCCATCATGTCAGAAGGAGCTACGATATCGCATCCTGCCTTAACTTGCACCAAAGACTGCTGACAAAGAACTTCAACTGTTTCATCATTTAAAACATTATCATTTTTATCAACCAAACCGTCATGGCCATGTGTGGTATATGGATCAAGTGCTACATCGCTAATTATACCAATATCAGGAACTGCTTGTTTAATTTGGCTAATTGCTTGGCAGGTAAAATTATTTGGATTAATGGCTTCTTTACCATTTTTACTTTTTAGTTTTTCATCAATTTTAGGAAATAGCATAATCGCTTTAATTCCTAAATCACGGGCTTGTTTAATAATTTCTATAGCATTATCAATTGAATAGCGATAAATATCGGGCAAATTATCAATTTTTTGTTGTTGTTTTTGTCCTTCAACGATAAAAATTGGCAATATTAAATCCTTTGGCTGTAAATTATTTTCAGACAGCAAATCGCGAAGCCAAGGAAATTGTCTATTACGTCTAAGGCGAGTATTTGGAAAAGACTGATTAAAGATCATTTTATGAAAAATATTTTAAAAGAAATCTATCAATATAAACTTAAAGAAGTTAGAGAATCTAAAAAAATATTATCATTGACGCAAATTTGTAAAAAAATCAAGTGTTTAGATTCGAGTTTTAATTTTTATCAAGCCCTAAGAGATAAAGATGTAAAAGGTGAGGTGGCTTTGATTTGCGAGGTAAAGAAAGCCTCGCCGTCAAAAGGTATTATCAGGCAAGATTTTGATCATATTGCAATTGCTAAGCAGTATGAAGAAGCGGGAGCGACTTGCTTATCGATTTTGACTGATGAAAAATATTTCATGGGGCATAATGAGTTTTTACAAGAAATTAGAGTTTTAAGCAAATTACCAATTTTGCGTAAAGATTTTATGGTTGATCCATATCAAATTTACCAAGCTAAAATGATTGGTGCTAATTGCATTTTATTAATTGTGGCCATGTTAGATGATCAAAAGTTGAAAGAATTAGAAGATGTGGCTGATGAGCTTAATTTGTCGGTTCTAGTTGAGGTGCATAATGAAGAAGAGTTGCAAAGAGCTTCAAAGTTAAAAAGTAAATTAATTGGCTTTAATAATCGTGATTTAAAAACTTTTGAGGTTGATATTAATAACTCAGTAAAGTTAGCGGATCAGGTGCCAAGCGATTATGTAATGATTGCTGAAAGTGGCATTAATGATCGCTTAGATATTGAATTGTTGCAACAAGCAGGAATAAATTGTTTTTTAATTGGCGAACATTTTATGCGTCAAAAGGATATTGTTAAATCGGTGAAATCATTTCTATAAGTTATTAATCTATGTTTAAAATCGCGATAATTGGTCGTCCAAATGTTGGCAAGTCAACTTTATTTAATAAATTAGTCGGCAAAAAAATTGCTATTGTAAATGACACTCCTGGTGTTACTAGAGATCGTAGAGAAGCAAGGGGTTATTTACTAGATCTTGAATTTAAGGTAATTGACACTGCTGGTCTTGAAAATGATGTTAGTCAAAATCCACTAAGCAAAAGAATGGTTGAACAAACTATGATGGCAATTGACGATGCAAATATTTGTTTATTTGTAATTGATGGCAAAAGTGGAGTAGTGGCAGATGATTTAAAATTTTCTAAAATTCTTCAAAAAATTAATAAAAAAACAATTCTTGTAGCCAATAAATGCGAAAATTTTGATGAGGAAATTTTTGGCAAAGAATATTATCGCTTAGGTTTTGACAAGCCAATCTCTATATCGGCTGAACATAAATTGGGTTTTGATGTTTTATATCTAGCTTTGGAGCCTGAAATTGTAAAATATCAACAAGATTTTGCTGATATTTTAGATGAAACTAAGCCAGATTTGCAAATTGCCATTATTGGCCGCCCTAATGCTGGCAAGTCAACCTTGATCAATAAAATTATAAACAGCGATCGCTTAGTTACGGGTCCAGAAGCTGGAATTACCAGAGATTCGATTGCTATTGATTATGAATATCAAAATAACAAAATTCGTTTTGTTGATACAGCAGGAATTCGTAAAAAATCAAATATTGTTAATGATTTAGAAAGTTTTTCGGTGGCTGATAGTTTTCATGCTATTAGATTCGCCCAAGTGGTGATTTTGTTAATCGATTGTAATATGGTGCTTGATCGTCAAGATCTAGCTTTGGCTAATGAGGTGTTAAAAGAGGGTAGAAGCTTGATTTTTGCAATTAATAAAATTGACCAAGTGCAAGGTGATAAAGAAGTTTTTATGAAGCAAGTGAGATCACAAATTCAAGAATTACTGCCTGAAATTGCTGGCGGGGCGATTTTGGCACTTTCGGCGCAAACAGGCTATAATATCACTAAATTACTTGATTTTGCATTAAAAACTTACGAGCAATGGCAAGCGCAAATTGCCACTAGAAAGCTTAATGAATGGCTAGAAATGGCCGTTTCTAATCATAAGCCGCCACTTAACAAGGGTCGAGAAGTTAAATTAAAATATATCACGCAAATTAAAAAACGTCCACCAACTTTTGTTATTTTTTCTAATTTTCCAAAAGTTTTAGAAGATTCTTATAAAAGATATTTGGTCAATAATTTGCGCCAATTTTTTGATCTTAATTTAACTAATATTCGCCTTTATTTTCGAAAAACTGAAAATCCTTATGAAGGTAGAAAAGAAAAAGTTTTTTCTAAAAAAACTCATAAGAAGAAATGAATTTTGAGCTTTACCAAAAACAAATTGAGCAAAAAAAATCGCAAAATCTTTATCGAGAGTTAAATGAATTTGAGATCTTGTCGCCAATTAAAGTCAAGAAAAATGGTCGTGAATTGATTTCATTTTGTTCAAATGATTATTTAGGTTTGGCGCACAATAAAGAAGTTAAAAAAGTTGCAATTGAGGCAATTGAAAAATACGGGATAGGTGGTTCTTCTTCTAGATTTATTTGTGGCAATAATCATCTTTATATAAAATTAGAAAAAGAATTAGCTGATTTTAAAAATGCCAACAAAGCTTTGGTTTTTTCTTCGGGTTATGCTTGCGCCATCGGTGTTATTCCAGCTTTAGTTGCCAAGGGTGATTTGGTGGTAGCTGATCGCTTAATACATTCTTGTTTGATTGACGGCGTTAAATTATCGGGTGCAAAATTAATTCGTTTTCAACATAATGAAATCAAAGATGCGATAAGAACTTTGCAAGAAAATCGCTCAAAATATCAAAGATGTTTGATAATTTCTGAAAGTGTTTTTTCAATGGATGGCGATTTAGGAAAAATTGATGAATTGCTAGAATTATCACAAAAATTTGATAGCTTGTTGTTAGTTGATTATGCTCATGATTTAGGAATTGATGAAAAGCCAAAAAAATCAGCTAATTTCTTGAAAATGGGCACACTTTCTAAAGCCATTGGCGCTCTTGGTGGCTATGTTGCTGGCGATAAAATTTTAATCGATTATCTACAAAATTTTGCTAAATCATTGATTTATTCAACTGCTTTGCCACCCGCTATTTTAAGCGCTTCGTTGCAATCTTTAGAATTAATTAAACAAGGTGAATTGGGTAAAAAAACTCTTAAAAATGCCGAGCTTTTTTGTGATTTAATGAATTTACCAAAACCACAATCGGCAATTGTGCCAATAATTATTGGCGATAGTTCAAAAACTCTTGAAATTGCCCAAAAAATTGAAGAATCCGGTTTTTTAATTTCTGCAATTCGCCCACCAACAGTTGAAAAAAACAAAGCTAGATTGAGAGTGACCTTTAATTATTTACATGAAGAAAATATGATTAAAGAGCTATCAAAAATAATTAGCTAACAGTGTCTAAAAAATTAGAAGAACATATCAAAAAAACTTTTTATTCGATTATTGGTAATAATAGTTTATTGTTGAATTTTATTGATAATCAGATTGGTAATTTTTTTATTTGGGATCAGAATTTGGTCAAAAATAACACTTTTTTGATATATAAACCACACCATAGTGAAAATTTATCTCAATATCCAATCTTAACTTGCAGAGCCAATCTAGATTTATGCTGTTGTTATTATTTATTTTTTGATAAAGAAAAATATCAGCAATTAATATCCATTTCTCAAAATCAGCAACTACATAATCAATTTGAAAAGATCAGAATTTCCTTGCTTGGTGCCTCAAAATATCAAGGTTTTGCTAAAAATATTGCTCAAAAAATCATTGAAGATTTTAGAAGTGCCAATCAGTTAGATACTTTGCCGGTTATTTTGTTTGATGAGGTTTGCGAGAGAATTTTTCCAAAAAATATCAAAGATGAATTAGGATTATTAAAGAATAAAATTGATCCTAAAGTTACTAATTTAATCGTTTCTTTAGCAAATTTTCTTGAAGATCAAGAGCAATTTTTTAAAGAAGTTGAAAAAATCGCTAAAATATTAGAATCAAACAAAATTCAAGAAGAGCAAAAGCAAGAATCAAATGAATCTAAACTTTCGCAGGATCAACATGATAATTTGCAAAAGCAAATTATATCCCAAATTTCAAAAAATGATCATAAAAAAACTGATAGTTTTGAATCGCAAATTAATCAAGAAATTAAAGATTTGATCGCTAACTCAAAAATTGCTACTCAACAACCTAAGAGCAAAAAAATAAGTGATGATTTTGATTTTTATGCTGGTCAAAAAAACAATTCGCTATGCACACAAATAACTCAAGAACCAAAAAATATTGAATTTATTAGACCTTACAAAATTTTTACCACCAAATTTGATGAAGTAATTTTGCCAACAAAAATTATCAAAAAAGAAGAGCTGGATAAATTAAAAGAACAACTTTTAGAGAAATTTAAAGATTTAAAGCAGATTTCAAAATCAGTTGAATTAAAGCTAAAAAAGAAATTATTAGCCAAAAAAGACGAATTTTTTGAGCAAAGCGCTTTTGAAGGGGTGATAAATCGCAAAAAATTAACGCAATTAATTATCAATCCTTTGGTCAGTAATATTTTAGTTAACAAATCTATTAAAGATGGCAATGATGTTGCGGTTTCTATTTTGCTTGATAATTCAGGCTCAATGCGTGGCAAGCCAATTATAATGACGACTTTGGCTTGTCAAATTTTGGCTGAAATTTTAGAAAAATTCTCGATAAAAACTGAAATAATTGGCTATACTACGGGCGATTGGAAGGGCGGTAGAGTAAAAAAAATGTGGGAAGAGTTAGGTAAAGAAAAAAATCCGGGAAGGCTAAATGAACTGCGTCATATAATTTATAAAGATTTTAAACATAGTCTAGAATCTAGAAAAAATAATTTGGCTTTGATGCTTAAAGAAGGTTTGCTCAAAGAAAATATTGATGGTGAGGCGATTATTTTTGCTACTAAGAGACTTGCCCAAAGAGTTGAAAAGCGCAAAATTTTATTAGTAATTTCTGATGGTAACCCAATCGATGATGCCACAAATTCAGCAAATGATGGTGATATTTTGCTTGATCATTTGCAAAATGTGGTAACTAATTTAGATAAGAAAAAAAATATTGAATTAGCATCAATTGCCATTGGTTATAGTGGTAATAATTTTTATAAAAATTCAGTAGCAATTAAGGATGTTAGTGAAATTGGCGATGTGATGCTGGAAAAAGTCTTGCAGTTTTTATAGATTGAAATGCTATTTTTCTAAAATCTCTTGTTAAAGATAATTGCTCCTAAATAATTCATTAATTGATCTGCAATGTTGCCAGATTCTTTCTGCATTAAGAAGTTAAACTTAATGTCGCTGTCATTTTTTAAACTTCTGAGATAAAAAATCTCAAAATCTTCTTCTTTACCTTTTGGTTTTAGTGAAGCTCTACCTGTTTGGCGATATAGGTTACCAGCATTATCTCTTGCGACAGCTATATCATAATCTACTTTACCACTATAAATTCGTAACGGTTGTAAATAAACAAAGCCGATTTTCCCATTAAAAAACTCATCGAAAGCTAAGCCGATTACTGAAGATCTGCTTCTTAAATCGCTAAAGTTTCTAAAGATACCTTGTTGATTACCTTGAATTTTGGTTAGGCCTTCGCTATAGCTAAGAAATAAATTAATATTTTTACTTAAATTGTGATTTAGAGCTAATTGAATGAAGGAAGTTTTAGCAATATCTTTGCTTTCAAAAGCACCTTGGCTTTTGGAGTTTAAAATATTATTGTCAAATTCTTCTAAGCTACCAAGTGACAATAATAAATTAGAATTATCTTTAAAGTTATAACTAACTCCTAAGTTTAATAATTGATTTTGCTTATTATTGATTTTTTTTGTAAATTGATCGCTATCATATGATGATTGATAAGATAAATTTAGATTGAAATCTTTATCATAAAATTCTTTGTTGATATATAGCTGTTGGAAATTTCTGCTATTGGGATTATTTCTATCCATGCTATTATTTTGACTTAAAAAACTTTGATAAGGGTTTGTAGAGCTAAAGTTTTTTGATAGTAAGGAATTACTAAAGTTTGAGTTAAAATTTTGTGAATTACTTATTTCATCAATATTAAAAGCTAAACCCCAACTAAAATTCTCTTTAAATAATCTTTCTTGACGATTAAAAGAAAAGCCTTGCTGGTTACTAATTACTGGTTTTATTGAATTATCAGTCACTGCAAATTTTAAACCAATTTCATTTTTAGCTTCTTGATTATTGTAATGAGTTGTTTTGAATCTAAAATTATTATTTTGACCAAGATTAAGCGGAACAATCTCTGAGGAAATATTATTAAAAAATATTGGCTCTAAATTAACTCTGCTAGCTTGATTATTCAAAGAAATTTTTTCTCCTAAAAAAGCTTTATAATTTCTGCCAAAATCATCAAGAAATATTGCTGCTTGAAGTTGAGGTATTACATTTTGAGTAAAAGCATCACCAAAAATTGGATCGGTAACCAAAGAAGTTGAGCTTAAATCATAGCCACTTGAAGTAACATTATTTCCAAAGCTTAGCACATTTTGTCCTTGAGCTTGAACGGCTTTTTCTAAATTTAAAAGACCTCGACCATAAATTTCATCGGTACCAAATGCACCAAGATCAGTAGCAGTTTGTAGTAGAATTTGTGAAGTTTGTGCAGCAGTTAAATGTGGCCATGCACCACTAAGTACCGCAGCTGCTCCGCTAACATGAGGGGTGGCCATTGAAGTGCCATAATAATATGCGTAATCATTGTCCCCAGTATAATAAGCTCCTAAAATACTCTCACCAGGTGCTACTAAGCAAAAATCTTTGGTTACACCGCACTTGTTACTAAAAAGAGAAATTTTGCTATTTTGATCAATTGAACCAACTGCTATTAAGCCACCTTGAATCTCTGGATCAGATGCAAAGATTGCGGGATATAGTGGTTGAGTGTCGTTATCATTACCTGTTGCAGCAATGGTTAATATATCTTCATTTTTGGCAATTTTAATTATATCTTTTGATATTTCTACTGCACTACCTAAACTTAAATTAATTATCTTGGCTCCAGCGGTAATCGATGAATTAATGCCTGCAGCTACAGACATGTTATTCCCTTTTTTTTCTGAATTTAAAACTTTAAAAGCCACAATTTTAGCATCATAAGCTACGCCATGCATACCAATGCCATCTTTTACACCGGCTGCCGTGCTGGCAACGTGAGTTCCATGACCGTTATCATCAGTTGGATCTGCATCAACATTTATATAATCAAAATGATGATTTGGGTCATAATTATTTGATATCTCTTGATGAGACATTAAAGCTCCGCTGTCAACAATTGAAATTTTAACATCTTTTCCAGCAACAATATTGCCATTTTTACTTAGTGCAGCATACGCTTCAGCAGCTTTGATTTTTTCGAGCCCCCACTGACTATCATACTCCTCTGTTCGATAAATATCAGCTTGTGAAGCGCTTACATCCCATTGAGGCTCAACGGTAAAATTGAGTTGAGAATAGCCAGCGATTGGAGCTGAAGAACTACCATCTTCTCCACTTCCACCTCCTCCACCGCATGAGGTAAGAAGTATAATTTTGATTAAGGTTAAAAATACTAAATGAATTAATTTTTGTAAATTTAGCAAATTAAGCAAAAAATATTAAGTTAAGATCGTAAAAATATTATGTAATTCGATATAGCTGGATTTTAGTTTTGGTATGATTCAACAATTCCGTATTTTAATAGACTTCTTGCATAACTATAAAATTTTAAGGAATTTGTAGGCATTAAAAATTTTTGGAATTTTAGCGTACTTTGATGTACGTGAATTTCAAAAATTTTTAATAACGAAAAAATTACCAAAATTTGGCAGTTATGCAAGAAGTCTAATGAATAAATTGCTTTTTTTAGAAGGGTAATAATCAAAAAAGCTAATTTATTTGATATTTAATCATTTAATTAAACTAAGACAGTTAAGCTTTGTTAATTGTAGTTGCTATGTGATTATGATTTAAATATGAGAAATAGAATTACAGAAGAAGGTTTGGCTTTATTTCTCATGAAAAAATTACCATAATAATTTTGTTGTTATTGCGGTTTTGTATATTTTCAAGTAAAGTATCGATAATTGACAAAAGAGATGTAAAATTGTACGAAGTTGATTTATTTATATGAAAAATTGGCAGAAATTCGACTCTAATACCAAACCAATCTTTGGAAAAACTATAGTAAATTAACCCATATTCTTCATCTTTTTGGATAAAATTGAAGAAAAGCCTCATGAAATATGGATATATTACATTCATTTTTCTTAAATTTTAAGCCAAAAAGATAAAATCTCTTTGATAAAATAGGCAATCTTAGCTTGAAATGCTATAATCTCTGCCAATTTTAGAGATGAGGAATGGTATTATACCAAATCCTATCTATAATTCCATATAGCTACTTCGTCTTTTTAGTTAAAAATCATCATAAAATTTAGCCACGTATATCAAGATACAAGGCTAAATTTTCTAATAATTTTTCCCTTAAAAATACTTTGTATCTATATAGAATTATAGATAGGATTTGGTATTACTTCGCTTTAAAACTAAATCTAAAAACAAAAGTACTTCCTAAGTGAGAATTTAATTTATAGAATTGGCATAAAAAAGCCTCGCAAGTTTTTTACAGTTTTGTAGCACCAATTTGCTTTAAGAAATGATACCAAAATTCATTGGAGTAGCTAATTTTGCAGTGATTTGAGGTTGTTCTATAGGTAATTGATGCTACAATTTAAAATGATCGGCGCATCAGGTTCTTCTTTTGGGTTCTTTTTTTAATATTCCTTTAAAACAACTAAATAAACTTTTTATAAAAGCTAATAAATAAACGCCTCAAAAATTATAGCAGATTTTTAGAGCTTAGCTATTAATTTTAGCTTCTTATTATACTTTATGTGTCTTATTTTTTTCCTCTAAGTTTTTTGACAACCGCCTTAGGAGAAATTCTACTTTCTTTTAAAATTGTCGCAATTTCTCGATCACTTTTTTTCTTGCCAGAGTTAACTAACACAAATAACGCACGAGCATTAACTATTGAATTTGCAGCCGGATTATTAACAATTAAATCCTTGGTGCTATCTTCATAAGCAATTGGAATTCCGTGATTTTTGCTAGCAAGTTTGGTGATGACATCAAACCATTTCATGTGAATATTAACGTCGTAGCGAATACATTCTTCACCAGTACTATCAAACATGGTTTCCATTACTTTTTCAGAACCGGGGGCTAAAATGGCGCGCATCAATAATTCAGGGTAAGTACGAATTGGCCTTAGTACGTTATCTGCACCAACCTTTTTCATACGAGCTCGATTGTGATCTTTGGCAACTTCGGCAATTATTCTACCTTTAAAACCCAAATCTCTTAAACGATGAGTTATTTCAAAATTTATGCTGTCAGAATGAGCGTCAAAGCGGTTTCTAGATAAAATAACCACAATTTTAGCTTTGAGTAGTGACGAGGCATGAATTGCGTCATCGCCAAGATATTGTTGATTGACATATACTACATCAAGTTTTTGCAAGCGAGTTGGAATACCATCTTGAAAGCTGTCACTTACAATAGCAACTGGCAACTTAGCAACCGATGCGCAACTTTTTCTTAAGCCCGAAATGGCGTGAAAGAAGAAATCTTCAGCAGTTTCACGCGGGCAATTTACAAAAACTATATGATTTTTCATTTTCCAATTTAATTTTCCAGTTGATAAGCGATTTTTAATTTCATATCGATAGTCAAAATAAGTTGTTGCTGACTGAGCCAAGATTGCAATGCCAACTATATAAAGCAAGGCTACAGTGCTTAATCTGCCCAAGGTGGTTTGAGCTGCAAAATCGCCATAACCAACCGTTGTTACCGAAGTCAGAGATAGCCATAGCGAGTCTTCAAAAGCCATATCTTCAAAATAAAACATGGCCAAGCTGTGTAAAAATAAGATAAAGCACAGCAAAATAAGTAGTGTAATCAAGCGTGATTTGGCCGATCTTTCACTATTTACAACATTTTGTAACCTAAGACTTCTTTTAAAGGTAAAGATCATTTTAAATGATTGGGAAATTGGCAAAAATATTTTTAAAATAAACAGCTTTTAATTAAACTTCCACAAAAAAACTATTTGATATCTTTATTAGTCTAAAGCTGTGTACTAATACTATTTCCATAAATTAAGTATCTAATACCAACATTCATCTTTAATAGTACATTTGGACTTTGTCTTTTTGGTCTAAAATTTAAGAGAAAAATCTTGTGTATATCTGTGATACGCGCAATTTTTCTCTTAAATTTCATCCTCAAAAATCCTTTATCAAATGTACCATTAAGGTAAATTTTTAAGTCCTAGAGTAGTACTGTGAGTGATAGAGCGGAAGGGGGATCCTATCCCTTTCATTTGCTCACAAGAAGGGGAGCTTGTTGAAGCTGAAGGTGAATCGCTTATTGGAGTTAAGGGTTCGCTACTCGCACTATTCACACTACTCGCACTATTCACACTATATACACTACTCACACTTTGCCGTAAACTTACGCTACCAGATCTACTAGACAGTCTATCAGATCTTGACCCTTGAGTTGTTGTGGTTGCAATAGAAATTTCGCTAGCTTCAGAGCCTCTTCTTTCATTAGAAGTTCTTGGTGATGTTTGTGTCCCTTCATTGTTTTCACCAACATTGGTACTAGCCTCACTTAATACTGATGAAAATCTTCTCATAAGGTTTCCTTTATCTGAATCAGTTTGAGAACCACCTTGTGAAAGTCTTCTTTCAGGAAGTTCTTTTTGATCTTGTTTGTTTAATTTTGTCTTGATAACATCCTTAAAATCTTCATTCTTGTACCTTACCGCTTGTGACACAACGACATAATTACCATCGACCTTATTATCTATGCAAGATAGTTTTATATCGCTTTCTTCTTTAATTCTTTTAACTATATTTTGTTGATCTTTATTTAATCCAGATTCTTTTAAAACTTGCCAATTACCATCTTTATCTTTTAATATTAAATTTTTACTAATATAAACCTCACCTGCATCAAGATCTATGACACCATCTGGTGTATGAAGAGTTTCACCTTTGCTGACATAGCAACGAACACATAAGTCGCCAGCAAAAGGTGATGGTAGTGAAACGTCAACAATATCAAGCTCAGCATCTTTTTTAATAACAACATCGTAAAGTTTACGAGGTTTTGCGTCTTTATTTCTGCTATTTTTTTTGCCTTGATCTACTGTATTTTCTGAATTATTACTTGAGTATAAATCATTTAATCCTTTGGTTGGGTCATATTTTCTTTCGGTTATAGTTGAGCTAGAAAATTCATTAAAAGACATTTGTTTAGAAATTATATTTTCTAACGCTTTTTGTTTCTTATTCGTTTTTACTACAGAACAGATAATAGTTGGAATGCTTGTTAAAAAGATGGGCATAGGACTATTTTTATTAACAGCTTTTTCAGCAGCTTTTTTTACTTGATCTAAATTATTTTGATTAGTTTTGATAACTTGTATCGAAGATTTCTGATTAACGAATTTTTGGAATTCTGCATTATTTTTAACTATTTCTTCTATATTAACTATTTCTTTTATATATCTGGGATTCTGTTTTGCTTTATTGCTCTTAAATTCTTCATATAAATCTTGAAATTCATTATCTCCTAAAAAAGCAACATTTACTTCGTTTTCTACCTTACGTTGTTCTTTTACGCTTTCTTTCAAGTGTTCTTTGGTAACAATGGTATAAAGGTCTCGAGTTTCTTGAGTTGGAGCATAACCATCAAATACCAATTTTGACTTTGGAACGTCTCTAATAACACATAATTGTGAATTTGAATTAATATTATTAGTTATGTCTCCTTTATCATCCTTGATAGTTCTAACTTGATCCCAAAACATAGCAAGGCTATCATATTCTGGAATTAAGATCGCGCCTTGAAAGATTTTGATATTACCACCAACTCTTCTTTCACCTTGTAAATCGATACCAACACCAACTATTTCAGGAATAGCGGTAAAAATATTTTTGTTTTTATTTTTATCTTTATCTTCATCATTAGTTTCTGTGGTATAAAATAAATGAAGAAGATTGGAGATATTTAGATGTTTATAGTCTTCGTTACTATTGATTTGTTTGCTATGTAGTAAATCATCTTTTTTTCTTTCTGATTCAGCTAATTCGGCATGACGTCTTGAAAACTCGGGATCTAATGCAATTCCAGTTTGGTATGGAGTAATTCGTGACTCTCGCATAGATATTTACAAATAAAAAACTTTAAATCTTATCATCCTTACATTATATAATAAATTCACATAAAAGTAAAACATTTATTTTAAATGATAAAATTTTCTAAAAATAAAAGAAGGCGCCTTGCATTTATTGGCTCAATTTTTGCTATATCTTTGCTGTCATTGATTTTAATAATTATCAATTTTCGCGATAATATTGTGTTTTTTTATGCGCCAAGCGAATTAAGCAATAAAAATATTATCAAAAAGGTTAAAAATAGTCAATTTCGGGTTGGTGGATTGGTTAAAAAGGGATCAATCAATAAAATCAATAATCTAGAAACAGAATTTGTAATATCTGACAATATTAGTGTTTTAACTATTAATTATCGCGGAATTTTACCAAATTTATTTCGCGAAGGTCAGGGCGTGGTGGCTAAAGGCAATTTAAATATTGAGCAAAATAAATTTTATAGCCAAGAGTTGCTCGTAAAGCATGATGAAAAATATGAGCCACCAGAAATTAAGAAAATTTCTAAAGAAGGTGGGGCTTGGTAGAAGTGCGGAGTGAGTTTAGTAAAACTAAAATCGAAGAAGAAGACATTGCTAAAGCTGCAAAAAGTGGTACAACATAGCCCATCATGGCAAAAGGAATGGCAATTGAGTTATAGAATAGCGAGATAGCTAAATTTTGCTTCATAATTTTTACTGACTTTTCGCAAGATAAAAGCAAATCAATAATTGGCATTAATTTTTGACCCTGAATTATAATATCAGAAACATTTTGTGCTAAATCTGAGGCTTGGTTAAAAGACAAAGATATATCAGCCATGGCAAGTGAAGGTGCGTCGTTAATACCATCGCCCACCATTAAAAAAGCCTCATTTTTGGCTTGCAGTTTTTTTAAGAAATTAGCTTTGTCGATTGGTGATTGATTGCTGTAAAATTCTGTTATTTTTAACTTTTCGGCTATTTTTTTGACGTTTTTTTGATTATCACCCGATAGTAAAATGATTTTTTTATTGAGTTTTTTAAGGATATTTATGCTTGAAATAGCATCTAGCTTGATATCGTCACTAAAGGTAAAAACTAGTTTTTGACTGCCATAATTCATATAAAAAATTAGATTTGAGTTATCATTAATTTCTTCAAAATCTTTGATTTTACAAAACTCGGCTTTTCCTAAATATATTTTTTGATTGTTAAAAGAGCCAATTAAGCCTAAACCCTTCTTCTCTCTAACTTTGATATCAATAATTTTACCTTTGTAACTATTCATAATTGCTTTTGATAGTGGATGATTACTGTTTTTGCACAAAGAGGCAGCAATTTGTAGGTATTTTTGATGATCTTTTGCTTTTAGTGATTTATTGCCATTAACCACAAAAATATTTTGCAAAACAGGCTTGCCAATGGTTATTGAGCCGGTTTTATCGAAAATTATAGTTGATATTTTAGGTAATTTTTCAATTGCTTGACCAGATTTAATGATAACTCCTTTTTTAAGCATTTTTGAGGTTAGAATGGTTTGCACAATTGGAATTGCTAAAGCCAAAGCGCAAGGGCAAGTTATAATCAAGACGGCAATTGAATTGCCAAAGGCTTGATCAAGCGAGGATTTGGAGTAAAAAAACCAATAAAAAAAAGTGATAAAAGCCAAAAAATGGGTGATTGGAATATAAAATTTGGCTAATTTGTCGGCAATTTTGATGTAAGTATTTTTTTTGTAATCAATATTTTGCGTTAATTCAATGATTTTTGACAGTAAGCTTTGATTGGACTCGGCAGTTATAATAACTTTAATAGGGTTACCTAAATTAATTGTACCAGCGAAAACTTTGTCGCCAGTTTTAACATTTTGCGCTTGTGATTCACCATTAATTATTGAATTATCAATGGCGCTAGAACCTTCAATAATTTGGCCATCGGCAGCGATTTTTTCACCAACTGCGACCAGCAAAATCATATCTTTTTTTAGATTTTTTATTGGCAAAATTTCTATTTTCTTGTTAATTTCAACCCTGCCAAAACCAGCATTAAGCAAGGTAAACTCATTAGCAGTTGCAAAAGCTTTTTTACGAACTTTTTGTTCTAAGAAGCGACCAATTAACAAGAAAAAAATCAGCATCACTGCCGAGTCAAAATAGATGTGTTCTGAGCCCAAAAAGGTTTTGATAAGGCTGGCAATTGTGGTTAAAATGATGGCAACAGTAATAACCAAATCCATGTTTGGATAACCTGCTTTTAGAGATTTTATAGCTGATTTGAAAAATGGCTGACCAGCATAAATTATAATCGGGATGGCGATCAAACTTGAAAAAAAATGCAGTAAATTGCGGGTGTAATGCCCCATTTCTTGACTTGAGGCAAACCATAAGGCAAAGGATAACAACATCAAATTACCAGCGCCAAATCCTGCTACAGCTAGGCTTGAAAACAATGATCTGTCGTATTTTTTTTCTGCTTCATCAATTATTTTTGGATCAAGAGGTAGTAATTTATAGCCAATTTCTTGGATAATTTTGGTTATTTTGTAGAAATTATCTAAATCACCGCGCCATTTTAGTAAAAGAGTTTTTTGAGTCAGGTTTATGCGGGCGGTAATTACGTCTGAATTTCTCTTGAGAATGTTTTCGATTAGCCACACGCAGGCAGCACAGTGCAAGCCTTGAATTGCTAAATCTATATGAAAAGTTTGATCGTCATTTTGGATGGCGAAATTGGTGATATTAATCTGCTTTTCTAAATCTGGTCTAATTAAGCCAGCTTGGTTGTTATTTTTAAGTTGGTAATATTTGTTAAAACCAAGATTGTTAATTATTTTATAGGCAGTTTTACAACCTAAGCAACAAAAATCATCATCATAACTTTTTTCATTACAGTGCAAACATTGCTTCATTGAATAACTAATTTACGTTTTTCAAGATAGATATCTTCGCCTTTTTGAACTTTGATATTTGCCTCCCAATTTCCAAGTAGCGGAAAAATCACATCAACATAATATTTGTTAGATAATGATTTTGAATAGCTGGTAAAGTCAAAGCCATCTTGAGTTGGTCTCTTAAACTTTACGGATATCAAGGCATTATTGACAAAATTATTATTTTTATCAGTAACGTTAAAAACAAATCTGCCATTTTTTTTGTTATCGCCTAAGTTTTGATATTTAAAGCTTATCTTCCATCCTAAATCTTTTTGTTTTTGAACCTGTTCAATAGTTTGATTGTAGCTTATTCCTTTTTTGTAAGAGTCATCAATCGCTACACCGCGCCAGCTTTTTGAAGCAATTGTGATGTAGATTATATTTACTCCAATAACAATAAAAAAGAAAATAAAAATTAAATACGGTATTATAGCGAGTGGTTTATCAGTTAAAAATTCTTTTATTTTGAACATATTTTTGAGAGGTTTTTTAAGCAAAATTCTAAATCTCTTTTAATAGCACTAAATTCGCATTCTATAATTTGTGGGCGCGCAATAATAACATAATCATAGTTATTCTGGCAGTATTGATGGGCAATTTTACGAAAAACTTCTCGCAATCTTCTTTTGGTTTTATTGCGCTTAACTGCTAATTTGCTAACTTTTTTAGAAACGGTGTAACCAACTCGACAAAAAATTTTGGCATTTAAACCTTCATTTGGATTAAAATGAAGCTTTTCATTGGTTTTGTCAGCAATAACAATAAGAGTTTTGCAGATAAATTTTATTCTACTGGAGGAAAGTTTTTTAAAATCTTGGGAATTTTTGATATTTAAAATTACAAAATTTTCCACAAGTTAAATCAAAGATTTGCGTTAAATCTAGAAAGCTAAGCCGAAAGAACAGCTCTACCTTTGGCTCTTCTAGCTTTAATTATTTTACGACCACTAACAGTAGCCATTCTAGTTCTGAAACCGTGAGTTCTTTTGCGCTTAATTTTGCTTGGTTGCCAAGTTCTTTTCATCTTAAAAAAAGTTATATCTTAAAAAAGTGAAGAAATGATTTTAAAGAGTAATTTTTTATTAGCAATTATTTATTAAGCAGTTCCAAATTTAAACTATAAACCTTTGTTAACAGCGCCTAATCAATAATCTTATTATTTTGATCTAGAATCAGAGTTTTTGGCTTTAAATTTTTGGCCTCTTCAACACTAAACTGACCATAGGCGATAATTATAACTTTGTCACCAATTTGAGCTTTTCTTGCAGCAGCGCCATTAATCTTGATTTCTTTGCTGCCAGCAGTGGCTTCAATGGCGTAGGTTGTAAAACGCTCGCCATTATTTATATTTAAAACATCAACTTGTTCATAAGGAAGAATTCCCGATTCATAAAGTAAATCAGAATCAATAGAGATAGATCCTTGGTAATTCAGATCAGCTTGAGTAACACTAGCTTGGTGAATTTTGCTGCGCATCATTGTTAGTTGCATCTCAGTTTAAAATTTAATTATTAACAACCTTTGTTTGATAGTAATCTCTAGCAAGGTTAATAAAATTATTAGCAATTTCAACTATTTTTGCATCAAAGCTAATATGAGTTTTTGACCACTCATTCATCCATGGTTTAGCATAATCCCATATATTAATTTCAGGATTAAGCGTTGAGCCAATTCCTTCAATAAGTAAAATAGTTTTTTGCAAAAGCAGTAACTCTGGCTTGGTCGACATTTTGAAATCTTGAGTCATATTAATCAAATTTTGCAATAAATTTGCTAGAGGGATATCTTTAACTTTTGAGCCAACTACGGTTTCACCAATTTTTCGACAATTTAAAGCTAGTTTTTTAAGATTAGTATTTTTGGGAACTAGCCCAGATTGAATATGAAGTCGTGCAATTTTTTCATAATCTTTGTTAATGAAGCCAATAACAATTTGCGCAATAGCAATCCTAGTCTTTTCATCGATTATACCGACAATTCCAAAATCTACAATGCCAATATCGCCATTTTTTAGTAAAAATAAATTTCCTGGATGCATATCACCATGAAAAAAGCCATATTTATAAACTTGAGTAAAATAGCTTAATACAAGATTTTTGGCGATGATATTTTTGTCGAAATTACTATTCATTAAGGTCTTTTTATCAGAAAATGGAATTCCTTCAAGCCATTGAGTTACCAACATTTTTTTAGTGGTTAGTGTCCAATAAATATTAGGTACATAAAAACCTGATAAATCTTTGAGATTATCCTTAATTTGTGAACAATTTGTGGCTTCAATCGTTAAATCAAGCTCGGACTTGGCGTTTTCTTGTAATAATTGTAAAATATCACTGAGAAATTTATAGATATTATTTGAAAAAATACGGCTGACTTTAGTAATTAATTTTAACGTCGAAATATCTCTATAAATTTTTTTTGAAATATTGGGGCGCAACAATTTTACAGCAACCAACTTATTATCTATTGTTTTAGCTTTGTGAACTTGGGCTATTGAAGCTGATGCAATCGGTTGTTTACTAAATTCTTTAAAAAAATCTTCTAAGTTGCCAGCTAATTCTTGCTGTAGAATCCTTCTAGCTTTTTTATGAGAAAAAGGCTTAACCTTATCTTGAAATTTACTAAGAATTATAGCTAGTTCTTTGCCAATCAAATCTGGCCGAGTTGCTAACATTTGTCCAAGCTTTATAAATGATGGGCCGGCAAAATTAAAATAATAATAAAAAAATTTTTCTCTGTTAATTAATGCTAATGGAGTTAGCACGATAGCTAGAAAAAATAATCTTATTAAATTTAGAACTGGAATCACTTAATATCAGTTTAAAGAGTTGGAAATTATAGCAAGCCAATCAATAATTTATTGTGTTACGAATTATAGATGGTTTTGATATAATACCAAATCCCATCTATAATTACATATAGCTACTTCGTCTTTGTAGTTAAAAATCATCATAAAATTTAGCCAGGTATATCAAGATACAAGGCTAAATTTTTTAATAATTTTTCCCTTAAAAATACTTTGTATCTATATGGAATTATAGATGGAATTTGGTATTATTTTTTATCAACAATATTTTCTTTGATAACATCTTTGAGATTTTCTTCAACGCCACTTCTTACATTGTTTACATCAACATCAACCCTAGACTTATCAACTATATCTTGTGTTGTGCCAGTCATTGAATCTAGAAGATTAGATACAACTTCTTGAAGTCTAGATATGACAACCTTGAAAGCTTCACTTGATTCTTCAGAAAGACCAAGAAATTTTGCTGCTTTTTCAGGCTCAATAAAATCAAGAGCTAATGAGGAAAGAATTAAAGCGCAAAATACTATAAAAAAAACAATTGCGTATCTAATGACCACATTAATTAAGCTATCAGTCATTTTAAGTATGATTTTATTATCTTTTAGAGGTTATATTAACTCGTGCATAAACTAATTGCCTTTTAACTTTAACATATTCCTTAACAAAGCAATTTCTCAAAGCCAAAGTAGTAATAAGACCATAGCTTTTCTAGATTACTTGGTTAAGAAATATTTTCTTGCTAAAAGCGCAACTAGTTTATTCACGGGTTAATAAATATCAGTGAATATTTGGATTTAACTACTGATAAACCTAAAAATCTATAAATATTTTAATCAAGATTTCTAACTATTTCTTCAACTACTTTTTTAGCGTCGCCAAAAATCATCATTGTGTTGTCATTGAAGAATAGTTCGTTTTCAACTCCTGCATAACCAGAAGCCATTGATCTTTTAACAAAAAATACAGTTTTAGCATTGCCAACATCAAGAATTGGCATGCCATAAATTGGACTAGTTTTATCAGTTTTAGCAGCTGGATTAGTGACGTCATTAGCGCCAATTATAAAGGCTACATCAGTTTGATTGAACTCACTATTTATATCTTCAAGCTCAAAAACTTTTTCGTAATCTATATTAGCTTCTGCTAGTAAAACATTCATGTGTCCAGGCATGCGTCCAGCTACTGGATGGATGGCGAATTTAACATTGATTCCTGCTTCTTCGAGTAGATGAGTCATTTCTGCTATAGCGTGTTGGGCTCCAGCCACAGCCATACCATATCCAGGAACGATAATAACTGATGAAGATGATTTTATGACATAAGCCGCATCTTCAGCTGAACCTCTTTTAATTGGTTTTTGCTCCTTGTCATCATTTTGAGTACTTTGAGCTTGCTCATTAAAGCCAGCAAAAATCACATTTATAAGTGATCGATTCATGGCTTTGCACATAATATAGCTTAGAATTGCACCAGAAGCACCTACTAGAGCGCCAGTAATAATTAGTAAGCTATTGTTTAGGGTGAAACCAATACCACTGGCTGCCCAACCAGAGTATGAATTAAGCATCGAAACAACCACAGGCATATCGGCGCCACCAACTCCAGCAATTAATATAAAGCCAACAAAAAATGAAATTAGGGCTAGAACAATGAATAATGTTTTTGAGCCAGATAAGATAAATAATATTGTAATTATAGCTAAAATAACACCAATAAATTTAGCAGATCTTTTTGGATTTTTAAATATTGAGAAAGTAGATTTCATGTTGCCATTAAGCTTAAGAAAAGCAACGATTGAGCCAGTGAAAGTTATAGCACCAATTACCACGCCAATTCCCATTTCAACTAGGCTTGAAGTTTTAATTTTACCATTTTCAATAATTCCAAAAAAATCTGGATTCCATAAGGCGCCAGCAGCAATAAAAACTGCAGCCAAACCTACTAGAGAATGAAATCCGGCAACTAATTGTGGCATGGCGGTCATTTTAACATTTTTGGCAATTAAATAGCCAATAACACCGCCAATTGCGATTGCTAAGATTATGGTATAATAATTTGAAATTTGTGGTAAAAGTAGGGTGGTTATAATTGCCAATGCCATACCAGCAATTCCGCAGTAATTGCCAAATCTAGCAGTTTTTGGCGAAGATAGGCCGTAAAGTGAAATAATAAAAAAAACGGCACTAATAAGGTATGAAAAGGCGGTAAATGATGACATTGGCAAATTAAGAATTAATTAAAATATATATAGATAAGTCAGTTAAGATTTAGACATTTTATATGAGAAAATTTTGAGATAGAAATTTAAGTTAAAACCACGGTAGTATTAGACATACTTCAAAGTTTTAATTTGAATTTATAGCCAAAATTTGCTTGATAAAAGTCTAAATCTTAACTGACTTATCTATAAGTATAAAATGGTTTATAATATAAATTCTTTATTACAATTATCAATTTTAAAGTGGTAATTATCCCTTTGTGACAATCTATAGCATTTCAAGTTAAGATTGCCTATTTTTAGCAAAAAAATTTTATCTTTTGAATTTATTAAAAAGTGACGCATATCTGGATATATGGCGAGCCTTTTCTATATGGTTGTTGCCAGGGTATATTCACCAAAAAAATAGTTATTTTGCTTTCAAACTTGTTTTGTTAACAGCGTCTAATGAAAACCTAAGAGTTCGTTTGGCGAAAGTGTCGTTACCATTGGTTGCAGCAGCTCTGGCTACTGGGGCTCCAGCCACTGAGTTTGGAGTTTGTTGCGATGAAATGCTTTTTGTTCCCTGCTGTTTTTCTGGAGTATTGAAAGTTTCTAAGTTATCTCCACTTCTACCATAAGATACTCCTATTGGAGTTGTTTCTTGCGATACATCTAAATTCTTACCAAATTCTAAAATAGTAAAGTGATCAGCTATTTTTTGTGATTCTATTACGGATTTAACTTTATTAATGCTGTCTTTATATTGTTTAAACCATTCTTTTGCATAGTTAGTTATCTGATCTTTTTCTACCTTATATTTTACATTACCGTCACTAACTTCATTATCATTTTCTAATCTTTTAACTTCCAACCTCAGAAAACCACCTTCTAATAGTTGATATAAAACATTTGTTTTTAATTCATTACTCAGCTCAAGGTAAGAAGTCTTTAGTTCGTCTTTATTAACAATTAAACTCTCTAAATCTTCTTTAACAGATTGATCTTGCAATAATGAGTCATAAGTATTTTTTAAACGGTCTTGGTAATCGGCCTTGCTGTATGATATTGATATTTCAAGACTGATTTCTTTGTGACCATCTTGTTTTAATTTTTCAATTAGTTTTTGGTGAAAAGAATGTAGAGATGTTTTAATATCCTTTTGACAGGTTATGCAAGGAGGCAGTTCGGTATATAATGCAAATGTTAAATTAGGATTTTCCTTTCTTGCTGCATTATCTAAAATTTCTTTATATAGATTATCGTCAAATTTTTTAATTCTTATTAAAATTACTCTCTCAGAATGGGTGTAAATAATTTTTGAAATATTTTCATTTATGGCACCGGCCTGAAAATAATTTTCTGCAAGGGACATTGCTGATTCATCTTTACCCCTTCTAGCAAAGCAAAGGGGAAGTTGAAAACTATTATATTCTCTGTTAAGAAATATAAGTTGATTATCCCCAGCTTTGTTCGTGTCGCTTAAAACAAATAAGCTGCAAGCAAAGTTTTGTTTTAAAGAATTTATATCAAAACCCTGACTT
>Ga0222719_10001395_pt1 | contig 23501 bp, 22 predicted proteins | sample C33_34DmetaG_FD_165039 | JGI IMG/M metagenome (GOLD analysis project Ga0222719, IMG submission 165039) | Estuarine water microbial communities from San Francisco Bay, California, United States - C33_34D | ecosystem: Environmental > Aquatic > Marine > Unclassified | place: USA: California...
TAAAGATGTTGATTATAAAGAATGAACATATAATGTGTATATGCCTAGATTAAAAGTTTTAACATTTCCGGACCCAAGATTAAGAAAGGTTGCTGTACCGGTGACTAAATTCGACAAAAGTCTTGAAATTATAACTTCTAATATGCTCGAAACCATGTATGCAGAGGAAGGCATAGGTCTTGCAGCAACCCAGGTTGATATTCACGAAAGAATTATAGTTATGGATCTATCTGAAGAGCGAAATGAGCCAAAAATATTCATTAATCCTGAATTTAAGATTTTAAATGACAAAAGTCTACTTTCTTTTACAGAAGGCTGTCTCTCAGTCCCCGGAATAACGGAGGACATAACTAGGCCAGACAATATATATTTAACTTGGCAAGACATTAATGGTAAGCAACATGAGGCAGAACCATCGGGCTTGCTTACTGTATGTATTCAGCATGAAATCGATCATTTGGAGGGAAAACTAATGGTTGACTATCTTTCTCCTCTCAAAAGAGACAGAATTAGGAAGAAAGCCTCTAAATAGAAGAATTTTAGAGAATTTAACAGAATTTATAGACAAAATGAAGATTTTATTTGCTGGCTCCCCCAAATCATCTGCAAAAATATTAAATTCTATGGTAAATGCAGGATTAGATATTGTAGGTGGAATAAGTCAGCCGGATAAAAGATCAAAGAGAGGTAGGAGTAAAGAGCCATCTTCTGTAGCTGCAGAAGCTTTAAAGCTTGGAATTCAAATTTTTAAGCCCGCCAAACTTGATGATTTGTTCAAACAAGAAATTATGCAACTCAATTTTGATTTCTTGGTTGTTTCAGCATACGGAAAAATACTTCCTGAATGGATGCTTGATGCGCCAGATATTGCACCAATAAATATTCACTTTTCTTTATTACCAAAATATAGGGGGGCTTCTCCAATACAAGCATCAATATTAAAGAATGATTGCGAAACCGGTATATCAATTATGAGAATGTCTAGGGGAATGGACGAGGGGCCAGTTTACTGCTCCCATGAAATAAAGATATCAAAGTCAGATAACAAAATAGATCTTGAGAGTAAACTTGTTTCTCTGTGCGTCAAAAATCTTAAAAATGATTTGAGCAATATTTTAAATAACAAGTTAGCTCTTGAAGAGCAAAATAATGATGAAGCTAGCTATTGTTCGAAAATTGATAAATTATCTGGCAAGACAGATTTTACAAAAGAAAGCACTAAGGAAATATTTCAAAAGTTTAAAGCGTTTATTGGTTGGCCTGGGCTGTATTTTGAAAAAAATAATATAGCAATAAAAATTCATGGATTAAAGGAATATAACAGCAACAAGGAAACTTTTAAAGAAAGTAATTTTAAATTTATATCAGAAGGACTTGCTGTTAAAACAAATGATTCAATGATAGTTATTACTCACTTACAATTTCCAGGCAAACGTATTATTTCTGCATTAGATGCTGCGAATGCACATGCAGAATTTTTTGAGAAATAATTTAATTTTGGCAATTCTTCCAATTCTCTAAAAAGAGGTTTAATTTATAACAATGAAAATTTTAATACTTGGTGCTGGGAGGGTGGGGAGCAGTCTTGCCTCAACACTTTCCAGACAAGAATATGAAGTAAGCATAGTCGATTTAAATAAAGATAAACTTTTGCGACTTCAAGAAGATTGTGATTTGGCCACAGAAATTGGTCATGCATCTCACCCAGTCACCTTAGAAAAAGCTGGCGCAGATGAGGAGACAATTGTATTGGCTGTAACAAATAGTGATGAATGCAATATAACTTCTTGCCAAATAGCAAAATCTAAATTTAATGTTAAAAAGACGATTTGCAGGCTTTCTGATGCATCTTATCTTGAATCTTTGGAGGCATTTGGAAAAGACAATATTGATATTGCAATCGGCCCAGAAAATGAAGTTACGGAACACCTTGTTGATTTAATTAAACATCCAGGCGCAGAGCAAATTGAGTCGTTTGCAAATGGCTCTTTGAAAGCTGTATCGGTAAAAGCTAAAAAAGATGGGATGTTGGTGAACAGGGAGCTTAAAAGTATCAAAAGTGATATACCCGATACGGATACTTTCGTGCCTGCAATATACAGAAAAGGGAAACCCTTGATACCTAATGGCAAAACAATTATCAAAGAAAATGATGAAATATACTTTTTGGCTGCAGAAAATGATATTGATCGTATTGTCCAAGAAATGAGACTTCAGGATACCTCCTCATCGAGAATAATGATCATAGGTGGCGGAAAAATAGGTTTTGCATTAGCAAATGCATTGGAAGATGACTATAAAATAAAAATAATAGATCCAAATGAAGATAGATGTGAGGTACTTTCAAGAGAGCTAAACAGAACAATTGTTCTGAAAGGTGCAGGATCTGATGAAGAGCTTCTAAAAAGTGAAAATATAGAAAATATAGATATTTTTTGCGCTTTAACGAATGATGATGAAACTAATATCATGTCGGCATTTCTTGCTAAAAAGCTTGGAGCCAAAAAAACTATCATTATTGTAAATAACTACACATATATAAATATACTGCCCAAAAATTTTGTTGATATAGCTCTTTCACCGCAACGACTTACTGTCTCTATGGTTTTGCAACATCTTGCAAAAGGCGATGTTCCTCAAGAGGTTATTTTTAAAATGCAAAGTGGCGCTGAGGCGATTGAAGGAATAATTCATAAAAATAAATTTACTCAGGAGTTTTTTGACAGGCCAATCTCTGAACTTCCCCTGCCAGAAGGCTGTGTTATTGCTGCGGTGATAAGAGGAAAAGAAGTTTTTATGCATTCCAAGGATTTGCTTCTCAAGCCTGGTGATAAAATTATTGTTTTTATTCTTGGAAAAACAGATAAAGAAAAGATAGAGAACCTTTTTCTTACAGATTAATGAATTACAAATCTATTTTTAATTTGTTGGGTATCCTGCTTGGAATATTTAGTCTATCTTTTGTTCCCCCTATAGTTCTTGCTTTTGCATACGAAGAATCTAGCAAAGAGATTTTTTTATACTCTTTCATTTTTTTTGCTATTTTAGGTGCATCAATATGGACAGCAACTCGTCAAGAAAATTTACCATTGAATATTTCTGATGGTTTTATTATCACAACTTTGTTTTGGGTGGTTTTGGCTTGCGCTGGATCGATCCCATTTTATTTTTTTGGTCTTAATATCGGTGATGCAATTTTTGAATCAGTTTCAGGAATCACAACAACAGGGGCTACTACAATTATCGGTTTAGACAATCTGCCAAAATCAATACTTTTGTATCGTCAATTGCTTCAATGGATAGGTGGGATGGGCTTAATAGTTTTAGCTGTTGCTGTAATGCCAGCTTTAGGAATTGGTGGCGGTCAACTTTATAAAATGGAGCTTCCAGGAAGTCATGGCAATCAAAAGCTTACTCCAAAAATAACAGACAGCGCTAAAGCTTTATGGAAAATATATGTTGGTCTCACCCTAATGTGCGCAATACTCTATCTGCTCTCTGGGATGAATTTATTTGACTCCATTGCCCATAGCTTAACTACTGTCGCGGGGGGTGGGTTTTCAACCCATGATGAAAGCATTGGTTTTTTTAATAGCGCTTTAATAGAGGCCGTATGCATAATTTTTATGTTACTTTCTGCGGCCTCATTTGCAGTTCATTATGCAGCAATATTTGGGGGCAAACCCCTTAAATATTTTTATGATTCAGAGTTCAAATTTTTCTTAAGTGTTGTGTTGCTTATAATAATAGTTTCATTGATTGTCCATGGTATAAGTAACTCATTTGCGGATGTTTTATCTTTATTTAGCTCAACTATTTTTCATGTTGTTTCAGTAGTTACAACATCAGGCTTTACTACAGAGAATTTCTCTCTTTGGCCTGGTTTTTTGCCATATCTTCTGCTGGTTGGTGCATTTATGGGAGCATGCTCTCAGTCTGTCGGAGGAGGTATTAAGGCTTGGAGAGTGTTAATTATGATTAACCAAGCATACAAGGAAATATTAAAAACAATTCACCCCAATGCTGTTCTTACTTCAAAGATCGGTACTAAAGTCATTGACGCAAAAATTGCTGAAAAAGTTTGGGGATTTTTTTCTATTTACGTGTTTATATTTATGTTTCTCCTTATGGCAATGTTGGGTACAGGGATGAATTTTGAGACTGCCTTTTCTGCTGTTGGTGCTTGTTTAAATAATTTAGGTCCTGGATTAGGTGATGTCGCTAACAACTATTCGAGTGTGAGTGGGTTTGGAAAATTTATTTTATGCTTTGCAATGATTCTGGGAAGGCTTGAGATATTTACTCTGCTTGTATTATTTACTCCGGCATTTTGGCGTCGCTAATCCTTATAAATATCTTGTGGTACAGAAAGCAATCTTCTAAATTTTTTATATTCCCATGAATATTCAGTTGGAGATTGTCTAATTACGGATTCCATCTCATCATTCATTACTTGCACACCAAATTCTGAATAAATTTCTTTACTTGGTTTTTTAAAATTCATGATATGTCCTAGATTTCTATCAAATGACAGGTAAGCAAGAAGAATTGGTTTTTTGGACTTGCGGGCTAAATTTGGAGCTAGCGCAAATGAATAGCACTCGTGATTAAAAAATTTTGCATATACACCGAGGCCTCTCGCCGGCACTTGATCAGAGGCCATGCAAGTCATTTGGTTGTTTTCTAAAGAATTAAGAATAGATTTTACTCCTCCTATGCCAGTTTCGACCATTTTACAATTTCCTTCTTGTCTGAGTTTTTTTACAAAATTATCAACGGGCTTTAATTTAATTTTTTTATAAAGCGAGGTATGTGATCTTTGAGAGCTAATCCATCTCAGCATAAAATCTATACTTCTATTGTGAAGAGCAAAAATTATTAGCCCGCTCTCTTGTTCAGGATTGTTAAATAAGAACCTATTATTAATTTTCTTAGTTTCATGAATTATTTTTTTGCTGGAACGAGACCAGGTGTATAAAGTTTCATAAAAACTTTTTAATGTTTCTTTATAACTTTCCTGGGCGAGTAAATCTAATTCATGTTCGGCAAGTTCTGGAAAAGCAATGGATAAATTTTTCTTAGTGATCCTAAACGGAGGCAAGAAACTTAAGGCATACAAAGGTATGGCTTTAAATGCATAATCCCATAGAAGAAATGCAAACTTCAATGGAAAAATTGTAAAAATATAAAAAAATGGCTTCATATATTGTTTTTTATAATTATCTTCCTTTAATTGACTATTTTATAGGCTTATCTATGGTGAGTTGGAAAAAATCTATATGGTTATAATCAAAATAGCTGCATAATATATTTTTTTCAAACATAAAATATAAAGGTTTATTTTGACAGCAAAAACAATGGAAGAACTTGTAGCTCTCTGCAAAAGGAGAGGGTTTATATTTCAATCAAATGAGATTTATGGTGGTCTGCAAGGTTTGTATGATTACGGACCGTTGGGCGTTGAGCTCAAAAATAACTTAAAGCAGGCATGGTGGAGGGAAATGGTTTTTGATAGGGATGATGTAGAAGGTTTAGATGCCTCAATACTAACAAAGCCCAGTGTACTAAAATTTTCAGGCCATGAAGATACTTTCACTGACCCACTTGTAGATTGTAGAGATTGCAAATCAAGATGGCGCGCCGATCAATTAAAGTCCGACAAGTGCCCATCATGTGGATCAAAAAATCTAACAGATCCAAGACCATTTAATCTTATGTTTAAAACCTCTGTGGGCCCAGTTGAAGACAAAGATTCTTTTGCCTATCTAAGACCCGAAACAGCACAGCATATTTTTACAAACTTTAAAAACGTTGTAGATTCAACATCTAAGCAACCCCCATTTGGAATAGCGCAAATAGGCAAAGCGTTTAGAAATGAAATTACTCCAAGAAATTTTGTGTTTAGGGTAAGGGAATTTGAGCAGATGGAGCTTGAGTTTTTTGTTATACCGGGAACAGATGAACAATGGCACAAGTCTTGGGTGGAATCGAGATTAAACTGGTGGGATGCCCAGGGGGTAAGCAAAGATAACCTAGAGCTTTATCATGTCCCCGAGGATGAGCTTGCCCATTATTCAAAAGCTACGGTTGATATTATGTATAAATTTCCCCACGGACTAGAAGAGTTAGAAGGCATTGCCAATCGAACAGACTTTGATTTAGGGTCACACAGTAAAAATCAAGCTGAGTTAAATATCCAATCTAATGTTTTAGAAAACAATAAATCAAATGCGAGATTGGCAACACAAGATCAAGAAACAAAAAAATGGACTGTTCCATATGTAATTGAACCTTCGGCGGGTGTAGATAGAGGTGTACTTGCGGTACTCAATGAGGCCTTCAAAGTCGAAGAGCTTGACGATGGAAAAACTAGAACAGTTTTAAATCTCAAGCCACACCTTGCACCAATAAAGGCTGCAGTTATACCACTCAAAAAAAACCATCAAGGTTTGGTAGATATTGCTTCAGACATTAAAAAGGATCTTCAAAAGCTGAGGTTGGGAAGAGTATTACTTGAGAACTCAGGAAATATTGGAAAAAGCTATAGACGTCATGACGAAATAGGAACCCCTTTATGCATTACGGTTGATTTTGATACTCTCGAAGATAGATCTGTAACAATTCGAGATAGGGATACTATGCAACAAACTCGAATAGAAATATCAAAACTGTCAAAATATTTGGAGGGCTTGATTTTAAAGTAGACAAAAGTCTATATTTAGTAAGTATAAATAATTAATATTTTAATATTTTATTTGATTTTTATATCAAGTCTTATTTGTACCTCATTAATTATTATTATTTCCTCTTTTTTTCTATCTACCAAATCTATTCAGTACATTGGAAAAATGTGGATTCTTTTTACCTTAAAAAGCCTGAAGCTCGTATGTGGGATAGGTTGGAATGTAAAAGGAATAGAAAACATACCTAACACCCCTTTTGTTATGGCTTCAAATCATCAAAGCCCCTGGGAGTCTTTTTTTCTTCAAACGTTATTTTTACCTACAAGCAGCATAATGAAAAAGGAGATACTTATAATTCCTTTTTTTGGTTGGGCAATCTCACGGCTTAAACCAATTTCAATTAATAGAAAATTAAAAATTGAAAGTCTAAAAAAAGTTATTGGGGTTGGGGGAGAAAGAATTAGAGAGGGCTATGCAGTATTGGTTTTCCCTGAGGGAACAAGAAAGAAACCCGAAGAAGGCATTGGAAAGTTTGGAAATAGCTGTGGTCTTTTGGCTTCAAATGAAATGGTTCCAATCATACCAATTTGTCATAATTCAGGAAAATATTGGATAAATAGATCTTTTAAGAAAAAAAGTGGGAGTATTGATGTTGTTATTGGCAAGCCCATCTTTGGTTCAGATGCAAAGAAATTAACCGAAGAGGCCCGTTGTTGGATTGAAAAAGAGTATTTTAAAATTAATTAAATATCTAAGTTTGATACCGAAAGAGCGTTGGTTTCTATAAACTCTCTTCTTGGCTCAACATCATCACCCATTAAGGTTTCAAACATATCAGTTGCATCTTGAGCATCTTTAATATCAACTCTCATCATTCTTCTGTTCTCAGGATCCATTGTTGTTTCCCATAGCTGGTCTGGGTTCATCTCTCCTAAACCCTTATACCTTTGCACATCAACTCCTTTGGAGCCAGACTTAGAAAACTCTTTAACTGCATTTTCTTTTTCATCTTCATCTGATGCATAAACAAAAGATTTGCCTTTACTTATTTTATATAAAGGCGGCATAGCAATGTATACATGGCCTCTTTCTAGAATATCGTAATATTGTTGGTAGAAAAAAGTTAGCAGAAGGGTTCTGATGTGGGAGCCATCTACATCAGCATCTGTCATAATTATAATTCTGTGGTACCTTAGTTTATCTATGTCAAAATCTTCTGTACCAATCCCACATCCAAAAGCCTTAACCATGGTGCCAATTTCAGCCGATGATAATACTTTATCAATCCTTGCTTTTTGAACATTTAGAATTTTTCCTTTCAAAGGAAGAATGGCTTGATATTTTCTATTTCTTCCCTGTTTAGCTGACCCTCCAGCTGAATCACCCTCGACTAAATATATCTCTGAAAGTGCTGGGTCTTTTTCTTGGCAGTCAGATAGCTTCCCAGGAAGCCCTGCTAATTCAAGCACCCCTTTTCTTCTTGTCATCTCTCTGGCTTTTCTGGCAGCCTCTCTAGCAAGAGCTGCTTCAGAAACTTTAGATAATATTGCCATTGCCTCTTTTGGATTCTCTAATAAAAACTCATTAAGGCTTTTATTTAAAACTGCACTAACTATTCCCTCAACCTCAGAAGAAACAAGCTTTTCTTTTGTTTGTGATGAAAATTTTGGATCTGGTACTTTAACTGATATTACTGCAATCAACCCTTCTCTAACATCTTCACCTAATAACTCTATAGGAGAGTTTTTATTTAATTCTTCTTTTTTAACAAAAGCCTTTAAAACCCTAGTTAAGCTTGATCTAAAACCAGATAAATGCGTTCCTCCATCTTTTTGAGGAATGTTGTTTGTGTAACACAGAACGTTTTCATTATAGGAATCATTCCACTGCATAGCGATTTCTACAGTTACTCCTTCTTGCCCGCCTTCACATTCTATTGTCTGACATAGGGCTGGTTTTCTTCCCCTTAGGTAGTCTACATAACTAGAAACACCGCCTTCGTTCTTAAATTTCTTAGATTTACCTGTTCTTGCATCTGTAACTTCAATGCTGACACCAGCATTCAGAAAGGATAGCTCCTGAACTCTTTTGTTAACCCTGTCTGCTTCAAAATTAATTGAGGTAAATATTTTGTCAGACGCAGTGAAGGTTATCTCAGTACCTGTTTCTTTTGACGCCTTAATCTTCTTAAGTTTGGTTTTGGCCAAGCCTTCGCTATATTTTTGTTGATACATGCCGCCGTCCCTACAAATAGTTAAGGTAAGCTCTTTAGAAAGGGCATTTACAACTGAAACACCAACGCCATGAAGGCCGCCTGAGACCTTGTAAGAGTTATCATCAAACTTTCCTCCAGAGTGGAGTGTAGTCATTATAAGCTCGGCTGCAGGGACTCCCTCACCTTTGTGAGTGTCTACCGGGATTCCTCTTCCATTATCTTTTACGGTGATTGATTCATCTTTGTTGATTATGATGTCAATCTTGGAGCAGTGACCTGCCATTGCCTCATCTATACAGTTATCCACTACCTCAAAAATCATATGATGAAGACCAGAGCCATCATCTGTGTCTCCAATATACATACCGGGTCTTTTTTTTACAGCTTCGAGGCCTTTTAAAACTTGAATATTTGAGGAATCGTATTTTTTATCTTCTGATTTCTTTTTTGGCATTTTGTTTATTTTAATTGTTCCACGTGGAACTTTTTTAATGATTGTTCATTAATGCTTATTTTACTACCAAATGGGTCAACAATGTTTGAAAAAACAAAACGATTTTCAATATATTTTAATGTGGGCAAAAAGCACTCTAACATTTCTGCATCTAGCTCTGATGATAGATCATCAAGAAGGAGAATTGGGCTTAGATTAAACGCTCTTCCTAGATATATATTTTGCGAAATTGACCATAAAATTGAGAGTAGTTTTTGTTCACCACGTGAAAAAATATCCTTTATTAGTAAGCCCTTACTTTCAAATGAAACGTCTGCTTTATGGGGTCCAGCTGTTGTTATTTTTCTTTTTAAATCAATGCTGCTTGTTTTAACCAGATTTTCCATGAGCCCTGTGTTATTGTCAAAACCGGGTTTAAGATAAATATCTATGTTTGAAAAAATGTCAGCTCTTCTGTTTTCCTGAGCTAAGCCATGGACCATTTCGTCATAAATTTTTTTAACTTCTTTTATTAAATTTTCTCTTAAAATATTTAATCTTTCTCCATGCTCTGCTAAAAGCGGGTCATATGCTTTTGCTTGGGCCATATCTCCAAGCTTGAGTGCAGAATTTCTTTGTTTTAAAGAGCGAAAATATCCAAACCAGTCTTTTGCATAATCAGCAGAAGCAATAAAAAGACCTCTATCTAGCTGTTTTCTTCTATATTCAGGGGCATTGTCGTTATAAAAAAAGGTTTTGCTATCGATGGAAAAAGATGGGAATGCCCTTGCAAGCTCACTTATGGTCACTTTGGAGTTATTAATTTTAATATTTATTGGTTTGGTTTGCGCCTTATTTACCTCCAAGATTGAACCAGTGTTATCGTCGTAAGCCCTTATATTAAAGGCTTCTGAGCCCTGTCTAATTAGAGATTCAAGGTTGGATGTTCTAAATGATCTTCCTGAGCTAGCAATATATATAGATTCTAAGATTGAGGTCTTGCCACAACCGTTTTTGCCATAAAATAGATTAGATTTAGAGGATAGATCAATAGATAAGAAATCGAAGCACCTAAAGTTTCGAAGGTCTATTTTTGAAAAAGCCACTATCCTAAATAAGGAGTGGCATTACAACATATTTTGGACTATCGCTTCCTGGGGGTGTAAGTAGGCAGCTTTTATCAGATCCAAAGAAATTAATGTGGCATGTATCTGTTTGCATATGTGACATTATTTCTTGAAGGTAAGTAACGTTGAACGCAATATCTAGCTCTTCTCCATTATATGAGGCTGGAAAAAACTCCTCAGCCTCTTCTTGTTCTGGATTGTTGGCCGAAATTCTAACGCCATCACTGGAAGTAATTAATCTAATGCCTTTATATTTTTCACTAGATAAAACAGAAACCCTACTTAGTGTTTCTGAAAAATCTTTTACATTTATTTCTAAAACCGAACTCTCGCCCGAAGGAATAACTTGTTGATAATCTGGAAACTTACCATCTATTAATTTACTTTTGAAAATTAAATTTCCAACTGCGAGCTCTAGGGAAGCTGCATTAATTTTTAATTCAGCGTCACCATCTTCATCTGACAAAAATTTTGCCATTTCATTAATTGATTTTCTTGGGATGATTCCTGAAAAAGAGTTGTCAGATTGTATGGAAAGAGTTGCAACAGCTAACCTGTGAGCATCTGTTGTAACAGCTGTTATTTCTCCACCACTTATTGATAAATACAAGCCATTTAAATAGTGCCTCCAGTCCTGATTACCCATAGCGAAGGATGTGTTTTTTATTAATTCTCTTAGGTCTTTTGCTGGAATAACAAGGGGTGAGTCCCCAGAGTCTATATCAAATACAGGAAAGTCTGCACTGGGAAGCGTTGATAGTGAGTACTTACCATTGGTTGTTTTAATATTTAATTTATCACTACTTAGTGATAGGTTTATTTCTTCTCCATCAGGGATCAACCGGCAGAGTTCATTTAGTTTTTTTGCCGAAGTTGTGGTTTTACCAGAGGATTCTATGTTTGATAATGGGCCGCTTGTGGTAACCTCTGACTCTAGGTCAGTCGCCGTTAATTTAAATGTGTTTTCATCTACCTCAAACAGGACATTGGCAAGTATTGGAAGTGTTTGTCTTTTTTCAACCACGCCCAAAGTGGTATTAAGAGCTGAAACAATATCCTCTTTTTTAACGGTGATTTCCATTTAATTAGTTAGTGTCCTGTTAAGATTTCTGTAATCCTCTTCAAGTGAAGGAATTTCTTTTCTTAGTTCTTTAATTTTACTACAAGCATGGAGCACCGTTGTATGATCTCTTCCGTTGAATGCTTCTCCAATTTCTGGAAGGCTGTGATTTGTTAATTCTTTTGTCAATGCCATAGCCAACTGTCTTGGCCTGGTTATAGATCTGCTTCTTCGTTTTGATAAAAGGTCAGATAATTTAATGTTGTAATATTCGGCTACTGTTTTTTGAATATTGTCTATGCTTACCATTTTTGCAGAAATAACAAAGAGATCTTTCAATGCTTCTTTTACAAACGGAATATCTATCTCCTGATCAGCAAATCTTGAATTTGCGACAACTCTTTTTAAAGCCCCCTCTAATTCTCTAATATTTGATCTGATTCTTTGTGCTATATATATTGCGCAATCATTTGGCAATGTAACCCCCATAGAGTTAGCCTTGCTTAATAGCACCGCTGCACGCGTTTCAAGCTCTGGGGGCTCAATTATAACCGGTAAACCCCAGCCAAGCCTTGATTTTAAGCGCTCTTCCAGACCATCTATCTCTTTGGGATATTTGTCACAAGTAAGTATCATTTGATGATTTCGGTCTAAAAGGGCGTTAAATGTGTGAAAAAACTCCTCTTGGGACTGCTCCTTGCCTGCAAAAAATTGAATATCGTCAATTAAAAGAGCGTCAGCATTCCTATAAAACTCCTTAAACTCGCTCATAGCGCCTAATTGAAGAGCCTTAACCATATCTGCAACAAATTTTTCAGAATGAACGTAAACAATTCTTTTGGATGTATCAGATTGAAGGATTTCATTGCCCACAGCATGCATTAAGTGTGTTTTTCCAAGCCCAACACCCCCATATATAAACAAAGGGTTGTAATCACCTTTTGGGTTTGCGGCAACTTGTTTTGCTGCTGCAAGAGCCATATGGTTTGATTTCCCCTCGACAAAGGTATTAAAGGTGAAGTTTTGGACTAAACCAGGAGTGTTTTCCTCGGTTACATTAAGTTTTTCGACAAATGTTGATTTATCAAGTGTTTTGAATTTTACATTTAATGATTCATCTGATTTATTTACCAGGCTTTCAATAATTTGACCTAGGTTTTCTTTGACATAAGTGAGCACAAAATCATTTGGGGCGCTAATTTCAAGATCGTTTTTGTTGATGTCTGCTCGAAGTGGCTTAATCCAGGTGTTAAACTCTTCTTGTGAGAGTTTTGCTTCAAGCTTTTCAGTGCATTCAGACCAAAATTTCAATTTTATAGACCTCCGGTAGAAAAGTTAGTCTAACAAAAACTAACAAGATATCTACAGCATAAGCATATGTATTTTCTGTGGATAACTTGTTGGTATCTATTGATTTTATTTTTGGGCTTTTTTTCTTTCAATTCACCGACAATGCTTTATAATTCACGCCTAATTTTTTGAGTAATTATGAAAAGAACATTTCAACCAAGCACATTAAAAAGAAAACGAACTCATGGTTTTAGGGCTAGGATGTCAACAAAGGCAGGAAGGGCAGTGATAGCCAATAGAAGAAAAAAGGGTCGCAAGTCTTTGACCGCTTAACTTTTTAGGCACCGTCATTTCAAAAAAAATTTTTCAGTCTGATTTTGCATTAATATTTTTTGATGCTGATAAAAAATACGATAAACCAAAAATCATAGTCAAAAAAAAAGATTACTCTTTGGCTGTTGACCGTAATAAAATTAAAAGATGGGTACGAGAAGTTTTTTCTAAAAGATCATCAAAAATGGGGTATGTTGTCGTTGTAAAAAAGGGTTTCTTGCAAAAAGGATTTAAATTTATTTATAGCACCTTCAACTCAGCGCTGGATGGTGTAGAAAATAACAAACCAAGTGATTAATATGAAAAAGTTTTTTATACACGTGATCAACTTTTATCAAAAATATCTAAGCATTCTTTTTGGTAGAAATTGTAAATTTGAGCCAACATGCTCTCAATATGCAAAAGAAAGTATTGAGGTGCATGGTGCATTGGTTGGTGGTTACTATTCTTTAATCAGGATATTGAGGTGTGGGCCTTGGTCGGTTGGCGGTATAGATGAGGTAAAAAAATGAATTGGAGATATTTTTATATTGGTTCTGTTGTTGCTTTGTCATATGTTTTGTTTTTGTCATGGAACGCTGAGAAGGAAATCAAACAGGAGTTTGCCGAGGCGACGCTTATTGAGCAAACAAAAGATCGAGAGCTTCTTCCCCAAGGGGAATCAATTGGTTTTGTAGAAATTCAAAACGAAAAGCTTATTGTTCAGGTTAGCCCCGCGTCAGGAAAAGTTTGGGAAGCCAGGCTGAAAGAACACACTTACTTAAATAACGAAGATTCACAAGGTGTGAGGCTGTTTGGTTTTGACCCATCCTCTGGTTTTAAGTTTTATTTAAATAGTGGTTTTGTTTCAGAGGATCAGGGTTTCGAGATTTTGGAGGTGCTTCCTTCTTCTTTACGATTAATTTCTTCTGATGGAAAAATATCCAAAACAATCTCCCTTAAAGAAAATGATTATGAGCTTTTGGTTGAAGATAGGTGGGTGGGTGATATGCCGGTTGATGTCCCGACCCCATATATTGCAATGTATCGAACAGAGGGCAAGCCGTTAGATGCAAGAAATAATTTTTTTGAAAATAGCTCTTACACTGGGGTGGCTTTTAATACACCAGATGAGCCGTATGCCAACACGAGGCTAAGGGGTATTGATGAAAGAATAGAGTATTTTCAGCGCGGGGGATGGGTTGCATTTATACAAAAGTATTTTATGGCGGCAATACTTACGCCCTCAGACAGGCCACAAACCCTGGTAGCACTACCACCATCTGGCGAATCAGGAGCCTACGTGATGGGCGCCATTTCTAGAGAGGTAAAAACAAGCGAAGTAAGCGCCGGAATTAATCATAGGGTTTTTCTTGGACCAAAGGTTAGATCGGATCTGTTAAGCAGGGCTCAGGATTTGGAGCTTACAATCGATATGGGTTGGTTTTGGTTTTTGGCCCAACCCTTGATGATGTTGTTAAGCATGATAAATGCTGTGGTGGGTAACTGGGGTGTTTCGATAATTTTGCTTACTGTTTTAATAAAACTCTTGCTTTGGCCGGTATCAGCAAAGGGTTTTTCTAGCATGGCAAAAATGAGAACGGCTGGACCAAAACTTAAAGAAATCCAAGAAAGATACAAGGATGATAGGGCTAAACTAGGAACAGAAATGATGGCTCTATATAAGAAAGAGGGTATAAACCCCGCTGGTGGTTGCTTTCCCCTTTTGCTTCAAATGCCGGTATTTATTGCTTTTTTCTTTTGTTTAAGAGAAAGCGTTGAGCTCAGGCATGAGTCGTTCTTTTTTTGGATACAAGATCTGTCTGCTCCTGATCCTTTGTTTGTTTTGCCGTTAATTTTTGCCGCTCTTATGTATTTAACCCAACAGCTCAACCCCCAACCACCAGGAATGGACCCAACCCAAGCACAAATCATGAAATTTATGCCAGTGATGATAGCTGCAATTTTTATAATTATGCCTGCGGGGCTTGTGTTGTACTCTGTAGCGAATAGTGCGATTTCCCTTGTTCAACAAAGGGCTATGTATAAAAAATATGGGGCATCGGACGTTTCTGGGCCAGATTAATAGTTAGAGGATTATTCGTTGATTTTTGCTCTTGCCACACCGGTTGCCCAATCAGCAATTGCTGTTTTTAGAATATCTGGAGGTGGTTGTTGTGAAAAGTTTAATCAGCTTCTTAAAACGCCTGTTCTAGAATACAGAAAAGTTTTCTTAAGGGATGTGTATTCTGGCTCTGAGTTGGTTGATAGGTGCTCGGTTGTTTTTTACTCAGGTCCAAGCAGCTATACAGGGGAAGATTGTGTGGAAGTTTTTTGTCACGGTGGCCTCTCGGTGATTAAGTCTCTTTCGGCTTTGTTTTTTGATCTTGGGATTAGAGAGGCAGGCCCTGGTGAGTTTTCCAGGCTGGCATTTGAAAATGGCAAGCTTACTTTAAATGAGGCTGAGGCTGTCGCGGATTTGATTCATTCTGAGGATGTTGAGAGGGGGATCTTGTCATCGGAGGCTGTTGCAGGGAAGTTAAGTGGTTTAATACGGGGGCTGGGTGACGAGGTAGATAGTTTAAGGGTCTTTATTGAGGGTAGTATTGATTTTTCTGATGAAGATTATGATTTTATTTCTGAGGGGAATATAGAAGAAAGGTTGGGGAAAATTCATTCTTCGTTAATAGACTTAATAGACTCCTCTTTGGTCTCATCAAAGAAAATAGAGAAAAATAGGGTTTTGTTTTTTGGGCCTCCCAATACCGGGAAGTCTTCTTTGTTTAATAGGATGCTGGGTTTTGAGAGGGCTCTTGTTTCAAATGTGCCTGGAACCACAAGAGATTTAATAGATTCAGAGATGTTTTATAACAGTGTAAATATGGAATTGGTAGACTCAGCTGGGGTTAGAGAAACAGATGACCTGATTGAATCTAGAGGTGTTGCAATTTCTCAATCAGAGATAAGTGAGTCGCATTTAATTTTGGTGATACTGGATCATCATACTGAGTCTTATCTTGAAGATTTTAAACTAAGGCTCTCTGGGAAAAATTATTTATTAGTTTTTAATAAGTCCGACGAAAAGGGTCCGGTCGAGTCTTATGATTGTGTTGTTTCAGCAAAATCTGGAGAGGGTGTTGGAAATCTAAAAAATATGATTTTTAAATCTATACAAGGATATAAAACGGATTCCAAAAAAACTTTTGTTATAAGAGACAGGCATCTAAGTTTGTTTAAAGCAGCTTTATCATTGCTGGAGTCTTGTGTTAATAAAATATCTAACAATCAGGATGTAGATGTCGCTGCTGAGGACTTAAGGTTGATTCGCTCTTATTTTGATGAGTTTTTGGGTATCAAATACCCAGATGAATTGCTTGGAGATATTTTTAAAGATTTCTGCATAGGAAAGTAGATAAAATGTGGGTAATTTGTGTTTAAAATTTTTGTTTTTTTTATCCACAACTTTTTGTGCAGACAAACACAGTTTATAGGCTCTGGTTTACATAACTTGTTAATCTTGTTTGGGTTTGTAAAATTAAGAAAAAACAGACTTATTAACAAAAAAATACCTCTTAATAATAACAACAATAATATATTGTTGTTATAACATTCTTATATATATGTTTGATGTAATAGTAATAGGTGGTGGACATGCTGGGGTTGAAGCAGCCCATGCTGTATATCGGCAGGGGTTAAGTTGTTGCTTGGTAACATTTAAGACCGAAACAATCGGTCAGATGTCTTGTAACCCAGCTATTGGTGGTTTGGGTAAGTCACATCTCGTGAGAGAGGTTGATGCTATGGGTGGAATTATGGGGCAAGCAACTGATCGTTCTGGCATCCAATCCAGAACCCTTAACACCCGAAAAGGCTTTGCTGTTCAAGCTCTTCGAGTCCAATGCGATAGAGACAAATATAAGCAAGCAATTCAGGGCCTTTTATCCAAAACCAACATAATCATCAAAGACGGAGAGGTTGTTGACCTAATGCTTCAGGATGGAGGTGTTTATGGGGTTGAATTAAGAACCGGTGAAAAAATAACATCAACCAAGACCATTTTGACGACAGGAACCTTTTTGAACGGGGTTATGTTCAAAGGGGATGAAAAAATATCTGGCGGCCGAGTGGGAGATGATACATCCATACCTTTATCAAAAAAATTGTACGATTTACAGCTACCCATGGGGAGACTTAAAACAGGAACGCCTGCGAGAATAAAACTATCCAGCATTAATACAGATATTATGGAAGAGCAGCCAGGAGACACAAACCCACCCCCAATGTCAGTTCTTCAACCGCCAAAAAAAATACTCCCACAAATTTCTTGTTATATTACTAGGACCAACAAAAAGACCCACCAAATAATATCTGATAACACACACCTATCCGCTATGTATTCAGGGCAAATTTCTGGAATAGGCCCTAGATACTGCCCATCTATAGAGGACAAAATTAATAAATTTAATGAAAAAGATAGCCATCAAATCTTTATAGAGCCAGAGGGGTTAAACAAAGATCTTGTGTATCCAAATGGAATTTCCACCAGCCTACCAATTAAAGCTCAAAAGGAATTTGTAGAATCAATTCAAGGGCTAGAACAATGTGAAATAGAAGAGTATGGATATGCTGTCGAGTATGATTTTATTGACCCTAGATCGCTTGAACCAACACTAGAGACAAAATTCATTAAAAACTTATACCTTGCTGGGCAAATCAACGGGACAACAGGCTATGAAGAAGCTGCTGCGCAAGGACTCGTTGCGGGCATTAACGCAGCCCAATCCGTTTTGGGAAATGACCATGTGATATTTGACAGAAGCGAAGCATACATTGGCGTGTTAATTGACGACCTTACACTCCACGGCGTTACAGAACCATACAGAATGTTTACCAGCAGAGCAGAGTTTAGGTTAATGCTTTCTCAAGACACCGCCTGCCAAAGGCTCACACCCAAAGCCCACTCTCTTGGCCTTGTGAACAAAACTGTTTTTGAAAAATACGAAAAAAACGAAAGCAAATACCAAGAATTTTTAGACAATATAAAAAAAATAAAAACACAACAAGGTGGAAAACCCTCTACAGGGGAACATCTTTTAAAAAGAACCGACCTCAACGCTGATGAGGTAAAAAAAATCCTAAACATCTCAGACAACGACAAGGGTTTCTTTGAAAGGGCATCAAACGAGATCAAATACAGCGGGTATATTGAAAAACAAAAAAGAGAGGTTGAAAGCTCCAAAAAGAACAACGCAACACCCATACCAAAAACATTAAATTACATAAACATAAAAGGGCTTTCAAATGAAGCCGTTGAGAGGCTCAACAAACACAAACCTTCTACCCTGGGACAAGCCAGCAGGCTTGAGGGCATCACACCAGCAGCAACCAGCCTCATATCAATTGCTATTAAAAAAAACCAGCTGCTTGAAAAGGCAGAATCAAATTAATAACGACCCCAAAACGAAACGACTTATACAAGCGTTTGTAGATGAAATTCTTAAATATAACAAAGCACATAACATAGTCGGCAGGCATTCAAAAAGCGAAATAATTTCACTTGATATCATTGATTGTGAAACAACCCTAGAACACATACAACCATCACAAACAATATTAGACATAGGAAGCGGCGCGGGACTTCCGGGGCTTGTAATTGCAATTAAAACACCATCATCAAAAGTAACAATGTTTGAAAAAAACAAAAAGAAAGCTTATTTCATAAAAAAAATTATACGCACACTCCACCTCAAAAACGCAAGGATAGTGGACAAGGCAATAACACCAGAACTGATGACAGACACACTGTTTGATGTTGTAACAGCAAGAGCATTAGCGCCCGCAAATAAAATCGTAAATATGTCACAACATCTTTTAACAAAAACCGGAAAATTTCTTTTAATGAAGGGCGACATAGAAAAAATAAAGGAAGAGGTTGCCGAGCTTGATATTAATACTTACTCTTACACTATCCACAAAACAAAAACCAAAGACTCAAAGAAACACATCTTAGAAATAAATAAAAAATGAAGCATATTATTGCAATAGCCAACCAAAAAGGGGGAGTGGGAAAAACCACAACAGCCGTTAACCTTTCGGCAGCATTGGCTGCCACAAAAAAGAATGTCCTGTTAATTGACCTAGACCCCCAAGGCAACGCAAGCACTGCTGCCGGCACACCCAAAAATAAGGAAACCCTATTTCAAATTTATACCCAAAATCTCAATATACAAGACCATATCCTTAAATCACCGAGCGGATATGATGTGGTGCCTGGAGGTGAAAATTTAATTGCTCTAGAGGTATATATAAGAAACGAAAACAAGCAGGGCGAGTTAAAAAAACAACTACAACCTTTAGACTATGAATTTATCATAATGGATACACCCCCTTCACTAAACCAACTTACGCTTGAGTCTCTATTTGCAGCAACAGCGACACTCATTCCTCTGCAGTGTGAGTACTATTCTTTAGAAGGCATCTCATCACTTATAAACACCATTAACACACTTAAAAACAAAAACCTCACAAACAACAGGGTGTTTGGAATTGTCAGGACAATGGTTGATATGAGAAACAACCTGGCCAAAGAAGTTTCTGAAGAGCTGGAAAAACACTTTCCAACATTGGTTTTTAACACACTAATACCAAGAAATGTTAAATTAGCTGAAGCGCCTAGCCACGGAACATCGGCCATACAATATATGCCGTCATCATTTGGGGCTAAGGCCTATTTAGCTTTAGCGGGCGAACTTATTAGGAGAATTGAAGGTGGCAGATAAAATACTTAACACAGGCTTAGATGCACTTCTTGGTGATGTTGCGACACCAAACAAACAATCCATCAAAGAAATAGAACTTAACCAAATAAAACCTAATCGCTTTCAACCCAGACAAACGTTTGACGAGCAAAAAATCACAGAGCTCTCACAATCCATAGCTACACACGGAATACTTTCACCAATTTTAGTAAGAGAAACTGGCGCTGGAGGGTATGAGCTTATTGCTGGCGAAAGAAGGTTAAGGGCAGCAAAAAAAGTTGGACTTGAAACCGCCCCATGTATAGTTGACTCAGCCGAGGATCAGCTTTCATTAGAACTCGCGCTCATTGAAAACCTCCAGCGAGAAGACCTTAATCCAATCGAAGAGGCCAGGGGTTATGATCGGTTGAAAAGAGAATTTTCATTAACGCAAGATAAAATTGCCGAAGTTACAGGTAAGGCTCGAAGCTCAGTGGCTAACTCAATGAGGTTATTAAATTTACCCACCTCCATTATTGATCTTCTGTATGCGGGTGACCTAGAAAAAGGCCATGCAAAAATTCTTGCTTCTATGGATCCTAAAGAGGCTGAAGAGCTTGCGAAAAAAATTGTTTCCCTGGGCATGACGGTCAAAGATGCAGCGGGTTCAAGCAAACCAAAATCAAAAACAACGAACACAAAAACAAAAAACAGAGACCTATTAAATATTGAAGAGGAGCTTTCAGAAAACCTTGGCCACAGAACAGAAATTGATCAACAATCCTCTTCAAAAGGGAAAATATCTATTTCCTACTCTTCAAAAGAAGAAAGAGAGTCAATTATTAGTAAATTATTAAAATTAAAGAAAAATTAAGCTTGTTCTTAAGACCATAAATTTTTATAATCAGCCCCGTAAAAAAACGTACTTGAACTAAAATTAATACACTCAAAAACAACTGGTTATCCGCACTGGGCCTATTGATCTCAATTGCTCTTTTTCCTTTGTTCGCGCAACCCATTTTTGTTGGATATTTGTTTGCCTTAACAGCAGCGATTTATCTTGCAAACAAACCAAAAAACGAAGCTTTAAATTTATATCTCGCTTTTATTTTTAGGTGGTCAGTTTTTGTAGTTTTTACAATTTTATCTTTAATATTCATAACAGAAAAAACGCTTCTAGCCGTCTTTCTGCTTGTATACTTAAACTCAACTTTTAACCCCAAACAACTTACTGCTTAAAATGGCTTCAGCATCAGGCGAACAAACAAGCGCAGAGTACATTCAACACCACCTAACCAACCTCGTCTGTGGAAAAACACCAGACCGTTGGACGTGTGACCACAATGCAGTTGATCAAATGGGTTTTTGGGCATTTCACGTAGACTCTCTTGGTTGGTCAATATTTCTTGGGTTGGTTTTTGTGGGCCTGTTTCGCCTGGGTGTTCCCAAGCTATCAACTGAAGCCCCAAGTGGAATTCAAAACTTTGTAGAAATGTGTATAGAGTTTGTTAATGACAATGTGCAAAGCATATTTACCTCAGCAAAAAACAATCTGATAGGCCCCATGGCATTAACAGTATTGGTATGGGTTTTCCTAATGAACTTAATGGATTTGGTTCCTGTTGATTATTTACCCACTCTTGCAGGCCAAGTTGCAGAAGCAACAGGCATGGTCGAGAATTCCAAAGATGCATATTTCAAAGTAGTTCCAACCACCGATCCCAACATCACACTGGGTATGGCGCTTGCTGTTTTTGTTTTGATTATTTTTTACAGCATCAAAATCAAAGGCTTAAAAGGGTTTCTAGCAGAACTTACACTTCACCCTTTCGGCAAGTGGATGATGCCAGTTAACCTAGTTCTAGAAGGTGTGAACCTCATTGCTAAACCTATTTCGCTTGGCTTGCGACTTTTTGGCAATCTGTATGCTGGTGAAATGATATTTATTTTAATAGCCCTCATGTTAACTTTTAGTTCTATATCAATAGGTTTACTTGGGGTGGGCCTCCATTTAATATGGGCCCTTTTTCATATTTTAATTTTAGCCTTACAAGCTTTTATTTTTATGGTGCTAACCATTGTCTATTTAGCAATGGCGCATGAAACAGAAGACCATTAGGTCATTAATTTTTAGGAGAAAAGAATGGAACAATCACTTATATATATAGCATCAGGTCTTATGATTGGGCTTGGCGCTGTTGGTGCCGCTATCGGCGTGGGCGTATTGGGTGGTAAGTTTTTAGAGGGCGCAGCTCGTCAACCAGAACTTATCCCAATGCTAAGAACCCAACTCTTTATTGTTATGGGTCTTGTCGATGCTGTTCCAATGATTGGCGTCGGCTTGGGCCTTTACCTAATGTTTGCTGCATAAGATAAGAGATGAATATTAACGCAACACTTTTAGGCCAAACTTTAGCATTTGTTATTTTTGTAGCAATTTGCTGGAAGTATGTGTGGCCTCCAATTATTGCGATTATGGAAGAGAGAGAAAAGCGTATAGCAGATGGTTTAGAGGCAGCAAAGAAAGCTGATGATTCCCTAGAGGAAGCACAGCTAGCTTTTGATCAAGAGATAAACAAAGCAAAAGCCGAGGCCGCCGAAATATTAGAAAAAGCTAACTCTAGAGCCTCTCAAATCGTCAATGATGCAACAGAAAAAGCAGAGGTTGAGGCTGAAAAGATTTTATCTTCAGCATCTAAAACAATCGAAAATGATGTTAACAAAGCCAAAGAAGAGCTACGGCAAAAAATGTCAGAACTTATCATCGACACTTCAGAAAAAATACTGGGCGATGAAATAAGCCCAGAAAAGCATCAAGAATTGCTTAAAAAAGCAGCTGCAGAGTTATAAAAAATGATTGAGTTGTCTCCACTTGCCAGACCATATGCTAAAGCTATTTTTTCTGCTGCTTTAGATGTTGGTAATCATGAGAGGGTTGCCAAGGATCTAGCCCTATTATCGGCAGTATCCCAAACACAAGAGGTTTCTAGGTTAATTGAAGATCCAGAGCTCTCTAAAGATAAAATTGCTCAAACCATAATAGGATTGGCAGATGGTGAAGTGGATAAGCTTGCCAATAAAATGTTAGAACTTCTCGCGGATAACAAAAGACTCAATCTTATTGAAGCAATTAATACAAGTTATCAAGAGTTGCTAGAACAACACAACAACACAAGTTCCATAGTTGTTAATGTTGCAAATCAACCCTCTGAAGACAACAAAAACATGATTATCGAGAAACTTCTCTCAGAACATGGAGAGGGTTCCAATATAGAATTTTCAGAAGATCCGTCAATCATGGGCGGTCTATCTATTAAAATCGGAGATGAAACTCTGGATCTTTCCATCAGGGGAAAGGTCAAAAAATTAGTCAACCAATTAAATTTTTAAGGTGAAAAAATGAGCCAATTAAATCCATCAGAAATTTCCAGCGTTTTAAAGGAAAAAATTTCAGGTCTTGATCTTTCCGCGGAAAGAAAAAACGAAGGCATTATTGTAAGTGTTTCAGACGGGATTGTTCGAATTCACGGCATGGGCGATGTTATGTACGGTGAGTTGATAGAGTTCGAAAATGGAGTTCTTGGGTTGGCTCTTAATCTCGAACAAGATTCTGTAGGTGCCGTGGTTCTTGGTGACTACTTAGG
>Ga0222719_10001396_pt1 | contig 23483 bp, 26 predicted proteins | sample C33_34DmetaG_FD_165039 | JGI IMG/M metagenome (GOLD analysis project Ga0222719, IMG submission 165039) | Estuarine water microbial communities from San Francisco Bay, California, United States - C33_34D | ecosystem: Environmental > Aquatic > Marine > Unclassified | place: USA: California...
ATCTAATGTACAATAAGATATGAAAATTTTAGTATTAGGAGGCTACGGATTCATAGGTAGTCATATTTGCCAGCAATTGAAAGCCGAGGGACACACCATAGGTATCGTGGATTGTTATCATCAATATTACACGTTCCCTGACTGGGAATACCATCCCGTTTTGAATCAGAGAAAATCCATAACAGGCACTGACAAGGAATACATTGGACAGATAGAGAACCTCCAATTCATGGAACAGACGTTTGAGGATTTCAAACCGGACAGGGTTATCCACGTGGCCACGTATCCGAACGCAAGGATGGTCAAAAGAAATGTGCTGGACGCCACCAACAACATGGTGACTGCCACCGCCTACATACTTGACCTGTGTGTCAAACATAAAGTACAAAAAATTGTTTATGCATCAAGCAGTATGGTATACGGAGAGTTTGATAACAAGATCCCGGACGAATCTGTTGTGCCAAAACCAAACACACTGTATGGATCATACAAAAGGCAAGGCGAGATCATGTGCAAGATATGGCACAGGGAGTATGGGCTGAACTACGTAATAATGAGACCTTCGGCATTATACGGAGAGAAGGACACAATCACTAGGGTCATAAGCCAATTGACCAAGGCCGCACTCACCACGGGTAAGATGACTGTGCAAGGACCAGACAATAAACTAGACTTCAGTAATGTTCTTGACGTGGCCAAGTATTTTGCCATGGCCACCACAAATGAAGTTATCAATGAGACTTTCAATTGCACTAGGGGAAATGGCCGGAAGATAGTGCATGCCGCGGAAATCGTCAGAGACACACTAGGGGTTGGGGAGATCATTACAAAGCCACATGACGCATTCTATCCAAATAGGGATACTCTTAACAGTGACAAAGCCAAGTCGATGTTGAACTTCAATCCAACTATAGACATCGAAGAAGGCATACCAAATTACATAAATTGGTTCATGAGACAACCTTTTTATTTCGAGAATCTAGATATTAATAAAAAATTTCAGTTGGGTACAGCGATTTAAACTTGCTCCTGCAAAAATCCCATGTGTATGTTTGAAGTATGATGTCTTCATTGTAATCACTTTCCTCAGTGAATTTTTTGCCATCCATAGCACCTTTGGTCAACCATTCATTTTTAGTTCCTAACCATTTTTTCAATCTGTACTGTGTCTCAACCGTGGGTTTTTTGTTCTGCCATAACACCAACTTGGAGACTTCTCTGAAAGCATTTTTCCATGCGGTGTAATTGTCTGGTGCCAGCACGGTTTCGTTTGAAATAATCGGTACAACTTCGTGCGGTTGGGACAACGTGAAGTCCAAGATATTATCATCTGGTGTTTCCAGGCACAGTGTTTTGTTGTACAAATTGATGTTGAAGGTTCCGTAAGCCACGTCCAATTCCTGTAAATGTGCATGAAATATTCTATGCCTCTTTGTCAATGCCCTGTCAACGGTGTAATCAAACATGAAAGTTTCCTTGACCTTGCTCTTTGCAAACACGGCGTAGAAATATTCAGTGCTTGACGTTATAGCCGCTTGTTTGTATGCCTGTGTCCTGCCATCCACGTTGCGTATCCAGTGCAGATTGTTTTTCAATTTGTTCTTATGGACATGATCTTGCAGTAAATCATAATTTTCTTGTTCAAATGGTTCTCCGTTTGAAATAAAGCAAATGTCAAAACTGTCTTTTTTGTCCGGGGTACCAATGTCGTATATGAAGGGATAGTCGTATATCTGGGTTTTAATATATGACAGTGCCTTGCCTGGCAAATAGAAAGTGTTGCCGGACCTATATATCTTCAAGTCTTCCCAGTAAGATGGATAGAACAAACCATCATCCAAAGTATCTGAGTATTTCATGTATCTTGCCATTGGCATTTTGCATGTTGATATGTTTTCCATAACATTGGACAAATCATAGTGTTGTTCCAGGTAATCGAAATCATAATCAAAATTGTGTGTATGATAATTCACATCTTTGTAATCACGCAGGAACTTGATGTCTTGGTCAGCAAATTGTTTAGGGAACAGGAACGTGTCACCCTCCTGCTGTTGTTCATTTGCCCAAACATGAACTTGGGTGGCTTGATGCTGTTCTGGAATGTAATCAAAATCGAAATCACTGTAATCAATTTTACTGCTCAACATCCATTGGTATCCTGTGCGTGTCTCTGGCAGTATTCTCTTCGCCATCTCCAAATAACTGTCAACAAACGGTATGACCACCGCGTGGGGGAACACAGACTTTATCACTGTTAGGTTGTTCCTGCTTTTACTGTTTCCAAAATCTACTGCTACGCAATCAAACACCATAGTACTCCCTGATGGAGTTGCAAACGTGTAAAACCTCGTTCTTCTTAAGGAAAGGATGTATGGGCAACGAAATCACGTCCTGACAGAACTTTTCTGCATTTGGCATTTCCTGTCCATTATCAAACATCTTCATCCTTGACATGGGTTGTGGATAATGAATTTGCGTTTGAATCTTTTTGGTATCAAGAAACGCCTTGAGTCCGTCCCTGTCTTGTGCCCTAATAACAAGTTTGTGATTATTTGATATTGTGTCTGAACTTGATTCTATGAAACTTATTCCTATGTCATCTAATTTTTTTGTGTACCAATTCCTGACTTTTTTTGCTCTGGACAACAGAGACTTATACTTGGAAAGTAAAAAATTCAAAACGTTGGCATGGTCATTGCTTAGGCATGAGTTGTATCCGTATTCCAACTTGCCCGTACCTTTGCTGTGATATCTTAGGCTACGGATAAACTTCGCTTCATCGATGTCATCTGTGAGAACCATACCCCCGTTGCCAAAACAAGGCAATGGTTTGCTTGGGGCGAAACTGAGACTGCTTATGTCACCCAACTTGCCACTTGGTTGTTTTTTGTAAAAACTTCCGAGGCTCTGTGCGGCATCCTCTATCAGAGGTATCTTGTGTTTGTCACAGTACTGTCTTAGTCTATCGTAATCTGCAAGATTGCCAAAAAGGTTAACGTACACCAATGCATCGGGTAAGATTGTGGCCGGTAGATTTGCGATCAATCCTTTCCTGTCAACATCGACGAAAGTTATTGTCGCCCCGGTCCTTTTGATCGCTTCCGCAGTGGCTAGATAACTGACCGCCGGACACAGCACATTTGATCCTTGTCCTATTCCTTTGGCCCTTAAAGAAAAATAAAGTGCGTCTGTGCCACTACCTACCGCTACTCCATATTTCCTCTTTGTGAATTTTGCTACAGATTTTTCAAACTTGTCTAGCCAAGATCCTTCGGTGTGGCTACTGCTTATAACGTTGCCTGTTTTCCAGACCTCTTTGGCTCTACGTGTGATTCTCCAACTGTAGGCGTCATATATCCTATCAACGCCTACAAACTTAATCATAATATCCTAAATTTGTTAATAAATTTTTGTTTGCAAAAAGAGGTCCTAGATTGTACCTATTTTCTTGATCGTTAAATTCACTAAAAAATCTTTTTTGATTCATTCTTCCAATATCTGTGTATGGTTCTCCTAGTGCAAAATGCACTACTTTTGTAGGTGTCAATCCAAGTGTGTGACACCAATGTTCTTGTTCTTTTTTGTATTTTCTAACCATAAAATCCACTGGCAACTTTTTCATCATTTCGTATCCATACCCTGAGGCCACCCGATTAGACACATTCTCATCATTGCTTATTTGCATGGGATCGTTTACTTTTTCGCGTGTAAAACGAATCGCCACTCTTGCAGTGGCTATCGGAAAGGCTTTGCTCAAACTAAAACTTAAAGAAGTAATACAGGACCTACGCAGATCTATGTCTATAGAATCATATGTAGAATTTGGCAAATAAATGAAATCTAGCATTACTGGTACTCCAATTTTATCACACATATCTAAAAGATTTTCTTGTTCGGGGTGTTTGTCGCCCAGTCTTGCAAATGGAAAACTTAATATCACTACATCATTAGAATCTAAATCGCCGTCCTCTATATATGCCCAATTCAGTCCTAATTTTTTCCATACCTCCATATGCCACCAATATTCACCCTTGAACACTCTAAATCTTTTATGTCTATTCATAATGTAGTAATTTAAAAAATATTCTTGAGAACCTTGTGCAAAACATCCGTGCTTGAAATCGTCTAGACCCTGAAACTTAAATCTTGAGCAACCTCTCAACCACACTGGAAAATATTCTTCAAAAGTTTTTGTGATCCACGGATCTCTAAGATACTTGCTTGGATTCACACTTTCTATTGTTTTAATTGCCTCTGAATCTTTTATACAATTTCCACTTGAAAAAACACTATAAGTTTTTGATCTAATTTCATGAAATTCGTTATTGGTCGGTATATTCCATATGTATTCTCCCGGCACATCTAGTTTGTTCTTTACCGTTGCCGTCATTAACGCCCAGGCAATTTTTGTTATCTTTGCTGTATCTTGTTTAATCCTTGACATACTTCCTCGTAATATTTGTAATCTGTTTCCCAAGTTGGGTCGTTGTTGTTTTTTAAATGGTTAACTTTTAACCACCATTTTAAAATTGGTAAGTCAAATTTAATTTCAAAATATCCTTTTGGTCCAAAAAATAGACAAGACTCTATGACATTGTTGTCCGCAATATACTTACTCTGCCAAATTAAATGTTTTAAATCAACATCGTCTATAACTATTTTTTCCAATTCAAAATTAAGATCTTCAATTATTTTGTTTTCTAAATCTACAACAGTATCTCTATTGGTTTTGTTATCAAAGTGAATTTGCAATATGTTACTTTTTTCCGCTTCGTACTTGAATGATATGTGCTCTTGTACTTTGCCTTTCCATACTTCATTGTTGTTTAAAATAATTTTACAAAACGGATCTTTATTTTTTGTTGAATTAATATTTTTAAAATATAAATTTAAATCCATAATTGTGTTTCCTTCTTGTGTGTCTTGTAATACCATTGTACAGCAGTTCGCACCACGTTGTCAATACTGCTCTGTGTCGGTTTTATCCCAGAACTTTTACTCCGTATTTGTTGGTAAATGCCTTACCATCCTCCCTGTCGTTCACGATCGGTTGTCCCTTTATGTTCAGACTAGTGTTCAAAAGTATGGGACAACCAGTCTGTCGTTTCCATTCCGTTAACAACGCATGGAACCCTGGATTGTCCGTCTTACGCACCGTTTGAACCCTAGAAGTGTAATCATGGTGTATTATAGCAGGAAACTCTTTACCATGCGTACACGCCGCTGTAAATTGCATGTAAGGGGTGTTTTGAACTGCTTTAGGTAGCTCAAAATACTCGTTTACATCCTCCTCCAATATGGCCGGAGCGAATGGTCTGAACTTCTGTCTTTTCTTGATACCGTTTACCAGATCCTTGATGTCCTCACCCCGCGGGTCTGCCAGTAATGATCTATTACCAAGTGCCCTGGGCCCAAACTCTGCCCTACCACTTGCGACTCCCACCATCTTGTTTTCCTTCAATTCTTTTATCAGTGCGTCCACAGGGTACTCACCATCTATGTTGTGTCCTAGGAATGGGTGTTGCCAATCAAGGTGTCTCTTTTCGTGTGCGGCAATACATCCTAGGCTTGACCCTGCATCTCCTGGGTTTGGAATGATCCATATGTTGTCAAACAATCCCATGTTTGCCAATACCCTGTTCGCGGCACAGTTCAGTGCGACACCACCTGCATAAACTAAATTCTTACTGCCATACTTGGATGCTCTCATCCATAGATCTGCCAGTAGTTCTTCCGTGACTACTTGTATACTTGCGGCAATGTCCATCACATCTGCTTCTGGATGCCAGTCACTCAAACCTCTGTGTAAGTTTTGTTTCAACTTGAAAGGCGATTGTTCAACGAAATCATTATAGATGTCTTGCTTGTATTTCGGTGTGCCGTACGCGGCCATTCCCATCAGGATGTATTCCTCTTCCGCGGGTTTGAGTCCACAACGATGTGTGAATGCACTGTAAAGTATTCCTACACTGTGTGGATACTGTATGGTTTCTTTTCTTTCTACGTGATTCTTATCCGCTGTTGATATGGAAACGGTATCCCACTCTCCTATGGCGTCCACTGTCAGTATCGTTGCACCATCATCCTTGAACGGTGACGTGAAGTATCCTGCCGCGGCGTGTGAGTCGTGGTGTTTCACATACTCATCTATCTTGATGCCAAAGTGATCCAGGTGCCATTGCGGCATCTCCGTGTAACTCATGGCCAGTCCGTACTGTCCTGCGTAAAACTGTCTTGTCTTTTTTAATAAAGGCTTTTCATAATAAACAACTTTGTCAAAAGGACCAAACGTGTTAGCCTCGTCTACTATCTTCTGGTTGAGATAGTGATCATTCTTGACCTTTGAGTATCGTTCCGCGTGTGCGGCCCACAGTATCTCACCCGTGCCTGAACTGTAATCCACTACAGCCATGGCGGCATCGTGGTTCATGCAGTTGATCCCTAGTATCCTCATTTGATACTCCAGGTGGTGTTCCTCCATTTTTCAGTGACCTTACCTTTTAATTTCTCCCATTCGTTCAACTCTATGTCGTACTCGAAGTTCTGTGTGGTCAGGTTCACTTGTACTTCCTTGGCCCCGTTCTTGAGGTGGAACTTACGTGCCATGTCAGTGAGAGGACTCAATGTGATCAACCTGTTGAGATGGTTTGACTGCTTGATCATCTTGTACACCTCATTGACCATGTGCTTTCCGCCACCTTTCTTCTTGGCCCATACAGTGTAGGCTATCGCTATGGTACCCTGTACCCCTGCCCTGTGTATGGCCTGCATGGCGGCGTCTTTGCTCATGGTGTCCATCTCCTCAACACTCTTGGGGATACCATGTGTGAATGCGAAACACATCACAGCCGCTATATCGCCTTCCTCGTCCCGTATGCCGTAGATCTTCCTACCATGCGATTGTCTGAATTCCAGACTCAACTCCGGCCTAACGGGATCTTCCGTGACATCTATGAACGGTAGTTCGATCAGTTCGAACTTGGGCGTCTTTTCTAGAGCCTTATAAATTCTTTTAAGCACCATCCTATTTGTATATGAATGGGTCTTTCTTCTTCAATTCTTTGAGTCTCTTCCTGTAAGCTCTTTCCTGTTTGAACTTGGTCCAAAGATTCTTTATCCATTTAAACATTATCTGTCTCCTATCAGTTTGTTAAAAGTTGGTAACATTAATTGTACAGCATTCTGGTGTGCCTCGTCAAGTGGATGTGTGGTGCCTCGTGGATATTCGTTCAGTAATGCCCATTGGTTGAAACCCATCATTCTCTCTCCAAACGAAAACCATTTGGTAAAGTCTATCTCGTTGTGCAGTGCAGTCATAAACGAACCCTGGTCTTTGTGGTGTTTATATTCTTGGTAGAATAGACTGTTGTCGGCCAAGGTGAACATGAATGGTATTTTCTTCTTCTCTAGTATGTTCTGCAACCAGATGATGCTCTTCCAACTAAGATAGATCTCATGGTATTGGTTGGCACCATACTTGTAGATGGCTTCAGCGAATGGTTTTACTCCTGTCTCCTGCATTGATTCTTGTCTCCTTTTCCACTGTTCCTGTTGTGCTTCTGATCCAGACAATGCTTGATGTCTTTGCTCACGGGCCATGTTCGTGTCCCAAGGTGAGATAGACGTCCAACGTGTGCCTTCCAGATCCTTGTGCCTGGGCATGGCCCAGTCGTATCTTGACAAGAAACTCCACATTACCACCACACCACCTATGTCTCCATAAGGATTTGCAAGTCGATTATTTTTATTGTATTCTAGTGCTGTGAATACTCTACGTGCTATCCCGCTGTTGCCAGAACCCGGATGAGCCGTACATACGTAAATGTGGGGGTTCGGTTTCAATCCATAGGCCCAAGATTTCCTACTTGGTGTTTTCCCTTCTTGGTCGTCACTCAGTTCATGCCCAAATGTGAAACTGCAACCGCCTGCTATAAATTTCTTAGTCATATATCTTTAAAACGTTATTTAAAAGCGGAAACATGTCCCCAAAATTTTCTCCCCTGTACTTGTCCGTCTGTAGTATACGCTGTTTTCTCTGCTCACGTATCTCAGGGGTGTCCCTGTCCACCGCATTCATGAAACGTATGCTGGGTTGATAGTCCTTGAGCATGTGATATCTGTCCACTATGATATCTTTTACCTGTCGTGGCAGTGTCTGTATGTTGAACACGTCCGGGTCGAAACAGGTGTTCACATAGAAGAACTTGGGTTGGAACTGTGCCACCCACAAGGCCATCTTGGCCCAGTTGAACACGTTGAAGATAGACACTGTTGAACAAATCTGGAAAGCCATGTTGGTGGTCTTCATCTCCTTGAATTTAACTAGATTGGCACTTACCTCACGCCATTTCGCGGGATGGCGCTGGTACTCGAACGGTTCTCCCACATCGTCTATGCTGAACGCTATCTCTACGTGCTTGAAATAACTCCATAGGTCAAATATCTCCTGTGGTGGCAACTGTGTGCCGTTGGTGTTGTAGTGGATATCTATGTTTTTGGCATATCCCTTCTCCACACAGTGCATCAAAATCTTGAAATGGTCCTTGATCATGAACGGCTCGCCCCCCGTGAACTCAAAGTATTCCACATGTTTTAGATCGTCCTGTAGATCCTCGAAGAACTGTGGGTTACGCTTTGGCCATCCTCCTTCTCGTAGTTGCCGCCTGGCCACAGGATTGTCTCCGCCCTTGGCCGTTTCATAATCTATTTCTTCCTGAGCCCATTTCGAGGAACTCCACGATCCACAGATCCTACACTTCAGATTACACACGTTGCCCAACTTAAAATCAATAAACTTTAGTGTTGGCTCGCTATCAGGTGTCCAGTCTGTCAAACTACCACGCATTTTATAAATTGAGTTTTGCCTTTTAGATGTCTTGCCCGCATCTTCTTCTTGCCAACAGCTCTGGCAACCTTTAGGACGCTCACCATCTCTGAACTTCTTTCTTAAAAGTTCCATGTATTCTGTTTGTTGTATGGATTTTAGACTTTGTTCATAAACTTTGACACCGGGAATACTGCCTTTATACAAACAACAAGGCGATGCACCTCCGTTTACATCTACTTCCAGATGCGTCCACGGTAATGGACACACATTTGATTTTATATACTTGTCCACCAGTCTAATACTCTTTCATCTTTGCTTAAAATTTTTGTTATATCCTGTCTTCTGATCTTGTCAATACTTTCTTGTCTCTGTTTTCCCTTTTTAGTTGGTGTAAAGGTTTCCCTACTTTTTAAATTCTTTATTACATCTATTAATGCTTTCTGTTTGTGTGAGGCAAGAGGTTCCATGTATGCTAGTGCTTCGTCAATGAGTGTGTTTAGCAGTTCTTTAGGCAGTGCCAATGGACTTAGAATCTCATCATTACTGAAAGTAAACATGACTTTTGTTAGTATCTCTGTGTCTAACTCTCTGCTTAAATCAAACATGTTCTTAAGTTCTAATAAACCAGGCATTGTTATCGTGTAATCTAATCTCATCTCTCTAGCGGTTTTTGCAACTGCCATTCCTTCTTTGAAATTGCGTAACCACTGCTCGTAGTTTAATCCGTCTCTGATATATTCTCCAACTTCTCCTGTCCCGTCCAATGAGGAACATATCTGCCAGTCTTGGAACTGTGGCAGTAAGTCAAAAAGTTTTGTTCCTTTGAATGATGTCCTGCTTAAATTTGTGTTGTATCTCACATAAACTTCTTTTGCAAATCCTAGTTCTATTATTCTCTGCATGGCTTTCCAATGCATATCCCACATTAGGGGTTCTCCTCCGCACCAGTATATTTCTTTTATTGTTTTTGTTTCCACTGCTTCAACAAACTCTTGCACAACCTGTGTGTCTTGGAACTTTATTATTTGTTCTCTTAAAGGTGATGCCATCCATGGTTGTGATTCCTTGGTCCATGTCTTGTTCTTCCTAGATTCCGCTTCCCAACTACTACTCAACATGTCACCACACATTCTACATTTGAAGTTACATAGATTGTTGAACCTATAATCAAAACTGATGGTTTGCATTGTGGTCGCGCCAGTCTCGTCTGTGCTGTCATATGCTTCATCTACCCTGTCATTGAACAACTGATTCCAATATGATCTGTATACATCTGTGTTCAACAGTTTGTGGTCACAAACTTCACACTCTGATAGTTCTTCTCCTGCCATCATACGCAATCTCACTGATCGCATGTGAGCTGAATTCCAGTGTTCTTTCAGTGTCAGTGGTTTATACTCTTTAGCGTCGTTGCCTGTGTCTATGTACTGCTTGAAACTCTGGGCAGGCTCCCTTGATGCACAACACATACGTCTCTCTGTTTGTGGTGACAGGTATGTGTGCGTCCATGGCGCCATACAGAATGTTTTGTTACCTTCGTTGGGTTTAATTCTTTTCACGTCTAACCTCGTCTGCCATTTCATGATTAACTTTTGCATGGCCTCTTTCGTCTTGTCTTACTGCAAGTACAACATCTCTCAGTGTTGCTGTCTTTCTTAGACCATAATATTCAATAGCAATTTTTGGTGCTGATATATTCTTTGTTCTTCCGTTATCAATCTGTTTTAAGTAGTCTGTGTAACTAACCACTGCTTGTTCTTCAAAGTACCCTACCATTCTGTGGGCACAGGCTGGAAAAAATATATACAGTACCAAATAAAAATGCCAGAACAGTGCCTGGGCAAGGATTATCATCCAACGTTCAAACCAATTAGGCTTTGCAATCTGTATGAATATCATCAGATGCATACGCTCGTTTTCTGCTTCCTCGAGTAATTGTCTTATCCATCCCCTGTCATCTGGTCGCATCTTACGTAAACTTCGCAAATGATTCCACATTCCAGCAACCATGCCTGGGACTCCTGCAACAGTTTCTAACACAACTGCTCTGTGTCCATAACGTTTTGCAAAGAAGGTATCTGCAAACCATCTTAAACCCATGGTTACACTGTATGCAAATTTGTCAGAAAAATTTTTAGGTTTTCGGTGTATCATACAACTCCTTCAATTCAGGAAATGTTTCAAGGATATTTTCATCTCTGATCACGTCCATTTTTTTCATAGTATCTTTAAACTGTTGAATATCTTTGTTGTTGTCTCTTCTCATCATGTAGTCAAGTCCAGATTCAAACCCTTTGGTCGCCCTAGTAAGACCGTCTAAAGGACGCAACCATTCGAGATGTTTCTCTATTTTTTCTTTGACTTTTTGTTTGTAAGACTCTGGCAAAAGATCTATCCTCTGTGCATACGGATATTGAAGTAGATTAAAATTAAAGTCTTGTGGTTTAAGTAGACCTTGTTCGACCCAATTTCTATGAAAGTCTGATATGTGCAGTGCATTAATAAGTCCAACTGTGCTTGATATATAGAAGTCAACTTGTGGACACACTTCTAACATTCGTTTCCTGTTTGCAACAACATCTTCCCATACAGTGCCTTTACGCATGTATTCAGCCCTGTCACCTTCTGCATCAAGACTTGCACCTACAGAAACCGAGTCAAACTTATTCCAAAGTTCCAACACATCAATGTCTTTGTATTTTGTCCTCGTGAAGTTTGTGTTGTAGATCAATCTCACATGATACATCTTACGTTTGTCTAGCTCTTTCAATATCCTGTAGTGTTCTTCCATTATTAGTGGTTCACCGCCCGCAAAGTAGAATTGTTCAACATGATCAAACTGTTCCAACATCTGTTCCCATATATCGTCTGATGTTCGACCTGCCCTTATAATTTTCGCATGTTCAGGAGGCGCACCATTTAATTTTTTATGATCTTCATACCAATTACTACTGAACCATGTGCCACAACTTCTACAGGCTAGGTTACACAAGTTACTGAATCGTATATCCCAGTACTTTATAACAAAGTCTGCTGTGCCGTCTGCTTGAGTGTTCTCCGTCATTCCTATGTTGTGTCCAAAATGCTTGTTAGAGCTCAAACGCAGTGAGAAGAATCCTGACTTCTCTTGGTCGTAACACTTACCACAGTGTTTGCTTTTCTTGTTGTTCAACATATTAAGCCGCATCTCTTTCATGTCTGGTCCATTAAACACTGTCTCCATGGAATCTGTGTTCAAGTTTCCTACCGGATATTTGTCTAGTCCGAAACAACATGGATATGCCCTGCCATCTGGAAAGGCGTGTAGGTGAAGCCACGGCATCATGCAGAATGTGTCGCTTTGTATCAGCAACTCCTTCTCTCTAGGAGTCATGTCTTTAATTTTTAGTTTCTCGGGCTCTTTGGCCCCATACTCATATGCCACGATACCATTCTCCTATTATTGGAAAAGTTTTCTCAAAGTTTTTTCCTCTTCTTTTGTCATATTGTTTAAAATAGTTTTTAAAGTTTTTGTCCAAATGCTGATGAATAGTGTCTTCCTGATTTAGATATGATACAAGGCGTTTACAGTTACCCGTCTCCATTTCATTTAAATGTTGTTGATTATTCTTCATGAAATCTTCTAACTGTGATGAGAACTTTTTCCTTAATACTAAAGGTAGGACCAATGGTGATTGGAAATTAGGAAAACGTAAAATGTTTAAACTGAATTGTGGCATTTTTTCACGATTAGTCTTCTTCATTTCTACAAGAAATTGTAAAAACCCTGTCAGTCCTTCAAGTGCCAGAGCACTTATGGTGCACATCACATTGACCCCATCAAAATATTTGGTGTCTATAGCTCTAATCAAATTTGTTTTCCAGATATTCCAGTCCATACCGTCTCTGATATATTCGGCCTGGCTGTTGCAACTTTCGGCACTAGTATACAAATGAAATCCTTTTATTTCCTTTGCCTCCACGAGAAACCTATCAAATAATGCCGGCTTGGCAACCAAGTTTGAATTTACAGCAAAGTACTCAACAACATTTGGTCTGTTCTTAAGGAAATCCATCATCTTCCACACATGCCTGTGCATCAATGGCTCTCCGCCAGTGACTCTCAAAGTATGTACAGTAGAGTGTAGTTGGTTGTCCCACCATTTGAAAAATGCTTTTATGTAAGGATTGTCGTCCTCTTCATATCTACTAGCCTGGTCGTGGGGGTGTCCATAATGCCTTTTGCCATCTTCACCGATTTCAGTGTAAGGTCCGTGCTTCTTGATGTCTTTTGCCCATGTGGTGCTAAATGCCGGATTGCAATAACTACAAGCAAAATTGCAAGTTCTATCAAAACTCAATTCAAGATATTTTACAGGAAAATCTTTATTGGTTTCGTCATCAAAGGCTTCGTTTAGATCGTCCTCGGTGTAAACCACAGATTTATGTACCCTATCACTTACGTTGTCTTTGCTGATGTCCTCAATTTTCCAACAGTATGAACAACCAGCCGGCCTCTCACCTTTTTTCATCTGTTCTCTTTCAGATTTTTTTATAGGTGTGTTGCTTAAAAGTGCCGGATTATTTTTGACCGCCGCGGCATCCACCTGGTGTGGCAATGGATGATGACAGGCCGTGGTCTGCCCTGTGTTCAACCATATCGTAGCATAGTACCATTTAGCACCACAAAAAGAGCTAGATTTCGAGTCTAATACTCGTTTTTTATATTCTATATAAGATTCGTTGTTTGGTTTAAAATGGCTGGTCATTTGTGTATAATAAGTATTTAAAAGTTTAAATCAATGTCAAAAAATAAATTAGATCTTGTACTGTGTAACATTCCTTTCATGAGTGTTGCTTACGCTCCTGCGGGAACAAGCCTTTTAAAAGCATGTATTCAGGAAGCGGGTTTCTCATGCTCCGTAAAAGATTATAACATTAAACTTTGGCATAGTCTATCAGATAAAAAAACCATAGCAGATCTAGAGAATTATTTCACAGTCAACACCACGCTAGACACAGAAACACAAATTTTGGTTAATCAGTACTACGAACTGATAATAAAAGAACTAATAGAGCTCAATCCTAGATGGATAGGGTTTAGTGTTTTTACCTTCCAATGCCAAAGAGCCACTACAGAGATACTGCAAAGACTACGTGGAAGATACAAAGGGAAAATAATGATAGGTGGCGCTGGTATCAGCACGAGAGGTATAGCAAGTTCTAACGCCGACTACGCTGATAAACTTATGAAGGAAGGTCTAATAGACGCTTACATCAAAGGTGACGGGGATATTGCTTTAGTAGAATTGTTAAAGAGTAATTTCGAATATGCAGGCATCAACGGAAATCCTTACATGGGTGTGCCGGATCTAAACGTGATCCCTAAACCTGATTGGAGTGATGTGATAGATCTTCCATACAGATATCATGATAGGAAAATATTACCTATCACAGGCAGTAGAGGATGTGTTCGTCATTGTACTTTCTGCGATATACATGAATTTTGGACCAAATTCAAATTCAGATCAGGACAAAACATAGCCGATGAGATGATCGAAAACTACAGAACGCATGGAATAACTGATTTCTACTTCATGGACAGTCTTATAAACGGAAGCATGAAAGCGTTTCGAGAACTTTGTACCACACTCGTAGAATATTACAAGGCCAATAACCTGCCTGAAAAATTCTTCCGTTGGGGTGGACAATTTATTGTACGTTCCTCTAAACAGATGTTACCAACAGACTTTGAACTGGCCGCGAAAAGCGGTTGCGACAATTTGTGCTGGGGAGTAGAATCTGGCAGTGAGCAGGTTCGAAATCATATGCAGAAACAATTTTCAAACGAAGACCTAGATTATTGTATGGAACAGATGAGTAAGGTGGGTATGCATTGTTATTTCTTTATGATCATAGGATATCCCACAGAAACCGATTCTGATTTCCAGGATAGCCTGGACATGTTTACAAGATATCAAAAATATGCAATCGAAGGTACACTTTACGGAGTAAGCCTAGGTGCATTGGCCAGCCTAGATGACGGAACACCACTATACAAAAACTCTAAAGAACTTGGACTTACTCCTATTGTGCCGGCCGAACATGCACACGGATTGAACTGGGAGAGTATACACAATCCTGTCAGCATTGAGAAAAGAATATTACGTAGAATTCTCATACAAGAACATGCAATAAAGTTGAAGTACACTGTGTGGAATGCAGACATGCACTTAAAAAGAATCAAGGCAAGTTACGAAAAAATCCAAAATAAAACTTATTAACTTCCACTCGTGTTTTGAGATCTAGTTGGAATTTTTTTCATCTTGCTCCTTAACAATCTCACTAAAGTACTCTTTCATCTCATATAATAATTCCATATCATATGATCCCATGTTGCTACTTACTTTGGTGCCTTTGGTATGGTACTCTAGCAGGAAATTTATTACAGGACTGTGCATTCTGTATTCTATGTATCCGTTGTGTCCTAGATATAAGTTTGCGTCCCATACAAAGTCTTCTTTATTTTGCCAACTTGGTAGTTCAGCAACCTGTGTTGTTTCCCATATCTTGTTTTTAAAATCAATGTCATTGAAATAGATTGCTTCCACCTCGATAAATTTCCCAATGTCTAGTTTCATATCTTTTCCGTAGTGTAAAATCCTAAATTCGAATGGTCCTTCTTTTACCTCGAAACTAAAGTTCTCTTCATTATTGGAAGCAATAAAATCATGTACGACTTGTCCATCAACGAATACCTTGCATTTTGGGTTATCATTTGCCTTGTATTTTAGTCTACAAAAAACTTTTTCTATTTTCATGCGTTTCTACACTCCTCCCAAAACTCTTCCATCTCGGGAAAAGTGTTAAGGAATCGCGTCAAGCGTCTGCGATCGTGTTCGTTAAAAAAAGCGTAAAAGTTTTTTTTATTTTGCGTACTTGCGTCCGCGTTTTCGCGCCAGTAAGCGAGATTTCTCTGCATCTTCTGGATCTCGAAATCTTTGAATATGTGTAACCCGTTGTCCTCGCCGGAATTCGACTGCATGTATTCTATATTCGCTTCGTGTATGCTCTGGTATGACTCTGGTAGCAGGGTTATCTGTTGCCATGCGGGTTGACGTAACAACGGCACGTCGAACCACACCCTCTGGTATGTCTTCGAATACTTGGTACGCAGTTCCAGTATCTTCTCCAACAACTTGTCCATGCTGGTTATACTGAGATTGTTGTACGTGCATATGAACGTTATGGAATTACGCACAGGAATGCGATCAAGGAATTCTTCCACGTTGTCCATCATGTAGTTGAAATCCAATCCATCACGGATGTATTCTGCACGTTTGCCAAATGCGTCCACGCTCACGAACTGCATCATGTGTTCCACTTTCTCTCCCATGCATATGTTCTGTGCCATGTTGTAGTATTTCTCCTTGAGTTTCTTGTCCGGGGGACACATGTTGCTGGTGACGTTGAGGTGTAGGTCCTGTTTTGGATGATCTATTATGTACTGGAACACCCGGTAAGTGTTGACATCCATCATGGGCTCACCGCCAGTCATACGGAAATGTTTTAAGTTCTTGTACAGCGTTGGCCACCATCGCCAGAAAGCGGTCACATATGGGTTCTCCTCCCTGTTTGGTATGGGCTTACGTCTGCCCTGGAAGTGCTCGGGTGCGTTGTGGGGAGGGGTGGTGGGATATTCGCCGTATCTGTCCATCTCCTTGGCCCACATGGTCGAGAACTGGGGCGAACAATAACTGCACTTGAAGTTACAAGCGTTGTTGAAGTTGACCTCTACGTACCTGGGTGTGTGTTTTTCATCTATGGGGTTCTTCCTTATGTCATCGAAATCCTGCATGGCCCATGGCTCACCGGAACGGTAGTGCCTGTCTGACATCTCGCCGGTCTTCTCTATGTTCCAGCAGTAACTACAACCCTGTGGCTTGTCGCCGTCCAACATCATGGCACGTTCCTGCAGTTTTTCGTGTGTGTTGTGCAGTGCGGCCGGATTGTCTTTCAGCATGCCCTCGTCTATCCTGTGCAGGGGTGGATGATAGCAACTGTTTGTCAGTCCCGTCGGCAGGTGCAGTGACGTCTGGTTCCATTTGGCCAGGCACATCGTGTCTGATACCTTTGACAGTTTTGCCTTGGCTCTGAGTGCGTCACTCTTGTAATCACTAGTGCTCACGATCTTGTACCCCCGTGTTCCTGTGTGGTGGATTGACGAATCTATAGAACCTGCTCTGTTCCCTATCCAACTCCGCTATGGGCAGGTCCAACTGTTGTCTCAGGCTGTTGCCAAACAACAGCAGTTGATTGTCAATGTCGTCACGATCCACCACACCCTTAAAGTACTCTATCATGTGATCGAGATCACGCACCTTGTGGAGATCCCTGTTGTAGTTCTCTATAACGGTGTAGTAACAACCCATCCTGGCGCCCAACATGGCGTACTTGCCTAGCTCTACGTCCGCACCCACGGAACACCACGTGCTCAGTGTCTTGAGGTTGGTTGGCCACATGGTTTTGAAATTCCTAGGCTCTAGCGGTGTGCCTTTCTCTGTGCTCATCTTGACGCCCTCACGGTATCCGGCAACGAAACACTGTTCCTCACTGCCGTTTATCACTGTGTCCGAATAGCAGTTGTGTAGGTTCTCGTGTGGCACTCCCCAGCAGAAATCTATCTGATTCTCCTCCTCGTCAGCGTTTTCGTGAGTCTTCATTGAGTGACAGGTTTGTTTGTCCCAACCGACCAGTCCACCGTTGCCATACACCAGCCCATTGACGTTGTTCCTGGCACGCCATCTGTGTACCGCTTTCTTGTTTGTCTTGTTCCAGTCCAATGTCTCCAGGAGGAATCTTTCATCTATGATGTTGTCACCATCCACGCTTATGAAAAAATCAGTCTCCGCCACGTCCGCCGCGGCCTTGTGTGCAGAATCAAACCCAACGACACCGTCGACACGTTTTGCCCATGGCACCTTGTTCCGAAGGTCCGCCCAGTTCTCTTCCTTGTTTGGCTCCTTGAAAGAGATGTACACGAAATCCAGATCGCTTATTCTGACTCTATCTGCCATGTGACTCCTCCTTGTTGTATCTTGTCTGGCCAGTGTATGTCGTCCATTAAGAAAACATAGCCTTTGTCGACCTTTGTCAGCACGGGATATACCGTTTTGGGTTTTGGCCTTGGTTTAAGAACTATATCTCCATTTTGGATCATCAGGTTGTGTTCACCCTTCTGTTGTGCCCATAATTTCTTGTCTAGAGTCACTTCGTGCTGTTTCCCTTCCACCATGACGAAATGTTTTTTGTTTTCCGGTGCGGCCCTGTTGGCCATGGCCTCAAAAAATCCTGGCATGCAACTCCTTGTCATGATAATGCAACACCCTGCTCACACGTGTCTCGCCCATGTACACGGCATCACCTGTCCTGTTTGGGTATAGGTATTGGTTGTGATCCTTCATCCTTGTCAGGTCATGCACCGCAGGTTTGTTGTGTATGAACTTGAACCAATCATAGTCTATCAACCCGCTGGATGTGGGATCCATGATCCTGCAGGCCAAAGCAAATACGACGTCAGTGCTTGGGTATTGGTCATGGCAATCTATCAGCATATCGGTCCTGACCTGTTGCCAGTAGTTCATTATGTGTCTTGCCAGCTCATAGAATTTTTGTGCTTTTTTGCTCCTACGGAAATACATTAAACCATTGTATATGTTGGGCAGGTGATTCCTTGTGAACAGTTTCCTGTAGGGCGTCTGTTTAGTCACCGTGCTCCTGTAGTCAAAGCAGTCCACACTGAAAACCAGGTCGTGTTGCCAAAGATGATACCACCACCAATCCGTGTTCGTAGTCCATAGCATGTCCGCTTCTAGTTTGATGGTGTGGGTGAAAGGTGTCATGTCGAACGCCTTGTGCTCGTTGGCCCACTTGATCTCGTGTTCCGCACTGTCATCCTCCCTGATTACTTTGACCACATCCACATGTTCATTCTGGAATTTGCTTTTGTCATCCGTGATCACGCATATCTGGTTGTGCCTGTTCCAACGTTTGATGCTCTTGGCCAGAGTGATCGATAACTCTACATAATCCGTCTTGCTGTTGTTCTGTGCGAACCATAGGAATCCCCTAGACATTGGCTATATCCTTGTTTAGCACATGGACGTCTTGGTTTTCTGTATAGGATATCTGGTCCTTGTACTTCCATGTTATCCCTTCGTCCATGATCTCAACGACTTCACAGTCCGGTGGTAGCGTTGGCAGTGCGAACGGCATCTTCTCATATCCCACGAATCCGTTTATCTGTTGCAGTGCCATAGCAAACAGGTAGTCGTTACGCAGGCTCCTGTCATATATCCTGTACATATCTCTGAAATATGGATAATGACGTTTGATGTATTTGACTGTATCAAATATCCTTTTTACTTTTTGGTTTTTCTTGAACAACAACACCGTGGCCCACACCATGGGTATCATGCTCCACTTACGCAGATCAAAGGTGTTCCTACCCGTAAGATCATGTGCTGTGTCTGGTACGAGAAAGTCGTAGTCCGTTCCGAACAACTGTTTGAGATTGTCAGAGAAACAGAAGTAGTCTATGTCAATGACCAACGTGGTGTCATAGGGTGATAGATCATAGGCCATGTGCCTGTCAACGTTGTTCCATTCTTGTCCGTTCTTTTTGTTTCCGATTTCTGGTTCCATGAACTTGTAATTGATCGAACCCATGGGAGACATCTTTTGGTAGGTACTGAAATTTGTTACCACTGTTATTTCTCCACTGACGTTCTTCTTTACCAGTCGTACACAACGCTCCAATATCTTGTGGTACGGTGTGTGTTCCGTGTCAAAACAGAAAAGTAAAACACCCGCGGTCATCACTGGCCCTTTTTCGTGAATGTTTTGTAGATATTGTTGTAGGTGTTTAGACTTTCTTGATTCCGTTCTATCAACACAGACAGGAACCCATCCGTGTCGGTTATCTCCACAGGATTGTTGTTGGTATCTAACACATAGAAAGTATCATTGTATTCTTTGAGGGCACGCACCAGACAAATTGTTCCTGGATCTGCACGGAATAAGTGACCTTCATATGCCAACACCTGTCGTGAGTGTGCCTTCTCCAGGGCGTTGCGTTTGGCAACCGCTATGTCGTAAGATAGATCAGATTGTCGCTTGAGTTCGTTGATGTCCATACCACAATTATACAATAATTATGGTGGAGAATCAACCTGGTAAAATTATTATGTTGTAGTACCGTTGGCGTTGCCTTCATTGCCCACCGAATCGTGTGTGGGTGATGTGGTCAATCCCTCATCTGTGTTCGGTGTGATGGCGTAAATGTTGGTAACCATCCTCGGCGTGTTCTTGATGTCTCCGTCTCCGCCCGAAGGTCCGTCCGTGTTGCCCTCTGTGTATTGGGCGTCCGAGGCCGGATCAGAGGCCACCATCTTGATGACCATGGTCACAGCGGTTCCCACCACCGCGTTAAGTTTGGCGAAAAGCTCAATGTTGTTTGACGTGTAGTTCGCGTTGTTTGATGTGAGTTTGATCAAGCTCGTGTAACCTGTACCTAGGTCATGGAATCCGTTCGCCAGACCGTTAGTGGTCTCAGTCTCGCCTGATCCTGATCTCGTCGTGGCCAGTGAACCGATGTCGATGTTGCCCAGTGCTGTGCCCAGGTCTATGAATGATTGATCTTTTGGGTTAGTCGTGCCCTGTGTGGTGCTGGTCACTATCCTGACCTTGCCTCCGCCATTGAAGAAGTGTCTCATCCTGTCCGCAGATGCCCACGTGATACTGTGTTCATGGGTGGCCGTGTTGTCCCAGCCCTCTGATGCGGTTGTGATGGTCTGTAATGATGCTGATGTTGTCAATGCTGTTGCGTTTGGTGATCCTGCCGCCACTGATGCCGCCAGTGTTGCCAAGTCTGCCGCCACCGCCGCCTTGATGGCGATGGTGTCTCCCGCCGATACCGCCGCCCTTGAAGTCAAGGTGTCGTTGGTGTGGTTGGCGATGGTGTCCATGCCCGTGAACAATGCGTTCCAGTGTGATGCGTTGATCGTGTCACCGTCTGAAACCGTTGCTATCGCTGATTCACCCAGTCCATATACTCCTGAACCTGTGCCCGCGAAATGGTTGTATCCGTATGGTGAACTTGAACTGTTCACAAACGTGTTGTATTCGTCATCTAAAATTGTGTCACCTGCTTGGTATGCCATAAATTTTTATTTCACTCCTATCACGCACTCTGTGAGTGACGTTTCTTTGTTGTATTTATCCTTGATCAGCCTGCCCAGGGTGTTAAAAGTGGTACATTCCTCTATTTGAGCCACTCTTGCTATCCCATTCCCTGCTGATACCACACGATCACCTGCCCGGCCCGTGCCCTGTAATTTCACCATCACACGCCCTTTGAGTGCCACCATGGGGTGCGAATCATTGTTGCCCGCCTGTGCGTTCATTAAAAACGCTGGAGATTCTGAAATCACGCCAAAAACGGCATCGGACAGTGCCTCTTCGCACTTGGTTATCTCTGCGTTCCCTCCCAGGATCACTACATCTCCCACTTCTGTCTGACAGTCCGCCTCATAACGTTCCGCCAAGTCTGCGTATTGTGCCGATGTTGATGTTGCGTGTACTATGTTGGCCCTGACGTCCACGAGTGTGGGGGCAGATAACTCGTCATCGCCACCTCCTGACTTGAACGCTGTCCAGGCGCCGCCCGCGTTTCCGTGTATCGTTGTTCCATCGTCCGCGAAGGTCTCGTCCCAAACCCAGTAAAGGTTCTGTTCTGTGGCACTTGATGTCTCTCCCCTGTTCACTTTCAATCCTGTGAAATTGGGCATTCCCGCGTTTGATGATATGTTCCTGTTCAATTCTATTATGTTGTCTTCAACACTCAATGTGCTTGTGTTGATTATCGTGTTCGTTCCATCAACAGTTAGGTCACCAACCCTGAGATGTTCAATCCTACCTGATGAACCCGTGATCCTCAGTGCTTCTTTGGTCACTCCGCCGTCGTTGACCGTGAAAATTATGTCCTTGTCCTGTGTGGTCTGTGCTATGGTGAAATCATCTGATGATAAATTCATTGTGATATCGTTACCCGCACCAATACGTATACCATCATCTGTGTTTATCGATAATCTTCCGGTTGTAGTATCTGATTCGTCCGAACGCAGGAAGTTGGCCGCGGCCACACCTCCCAGTGCGTCTGAATCTGTTGCTGTTCCCCTGAACTTGGCCGAGGCCACTGATGTTGAAAGTTGTATACCCTGTGCCACTGTGGAGAAACCTGCCGCGATCAAGGCCGCACCATTGGTTTCTGTGGAACTTGGTGTGAATGCGATGTTTGATACGATGCCCACGACCGTGTCGTTGGATACCATTTTCAGTATGGACCTGTTGACTCCTGTGTTGTCCTCCAGAGTCTCACTGGTGAACTGTGTCACCCCAGAACCTGCCACCGTGGTCGGACCAATCAAGGTCCAGGCCGAACCCGTGTACACATAAAGTTGTGTGTTCGTGGTGTCGAACCATAGATCACCCTGCACAGCACTGGCCGGTGCCGCTGTCGAGTTTGTGGGGCCGCCTGCTGGTTTCCATTTGTCACCAGTCCAAACGTTGATACGTTTGTTGGTTTGGTCAAACCATAGTTGTCCTTGCAACTTGTTTGATGGTGCAGTTGTGTTGTTGAAATTCTCTAGGAGTTTTACAAGGTTCTCGTTCAACTTCTCACCGAATCCTGCGTAACCTTTACCTATCAGTGTCAGGTCAGTGGTGGCGACATCGATCGTGCCATCCGCCAGCGTGACCAATAGGGTTCCTAATGTGTTGTTTATCTTGTATGCCATCGTCTAGTCGTTGTTTGATGCGTTGTCTCTGACCTCTGTCAGGAAACTGACATCGCCTACTAACTTGATCAAAATAGTTGCCAGTTCGGGTGTCAGCATAGCGTCGATCTTTGCTTCTTCCTCTGCTGTCCACGTTGACTCGTAATTTGCGTTGATGTAGTCTGCGACTTCTTGTTTTGTTGCCATTTAAATGCTCTCCTTATGCTTATTTATTACGGCTATCGATCTGCTCATCATCGGATATCCAATTTAAGTCCTTGGAATACGAACCATCAAGATCCCGTAGGAAAGTCTTGACATTACTCTCCGTAAGCACCATATTGTGGTATTTCGTGTACCTTTTGTGCAGTGCCTGTTCTTTTGTGGCCGTGTACACTAGTTTCATGCCCTTTTGCTTGGCTAGATCCATGGTAGCATCGATACACAATTTCAAACATTTGTGTACCAAGCGTTGTTCTGCGTTCTTGTCTGTGACTATCCATTCCATAAATGCAAATTGTGTGCCCACGCCTATGTACAGTCCAGCGGCACAGACTGGTGTACCGTCATGTTCTACGACGATACCATCGGGCGGCAAGCACTCCTTTGGCACTGTGCCAAACTCCCAGTCATTCCACCACTTGACCAATGTGTCATAATCAGTGTCTCTGTCCCATAATCTACTTTGCATTTTTCTGTATCACTATCTTGTTGACGTTGTATGCTGATTCGAAACAGTGCCTGACCGCATCCGCCACTTCGTGTGCTGTCAACTTTGGCAGATCTTGCCACAATCCTTTTATCATGTCCGTGTCCACCACATCCGGACATACATCATAGAC
>Ga0222719_10001397_pt1 | contig 23482 bp, 33 predicted proteins | sample C33_34DmetaG_FD_165039 | JGI IMG/M metagenome (GOLD analysis project Ga0222719, IMG submission 165039) | Estuarine water microbial communities from San Francisco Bay, California, United States - C33_34D | ecosystem: Environmental > Aquatic > Marine > Unclassified | place: USA: California...
GCATTCAGGCATACGAGTGTACCACAAAATGTTGAACACATCATCCTACGCGTCAAGTATTTCTTCAATGGTCGGGTATACACTGCAATCTCTAACGATATCAACTACAAACCTGGTCCGGAAAAGAATACTTCTATGAAGTTTAATATCCCATTGAGTAGTGTATGGATCGTGGATCATGATGATAAACCACTTCAAAACATTACTGAAAGGGTGATACGCTACGCGGGTCCAAATACCAATTTTCATGGACAGAAGGTTTCACTCGAAGACTTTTTATATTATGAACCCAAATACTTGGAGGAGAGATTCCCTAAAATCATGATGATAAACGGAATCGGTATGAAGAAGATTGTTTCAACCACGACTGGGTTTACTACAGATCTTCGGATACCTTAGTTGCCAGGTAAAATTTGAGTTCGCCCAGATTGGCGACATTGTACTTAAGAATTAAAAATCTATTTCCCGTTTCTTGTATAATTTGCACAGACGCACACATACTCGTCGCCTTTGTAAAGATATTCAGGTACTTCAGACTATACAGGCCCGTAATGGTCGGACTTTCTTCAGGACATTCGATAGATGTTTCTTGGTTTGCAAAGTCGCCCATACACGTCAGGTGAAGTAGTTTACCATCACGTTTGATTTCAATCTCCGAGCCCAGATTGGACATGTCGCGACAAAGTCTTTGAAAATCTGCAGATGGAAGTGTCGTGATTGTCGACATCGTAACTTCAGGCACCTCGATGCGATTTTCGTTGATATCAAGAAGTTTGAGTTGAAATTTCGTGCACGTCTTTTTCGATTCACTCGTGATTTCAATATCCATGTATTCTTTCGATTTGATCTCGAGTGTGATGACATCATTATTCGTAATCGTTTTTAGAAGTTTAAATGTATTCGAAATGTTTATACCAGCGATGATTTCTTCTTGATCACAGTGATATTCCTCAAAGTTATCCGCCGATAGGAACATATCGATGAGTGAAGTACGAGCGGTGTCGAGTGTCACGATATACATCCCCTGTGGTCGGAAATAAATGTTCACGTCATTGAGAATGTCCTTGAGAACTTCAAACGTCGACTTAAAGGCTGACGCCTGTATTGAGACTAATTTCATGACTATTCAGGAGACGTCTTACATCTTTAAATCTGTATATACGTCACCTTTAGAAACGTCTCGACTAATCTTTTCTTGTAACTCGGGTGTCATCGCGGGTTGAAGTGACTGACCGTAATTGTCAAGGTAGAACATACCTGAGTCGCGTCCACTACCATCTAGAGAAGTCATCGAACACACACTTCCACTAAACCCAGCGTGCTCGATATCCTTTTTGGGCAAAAGAGAATCGAGCCAGTTTTTGATTTCGTTACCGACCAAGATTTTACCATTCTTCGTGAGCATCGTGGGCACGCGACTAATTTTAGACTTGTACTGACTCGGGATACCTTGTGTATTCACATTGTGATAATGCACGAGTTGCTTCAACTGCGAGTGGCCATCAATGTACTGGATAATATCCATAGAATGTTTACAGCGCGGACTATAGATCAGTAGCGACATCTACTATCTATAGGGTATTTTGTAAAAAAAAATTAACGCATTATAGTAAAAGATGGATTTGCGTACGATCATCAAATACTTGGTCGTCAGTTGGATCGTACTCGCTATTATCCTGGCTGTATTCAATCGTGAAAATTTCACAGAGTCGTTTGGTTTCTCAGGCTATAAGAAGCCTATTGATTATGTCAAGCTGGACGACCCCAGACCAGACCTATCAGGGTTTTCTCGTGTAGAGGGGGACGTCGACCATGATACGATGGAACGGTTTGTCATCGCGACGAACAAAGAGTTGTACAACCGTCTCAAATTCCCCACGTACATCATCGAGACACAGTCGGTTAAGGTGTACAACGGTGTGGCGAGCAACCTGTACGAGTGCACGTTCACTGTCGTTCGTAAGGGTGGGTTCGCGTTCGGGTTTGCCGTCGTTTCCACGTTCGAGGTCATGGGTGACAAGATGAAGTTAGTGTCTCTTCGGTCTCAGCCACTCAGTGACCAGGCACCCAGTAACGTCAAGGTGTACACGAAGGGGTCTGCTGGAAAGGAATTCGTGGATTACAAACTTGTTAAAGAGAGTGCCGTTCCCAACATCGGTGAGTTAGATTTGATAAAAAATAAGTTGAGCTAAATGTAATGATCAACATCAATGATATCATAGAAATTGATGACAAGAAGAAGCGAATTAAAAAGGAGATATACAAGAAAATCTATGATCAGTTTTCGTCAAAGATTAAACAGTGTGTAGAACTTGGACACAAACAGGTTTTCTTGACTGTACCGGTAATACTCATAGGATATCCAGTATTCGATAGAAGTGCAGCTGCACGATACATCGCTCGACAGTTTGAATTGGGAGGATTTGTGGTTCAGCTCATGGGCGACCACGATGTATACGTATCTTGGAATGTTTCAAAGAAAAAGAAGGAGCGTGAGACTGAGGATGAAGATGACGTGGAATTTCCCAATCTCATGAATCTAAAAAAGATGGCAAACAAATACAGGGGGAATGGTGCGTAGTAAGTATTAAAATTTAAAACCCACTTAATCATAAATGGATAATCTCAGCATTTTGACGGAAGCGAAGCGCGAATACATGGGACAGTTGTGTTTGCTTATGTGTCCACCTATGATTGACGTTTTTAACGATATTTACGAAGAGGCGAACAAAATTTCCAATGGGCGAAAGGTGCTCATCATGTTTCAGAAGCTTCTTCAAGAGGTTCCTAATTGGTCGAACGCCATGTCCAAGCAACATTCGGATAACATCACGAACCGTTGCGCCTGGTTCAGTGACCTTTTAGCGGCCGTGTTTGTCGCGTGCACCAAGATTCTTTCGGCTGTTCGTCTCAAGGCGGATAACAAGAAGATTTCGCTAAAACTCCCCACGAATGAAGTGTTTATCCAAACGTGTTACAACAACATCGCCAAAGACCTATACAGGGATCCCTACGTGTTCCATGAGGATCAGAGCATTTACCACCGCGATGAAAAATTGACATCGCGCTTTTGTGTGTGCATCGAAAACTCAATCAAGGAACTCATTCCCGTGCAACAGATTCTTCAGACGTACATGTCTCAGGAATCTAGGGATATTGACCTTGACGGTGACGTTGAAGATGCCGAAGATCCAGAGATTTTCGAGGGTGAGGCGGAGCCCATGCCAGAGCCCATGCCAGAGCAGGTACAGGAGCCCATGCCAGAGCCTGAGCCCGAGCCTGAAATGGAAAATGAGCAACAAATGGACCAGGAATTCAAAACTGTACCAGGCGTTCCCGGTCCCGAACCTGAACTTCAGGAGGAAGATGACGATGACGTACTCTTTGGAGATGCACCGGAATTTCCCACAAAAAATCCCCGTTATAATTAAATGGAACTCTCCGAGTATTTACGCGACCCAGTATACGCGGCGCTCATCGCCGGTGCGACGACCGCCGGATACATTCATCTCAAAGCGTATCTCAATAATGAAGGTAAATTGGAACTGAACCAATACACCAAGCCCTCCGTGCTCGTCGCAATTCTCGTATACGCGATCGTACTGAATGGTATTGGTCAAAGAGAGGTCATTTCCAATGAACCTTTCTAACTTAAAGATTACACCGTACTATTAAGAAAATGGCGTCCGTGACTGCGTTTAACGACATGATGGGTCAATTTCTTGTGGAATTGCACAAGACTTTTCCAGATGAAAAGAGTATCAAGAAGATGTTGACATCGTTCGACCTTATTAAGAGTACGAGCCCTCGACTTCTCGTCGACGGATTCATGAAGAGTGTTTCTCCATACGCGGATAGCATCTCTGCGAAAGATGAGCTGTTCATTCTCGTCCATTCCAACGAAATCGAGTTTCTTTCGGAGCTCGATATCATCAAGTTGTGGAAGCGTATGGGAGGTGGCACGAAGGATGCTGTGTGGCAGTACCTTCAGACGCTTTACATTCTCGGAACGACTATTCAGTCTGTACCCGAAGACACTTTGTCCGCGATCGAGGCTATGGCGAAGGAGTGTGCCGACAAGATTCAGTCCGGTAACGAAGGTGAAATTAACCAGGATGCCCTCATGAAGATGATGGGAAGTATGACTGGAATGTTGGGCAACCTCCCGAAAAAATAAACCTCATCTATATTAAATGAAAGTTTGGTTCGAAGATCCTAAACAACTTGTCAAGAATAAACGAATTTTAGACTTTTGGCCGAATAGTAAACAGACACCAGCGGAAAGGGTCAACGCTGCGTCTCGCTTTATCATTTATGCCACGTGCATTTTGTTCCTGATTCGTCGAGATCCTCGTATGTTTATACTCGGTGCGACGATGCTCTCGGTCATATATGTCATGTACAAGGCGAATCTCATCAAGGAGCCGTATGGTAGCACCGATAAGATGAATGTGTGTCAGAAACCAACAAAGGAGAACCCACTTGGAAATGTTCTCATGACGGATTACACGGATGCTCCTAATCGCTTAGAGGCTTGTTATTATGCGACTACACAGCCTCTGATAAAGAAGTATAGCAGTGATCAGGTTGCTTATGATATGGGTAGGTCTAGGTCTACTCTTCCTGTGCATAAGCGCAATGCTTTCGAGCGTCAGTTTGTGAGTACGCCTGTGTCTAAAATTCCAGGCGATCAGACGAAGTTTGCGGAGTGGTTGTATGGCCCCAAGAATGGTCCGATGTGTAAAAGTAACACACAGTTTTGTAACCCTGATGCGAGAGGTGTTCAGCTCGAGGCTTTCGCTGGACTAGGATCGGACGGAGACATTCGGGGTCTCAGAGGCGGTGGCCGGGTGCGAGGTGGCGGAGGAACGTATAGTTAGATTATATTCTCGTGTAATAATAAATGGCGTATCAGCTTCAACCTGGTCTCTTCATTGTCGACAACAAGGGTGCTCTCCCTCCTAACCGAGCTACCGATGAAGTTTTTGTGTACCCTCAGCCCAGCCACTTGAACTACGGCTCGCGCCCCAACACGATGTTGTATGGCACGGCCCCGTACATGGCTGGAAAGGGTGCGCCCGCGCAATTCATAGATACGAGCGATCAACTTAGACCCCAAACCACGACCCGTTTCAACAAGAACATCGTTCAAACGTACGAGCGCAATCTCTTCCCTCTCAACAACATGGAGTGTAAGGTTCCTCTGCGCACTCAAAAGTATGAGCCCGCCAGTACCCGTGCCGACCTCCAAAATGGTCTTTTCCAGAAAAGGTACGTTAATAAAAATGTCAGTAAGAAATAAGAATGGCTGATCCTATTTCACTGTTAGCCGTAGCCGGTCTTGTATATGCTGGACGGACATTGTCCCAGAATAAAACCGAAAAATACAGCCCAGAAGCAAAGATTGCGATGACAAATGATGGCATGGGTGCAGTGGCTCCCAGCTTCAAACAGAATGACTTTGTTTCGCGTGTCGAAGTTCCTTCGAAGCGGGAGATGGAGAGTTTTGCCGATATTGGTCGTCAGCAGCGAAGTGGTGGCCAAGAAATTCTCAACATGCGTAACCGCATGTATGATCAGGGTCGCATGAACAACCTGTCCCCAGTCGAAAAGCAGCTCGTCGGACCAGGTCTCGGTGTCGATTCGAGTGTTCCTGCGGTCGGTGGTCATCAGCAATTGTTCCGGGTTAATCCCATTAACGTAGGTGAGTACCGTCTCACGACTTTACCAGGCCGTTCCGGTCCCGCTGCGGATGTTACTGGTGGTCGCTCGGCTAAGGTTGGTCAGCTCACACATAACAAACCTGAAACGACCGCTTATCTCCCATCCCGTTTACCTACGATGGCTGGTCGTGCTCAAGGGATGACGGGTGTCGTACCACGCAACGAACATGAAAGAACCAAGCGAACCACTAACCGGTCCGAAACGGGTTTACGTGGAGATGGTCTCGGGTACAACGGTGCGAAGCGTCTCGTTTCTGCCCAGACACTCGCTCAGGATCCCACGCGATTCAAGGCGGATCGCAACGATGAGCAGTACAGGTACAACAACCAACCAGCGCCCGGTATTCACAGTTTCCATGGTGCATACGCTACTGGTGTTGCCAGCCAAGTCACCGCCAAGACGAACGAGGAGCTCATGAAGTATGGTTTCCGACCAGAGGATCGTCGTGGTAAGCCCAACCGTATGGGCAACGCGGGTCGCATGAATGTTCGCGAAAGCGCTTTGAAGCAAGGTGGTGCACTCACGGCGGTTCGTTCCGATACGACTCGGGTCGATGGTCGCATAAACGGTGCGAATGGTGGATGGACACAGAATTATCAGAGCAAGACGTTCCATCAGTTTAATGCATACAAGGGTAATGAAAACCCCAACTCTAGACGCCTCGATATCGCCGCGAACCAACTCAAGAACAACCCATTCGCGCACGCCATGTATCGTTAATTATTCACAATTCGTTGAAAACAGTCATTAAAATAGTATCCATCTATTTTAATGAAGGTGCACAGTCTTACTATCGATAGTAGTCAACGACAGGCAAATATATATGCATACGCGAATAGTTACGTGGTTACTCTCGAAAATCCGATATACGATGTTACAGAGTTTAAACTCGTATCAGCCCGTATTCCCACACCTCAGCTCGCAACCTGTGCTACGAACAAAACCTTCAGTGTGGACGGAACACCCATCACACTCGATGAGACGAACTATACGAGTGGTACAGAACTCGCTTCAGATCTTGATTTAAAGCTGGGATCATCGAGTAATGTTGATACAGTCACATTCGATACGGATACAGATAGCCTCATTTTTTCAAACACGTCTGTCGGTGATCATACGTTTACATTTGAATTCTTGGATGGTACGAATGGATACATGGACACGTCTTCTTCATTAACGACACCACACCAGGTTATCGGTTTCACTTCGAATAACTACACATCCACGAATAAGGAACTTCGTTCTGGGGCGATCAATCTCGGTGGTCCAAATTCACTCATTCTGAAAATGACTTCCGGTTCTGACGAATTTACTCAGTCTGTGTACACGTCTACACCCTTCTATACGGGTCACATCCTGTTAGATGGATCGGATATTATCAACATACATGGAGGAGATGACCCTCTCGTACATAGGTTTCATTCCGGTCCACAAAAAGTTGTCAAAGAGTTGAAGATTGAATTCTTTTACATGAGTCATGGAAGACTCATTCCATATGATTTCAGAAATCAAGAGCACGTTTTGAAATTTGAAATTACATGTTCTACGGATAAACTTGAAGGACTCCCAAAAGTCCCACTAGATACATTCAGCAAAAAGACGGATACCGAGAAAATAAAGAACCCGGTAACGGAGGTTCTTTATAACCAAGAGGTTTATATTTATATAGGTATCATATTGTGTGTTGGTATGGTACTCATGCTCCTGATGCGAGGCGGTCCGATTAGCGCGAAATAGCGTACACGGGCTGCGCGGGCTTGGAGACGCGAGTAGACACAGTGGAGATCATCATGTAGACCGCGATGGAGAGGAGGGTGGTGAGCACGGCAGTGAGCGCGTACTGGGCACCACCGTTCTTGGGCACCTTAATAACCTGGTTGATGATGAAGCGAACAACATCCATCCAAGACATGGCCGCCGCGAACGAGAAACCAGCGACAATCGCGTTGAGAGACTGGGTCTCAAGCTCCTGAGTAACAAGGGTGACAGTTTGCATAGCCGCCTTCATTGTGAATAGTATACTATAAGAAAGGAAAATTATTTATTCCGGTAACAACTCCTCTTTTGAAATTTTTTTGTACATTGTCTTTTTGGTAGTAAAGAGTTGATCATCTCCTGATATATCACCATCTCCACATGAGTCACTGTCTGATTCGTCATCTTCATAGACATGTAATTTTACACCCGAGTCGGAAAAATTCCAACCATCAGGCTCCCATGTGCTCATTACTATTAATAGCATTTTTTAAGATCTGTTCTGTTGGATTTTGTGGAATCCAATCATTCCAACGGTCATGTGCATCGTTGACCTGGAGAAGTATAGGATCAGAACCACTGTATCGAACGAACGAAGGACATTCATCCTCATCAACAACTTCCATATCTTCGTCTTCTGAATCTTCTGAATCTTCGTATATTTCTGGGAATGTGGACCCAATGGTATTACCGACTGTGTACATGGCACAGTATTTCATCGCATACTCCATATCTTCTGGAAGAAGTGTATCTCTTCCACACGCTTTGGAGTATTCGGCTGCGAGAAGCGTGCTTCGCTCGATGACGGGAAGAAGAATGTTTGTCATCGTTTCGATGTATTGTTCTGCCATCATGTTACCGGCATCACCGAATCCGGATTGCATGTTCATGTTTAGTATTTAAGTGTAAAAAGAGTTTTGGCAATTCCCTCACCGACTCGGAGAATGTTGTGATTGACTGCGTATACCCTGATTTGTCTAGCAAAGCTGGGACACGGTGTCAATTTCAAATAAAGTACCTGTTCTTTGATGTTACTTAGGTTGACTTGTCCCGTCGGGTACGATTCTTCCGGTTGAAGGGCGAAACTATATGAATAGAATCGCCTGATGAGTTGGGTCTTGGAATGGTGAATCGCCGCCTGGACCGCTTTGAGAAACAAGACTGTACCAGTCTCTTGGGTGATGATATCTTCCCCATCGAACGTGAGGGTCAGGTAATCGAGGTTTTCGTACAAAATACGTTTGTTATCTATGGTGAGTTCCGTGTTGTCGTAATCGAATGGGGTCACAGAGTCACCATGTCTTTGAATCACAAAGTAAAGTTCCTTGACTGGATTTCTAAAATCGAGATGAAACTTTCCTTCATTGACACCCGGACCAACGTCGAATACATTCTCTTGAAGTTGTGTGATGATGTAATCTTTCTTCATCTTTTGCATCTTCTTTCGTTCCGCTGTATCGAGAAACACGACTTCTGTACAGAGTTTAAACTCCTTGATGTGAATCTCCGGTGGGGACGTCACACGACCACCGCTCAGCGTCACCATGATATCCTGTGCCTTTCGAAGAGTTAATTCGATTTCCACCTCCTGTTTCGTGATGGCACACAGGGGTATGGCGAGTTCAGGGTGGTTGTAAAAGTAAAATGGAAGATCAACGAAAAAGTTTTCATCTGAGTCTGCACCGAGTGTTCCATGAATGATGATTCCAGTGTTACCCGATGATCCACCCGTCGTTACTTCTCCAACTCTTCGATCCGTCGTTCGGAGTGGGTATTTGCCGATGAGTTGTTCGAGCGCCTTTTGCTTCGTTTGAGTCACGTTGTGTTCCGAGTAAATCTGGAGATAATCACTCGTGAGTCTTTGAACGATCGTTCCACCGATGATAAGGTCGGCATGTTCGATGATGGCGTGTCCAACAGATTCGATGTATATTGGTAATCCTGGAATCTCTGGAAGAGTCATCTTCACACTCAGTGTCTTCAGAAGATCACCTTGATTCTGAGGAATCTTGAATCGAACCTTCCTTCCAAAATCGGCATCACCATTTTCGGGGTCAAGGTCGATGTACTGCGTCGAGAAGTTTGCATGCTTCCTGTGCGCTTCTATGAAGTGACTGTAGTCTGGATTTCTCGTGAAATACCTGTCTTGTGACCCAGAGGTCATCAACTGAAGTTGACCAGCCATTACTACTATAACACCCTAAAATTTTAAACCCGCTAAACCATTTTCAAAACGTAAAACGTTGTAGTTTATGGCATAGATTCTCGTATCATTTTCTACCGTCGGAACTCTGGGAGAAATAGTAATCGTGAACAATTTGTGTGCGATACGACTCATATTCACCTGACCAGTTGGGTAATACACTTCAGGTTGCAACGAGAATGAATACATACCAAACTTGGATTCAGTCGACGCTTGTGGAGCGTTTACATGGTGCTTGAGTGCCTGTTCGTACGTCATAAACAGAGTGTCTCGATTAAATACCACTTCATTGTTAAATCGTAGTTCAGCATTTGTGATGGTGTTGTACTGATTCGGAAAGTTATTCTGAACAGAATCTTCTGATTGTGACACGAATAACAATTCCTTCACTGGGTGCACAAACTTGAGCATCACAGATTTCTTTGTTTCACCAGCTTTCATCTTAAACTTTGCGATTTGGAGTTGTGTGATGACATAATCAATTGGTCGAGACATGAGAAAACCCTTTTCGTCATCCATGAGATATACATATTCCGTGTCCATCGAAAACTTCTTGATTGACGCCTGAATATTCGGGGGTGCACCGAAATGTATGAGTTCTTTCAAGGGTCTCAGTTTGATTCGAACTTCTACAATCTGTTTCGTGAGTGCACATGTCGGTATAGACAGGGACGAGTGCCTGTAAAAGTAAAATGGAAGATCCAAAAAGTACGTATACGACCCCGTGTACGCCAGAAGATTTCCATGACCATTGAGAAAGTACAACGTCTGTTCAATATCATCATTCGTACTATTGAGCTGTTGCTGCATGTATATGTACTCTCCTGTGATCTTCTCAATCACCTGTCCACCGATGACCAACTCTGCGTAATCAATCATGTGTGTGATTATAGATTTTGACCAAACGTTCGTCGTAGGGTTTGGATCAGGAAGGGTCACCTTCAGTGTAAAATTCTTGATGAGATCACCTTTATCATTCGGAACTCTGCATGTGAGAAGACTTCCAAAATCAATCTTTCCATCAAACTGACTCTCGACGTAATCGAACGAAAACTTAGTGTGTCTCTTGAAATTCATCAGGAAATATGAAAATTGTGGTTCACCAGTAAGCCATTGGTCCTGGATCCCTGTGGTGGCGATCCTGAGACGACCTGCCATTCCTACTGTATATGAGTAAAATTTTGCTAAATAAAACGAAACACTACAATAGAATGAACCTTCAGTTGAAGAAATTCAAACCCGAGACGATCACTGATGATAGGGTTTGTGTGTTTATAGGGAAGCGCAACACAGGTAAATCAACTCTCGTGAAAGATATCATGTTCCACAAGAGACATCTTCCGGCGGGAATTGTACTCAGTGGCACAGAAGAGGGAAATCACTTTTATTCAGATTTCATCCCAGACTTGTTCATTTACGGGGACTACGATCGAGATGCGATCGAACGTGTCATGGCTCGACAACGTAAACTCGTCGGTGAAGGTCGATCAAATTGTGGAGCGTTCATGCTTCTCGACGACTGTATGTATGACAGTAAGTTTTTGAAAGATACGTGTATCCGACAATGTTTCATGAATGGGCGCCACTGGAAAATCTTCTTCATGTTGACGATGCAATACGTGATGGATCTTCCACCAGCACTTCGAGCGAACGTCGATTATGTGTTTATTCTTCGAGAAAACATCATCCAGAACAGAGAGAAATTGTACAAGTCGTTTTTTGGCATCTTTCCTTCTTTCGATATGTTCTGTAAAGTGATGGATGCATGTACCGAAAACTACGAATGTCTCGTGTTAGATAATACAGTCAAGTCTAACAAGATACAGGATTGTGTATTTTGGTACAAGGCGTCGATTCGAAAAAACTTCAGAGTCGGAAGTCCTCAACTCTGGAACATGCACAAGAAAATGTACAATCCTAAACATGTGACACAAAGTGATCAGGATGCAAAGAAGACGACGAAGAAGACAAAATTGACAATTACCAAACGAAAATAATTGCGTCACATGAATTCATAGAAAACATAGGACTATAATACAATGGCTTCGAACGACGTCCATACGATGAACCTTTTCGATGATGGTGAAGGTATGGTACCTTTACAGGAGAATAACAGGCCCTCTACAGCGTTTAAACAACCCGAAAAAAATGTGAGTACAGATAAAGACACGATGGATTCTACACCCATCAACGATATTATGATGGAACCTCAGATGATGGCCGAAGATCCCCGTGTACCCCAGATGGCTGCACCCCAGTTACAGACCCAGATGATGGCTGCCCCTAAGGCTCCTGTGAAGGAGGAAGTTCCTGAGAGCAAGAACCCCCTCAACCTCACCGATGACCAGCTCATCTCACTTATCGTCGCCGTCGCTACTGGTATCGCCGTGAGTAAGCCTATTCAGGACCGTCTCGCGACCTCTATCCCCAAGTTCCTTAACGAGCAAGGGGGTAGAAGTATGGTGGGCTTGGCCTCGACTGGTGTGATCGCTGCCATTATTTTCTTCATCGCGAAGACTTATATCATTAAGGTTTAAGCGTTCGGTTGCATCATGTTGTTATAGATCGAGTCATCTATACCAGAGAAATAGGTGATGAGCGCACCGATCACGAAAGCACCGGCGAGCACACCACTCAACTCCAGATGCTTCCGACGATCACTCTTGTGAAAGTTCTTCACAGTATCCTTCGACCGCTTCCACCACTCGTTCACCGCGAACACGATGATGAGCGCAAAGAGGGACGACATGGCGAAGAACGAGCGATCGACCGCAAGCTCGGGGCGTTCGCCGACGATGTATCGAGCCGCATTAGGAATGATGACAGTTAGGAACACGAGGTTCGCGTAGTAGTTATCACTGTGTGTTGGCACCTGAGATACGACGTAAAACAGTATCCAATAAAAGAGCGCCGTCGCGAGGTTCGAGACGGGAGTTTGCATTTATAGTAATCCGAGATTATTATTTATCCTGAATGTACTGACCACAGAACTTGGTTTTGTCTGGTAATCTCGTGTATATTCCTATGGATTCACAAATACCTCGAAGTTCCGAATAGTTGTCCCAAAAGTTTTTGGAATGGTCCCATTCAGGAACGGTGCTGTGTGCGAGCTCGTGAATGAGTACGTGCATAATTTCATTTGTGTCACCATCCAGACACAGTGTTATGTCGGCACCCTTGTTCACGTTGTAACCGACTGTCCCGGACATTCGTTTAAGGCCTGTGATGGGAATGGGACGTATGAGAACACCAAATTTTTCATTGTTTGTCTCCTTGAGGTGGTCACGAAGAATTTGGTATCGCTCTTTCACCTCCTTAAATTCACCGGGTTCTCGTGTTTGAAAGAGTATGAAAATATTGATGAGGATCAACACAATAAACGCTATCATCTATTATACACAAAGATAAATTTACTATACAACTCTGAGATGGGATTTCCCTGAAGTCCCTCCCAAAGTTGTAACTTGAATCCCAACTCCTCTAGGTGTGTCACCAGTAAGTCCTTGTAACCGACTGGTTCCGATTTTGGACCATCTGCATAATATGGAGTGTCCGTCAAATGGACGAAGAGTTTCTCACCAAAACCACCGTTTCCATGATTCTTGAGTTTAAAAAAATTGCCCATATCATCTTGCAACGGTGTATTGAAAATGATCTTTTCTGAATCTGGGATGATACCTATGAGAAGACCACCGGGTTTGACGCGTTTTTTAATTTCGTGTATCGAACTGAAGAAAAGGTCTCTCGTCTGAAAGATGTAGTGAAGTGAAAAGTTGAAACACACGACATCAAACTTTCTTTTGGGACAATTATGGATGTCTCCTTCATAAAAATTGACTCGCATGTGCATATTCTTTGCGCGTGATTTGGCTTCCACGAGTGCAGAGGGTTCGGGGTCACACATGTTAATATTCACTCCACACTTGTGCCATTTTTGGAGATCGCCACCGAATCCACATCCTACATCGAGAATATGTTGACCTTCATGTGTAGTGGATTGAATCAACAGTCTCTTCGCGTCGTTGTGATTCTTACGAATCTCTTCCATATTTGTCTTGTGCGTCAAATCTTTAACAACTACTTAGGGCTTAAAGTTTTGAATCCTTACAAACATATAATGTCTCTCGAGCAAGATTATACTACTGTACCCGGTCAGGTGTTCGCGTGCCTCTCTATCATCGGCCCTGAGGCGCCCCAGAAGAATGATAAGTTTGGTATCAAGATTCGTGGTGCTTTTGCCACTCGCGATGAGGCTGCCAACCACGCCAAGCGTCTTCAGAAGGAAGATCCCACGTTCGACATTTACGTCGTCGATCTATACAAGTGGCTTCTGATCCCTCCCGATCCCACCAAGATTGAGGACGTACACTATACCAACGAGAAGCTCGAGGAGATCATGACTGGTTACAAGGAGAACCAGGCTCAGGCGGCTCGTATGTTCAACGAGCGTAAGCAGGCGATGATGGAGGAGAAGGCTCGCATAACTCCCGGTGATGAAAACTCCCAGTTTTACACCAAGCCTGATGAAGCGCCTATTTCTCACCCTGCTGAAGTACTCGAGCGCCTCAAGAAGGAGAAGCCCGATGCGAACATGGAGGAACTGGTCAAGGAGGCTGATGCCATCGTCGCGAAGGAGGTTGAGGAGAGGCAAAAGAAGCGTGAGGAGGATGCGAAGCTTTCGGAGATCAAGGAGGAGGCTGAATAATAATAATCACACATAATAACAAATGATTGACATTCTCGTGACTGCGATCATCGTGAGTGCTCTCTTTATATTGTTCTTTATAGAGGGTTCAAAAAAGAAAAGGAAGATTCGTAAAAAACCAGAAGCGAGTACGACGGCTGGTTTTATCGAAGATACGTATAGAGATCCATTCATTAATCATTTTATTCCTCCCAAAGTTGGGAACATAGGAAAGTTTGTACCATTCTCAGGTGTACCTGAGGATAACTGGTTGCATGGTTTTCCCCATAAAAAATCCAAGTAAAAAGACGGCGAATGCGATGATCCATGTAGACTTGTCTACACTTTTGAAAAGATCAAACGATTCCCTCTCTTGATATTGTGGAAGTGGCGGTGACGGATGAAAATAATACTCCTCTTCATGAGACTTTTCATTATTTTCATCTTTTTCCTCTGGAACGTTGTCGAGTACAGGATTGTATTCGATGGGATTACCAATGTCTGTTTCCATTTTCTGTAATAGCGTGGGTTTTTTTTAAGCGTCTTCTTCCTCACTTTCACTTTCATCATCTACCACGAAATCCTTGAGGTTGCCGTTCTCATCAGCATCATCATCTTCCTCATCAGTCGAATACTCTTCTTCATCGTCCGTGTCTATACCCGAATCAATATCTGTATCGTGTTCGTCAGTCGCGTAGTCATCTTCTAATACAGTTTCGGTCGGCTGAAATAGAACGGGTTTCTTTATATGTCTCCCTGAACGTGTACGGGCTACGACCATTTGTGTAGTACTGTACATTATTGTTTAAGTAGTTTTATGAGATTTGTATTCATTAATGTATGTGTTCTCGCCTTGTTTTTCTTTCCTTTACACAGTGGGCATTGTTGTGTGATTTTAGAACCTTTTATCACGTATGACATGACAGATTCCGGGTGCTCACCCCTTATAGATTCACAATACGAAGATGTTGTTAGAACGACATGACTCGCATTATTTCGCCTGATATTCACAACGGATGTATTCTCCTGACCCATCATAAACTTATTGATGAATGTTTCAATCATGGGTCTTACTTCAGTTTGATTAAACTTGGGCTTTTCGACAAATTTTTTAATTTCTGGACACTTTTGAATCTCTTCCACTTTGGGATACAAACGGTCTATGATTGATCGAGGAAGTTCATGTCTTCTTCCACAAAAGTCTTTGCAAAATCCTTCACGTCTACCACGAAGTGTTTCACATTTACAAAAACATTTCTGAAGAATGACTTTACCACTGATGATGAACCATACATGATTCGAGTTATGTTCTCGTTTTAAATTTTCACAGTAGTTTGATGTCGTGGCGAGAAGAAACATATTTTTATGTTTGAACAGTTTCGTGATGAATGCTGTAACCTGTCCATCCATATTCTTGCGAACGAACGCCTCTATGTCCGATTTAAGTTGTTCATCGTGCACCTCATCCTTCGTTTCGTCATCTGTAAACCCACCTTCTCGAATGGGTGCAGAAGGCGGTTCAATGAAAGCGTTTTGTGGTGCGTCTGTACGAATGGTGGACATCTTCAAAAGTTCTACATCCGGTGTCGGTTGTACACGAATAATTGTACTCAGAGGCTCTGGGGTGTACATGAAAACTGGGAGATATGCGAGTTGGTCCTCTTTACCGTTTTCACAACTAGAACATCCTCGTCCACCGCATGCGTCGTGTTTAGCTTTCTTATACGACCATGTCATCCTGAACCCACTTCCCTTTGTCTTTCTGTGCAAGTCACCATACACAGAGGAATCGATGATATCGTTCCAGTCATATGAACCCTTAGCAGTAGAGAGGGCTACAAGGACATGATCTCTCAAAGCAATCGCAGAACTTTGATCCACGACAAAGTTTGGCCAGTTCAAGTGTACCCCAGTCTTCATTAAGTCACCCACCTTCTTTGGAGGCGACACAGATATGAGACACTTCTTACCACCGTGACGTTTGACCTTGTCACAGATAATCTTACAGATGGACTTGATTTCATCAATCGAAAGAGACTCTTCATCTTTGTAGTCAATGTCGATGAAGAAGTTGTATGTAGGTGTTTTTTGTTCCACGACAAACAACTTTTCATTGGCACTGATTGCTTCTATGTACATATCATAAAAGTCATTCAACCTATCAAATGGCACAGAGAGTTTTCCTCCGTCCATGAGCACATGTGATAGATTGGTTGCATTGTTAAAATTTTGAGTCGCACACCAACTCTTAAACATATTTTTCTATTGATCATCTTCTCTAAACCATTTCATACACGAAACATCTGGGTACTCCCTCTTTTCAGAGAGTTCCTTTTTTATGACTAGAAGTTCATATACAGTCTTTTCTTTATTTTCATCCATCCATCGAGAAATCTCCTCTTCACACAAACCCCTGTTCTTATCGAGTAACTCTTCAATCTGGTGTAAGATGAAAGCCTTAGACTTCATTATTTTATAGAAAAGGTTTTTCTATTCAAAGAACTTATACACGAATAGAATTCTGGATTTTTGATGACATTGTCTACGATGAGCTTCCAGCGCTTACGGGCGTTAAACTCTTCGAGTGTGTCAAAACTCATGAAATCGTTTTCGTCGTATGTCTTTTTGTACGGTTGATGAAGAGCCTTTTTGACGGATGTCTTTTGCTTCTCTTCATAGAATTTTCGAATCATTTCCTGTTGTTGTGATCGTGTATAGTTTACGAAGAATACGAAAACGTTATACTCGAGTTCAACCGTCGGACTTTCTTTGTGTATAAACTTAAACTCTGTGTATTGACCATTTTTTAGGGAAACGACACCTCTCGTCTCTTCTTCGAGTTCCCTGAGAGCACACCGTAACGGGTTGTAAATTTCCCTTCGCCTGCATCCACCCGTCACGAAAATCCATTCCTTAAACCGCCAATCCCTGACAGTCAAAAATCTCGGCTTGCCATCCACAAAGCTCACCGGTATTGCAATCGCCTTGTACTTTTTCATTGCGCATTCGCAAGTTATATTATGCGGACATGTTAATTCCGGGTGTTTTCACTTCCTCGATGGGCTCCGCGTCGTCATCTTCGTCATCTTCGTCACCGATCGAATTGAGCTTTTCCATCACATCTTCGGAAAACTCCCTGAGTTCGTAGAGCTCCTCCTTTGTCTTGTTGAGTTCACGGAGAAGGAAAATGACACCGATGACACAAACAGCAGTCGCGACCATCATGATATTTTCGTGGTTAAAAGGAATCATTTATACTTGTACCACGTCTTTTCTTTTTAAGTAATCTACATCACGGCACCCATACGTGTTCGGCCTGATGGGGGAGACTCATACGGGGTCTGAGCGATTTGGACGGTTTCGTATTGCGTGTCGCTCTTCGGGGGACCGATGAACGTTTCGAGTGTCCTGGATTTAGGATCGTACGTCAATACAAAAACGATGGCAAGAAGGAAAATAAGATTCCACATGTACTATTTAGTTAGAATATAAAAGACCGCCCATACCATTTTCGATACGGAGGACGTTGTAGTTGACCGCGTAGATGTCCTTGTTGACCGAAGCGGTATCGTTCACGATACGGGCAGAGTCAAGACGCGAGAAGTTGAGGGTGCCAGTGGGCTGGAGCTTACCCGTCTCGAGGCAGAAGGGGTACGTGAACAACTTGGTCGAGGGAGAACCGTTCGCGTGGGAAGTGTGGTAGTAGAGGGGCACGGTGGTGAAGTTGGGGTTGGCGAACTTGAAGTCGGCCACGTCGGTACCGTTGATCTGGAGCTTGAGCTTGTTATCGTCACCGAGAATGGCGAGGGCGGAGGTATCAGCGGAGGCGAGATACTTCACGGGGTGGTTGAAGTTGAGCTCCTGCATCTTGGACCCGGAGGAGATCGCCTTCTGGACCTGAGTGATGAGCATGTTTTGGGGTTTGGAGGCGAACACCTCACGCTCCTGAGTATCGAGGTAGGCGTAGTTGGCGTAGACATCCCACTTGAAACTGTTATCCGCAGCGTTGGGACCCCACGTGATCCGGAGCTCGACATCGTGGTACTGAAGGGCGATGAGGGGGAGGGCCGTCTGCCAGTTCTCACAGAAGGCGAAGCGGAGAGGGTAGAAGCGCTCGGAGGCGGCACCCGTGTAGAGACCACCCGCGACGGACTTGGAGGAAGAGGTGGCCGAAAGAGTGGGGGCGATGAGGGTCGAGTAGATCGAATCCTGTTCATCGATGAGCTGACCACCGATGAGAAGCTCCACCTTAGAGATCACAGTCGTCCAATCGGCGACGGTTTGGGTAGCGGTACCGTTGTTGGGTACGAGATAGACATAGTTGAGCATGTCACCCTTGCGCTCGAAGCGGACGGTGGACATACCGTTGTTCGAGACGTTGCCCTGAATGACCTGACGCTCGACAGTTTGGGAGAAGTTCGTGTGACGCTTGTACGTCGACCTGAAAAAGCTGACTTCGGGCTGACCGACGAGGTGCACATCCTGAGCACCGACAGCGACAAGTTGGGCGATACCACCAGACATTTTATAATATAGTGAGAGTTTATTTTTAAGCTTGGACATATTACAATTTATTCGTACACATCTTCAAAGGTGAAATTATATCTTGATTTGAATCGGTCATACAATAATGTGTAAATGTTTTCACTCGGTGGTGTTTCGGAACTATGAGAAGTTGTATATTCCTTAATAGGATGAGATCCTGCATCTCTAGCCTCTCGGGACACCCATACTTTGATTGTAGCACTCGTAACGTACGAGAAGTGATCTTTAAATGTTTTAATCTCAGAAGACCCAATTGACGCATATGCATTTGTGACTGTGAGTCCGTTATTAAGTGTGATTTCACTTGTTATTATGACACCCATATATTCTGTACATACATTTTATTCTGCCGTGTCGTCGCCCATGTCTATGAGTTCATTAAAATTCATAGAACTCATTTCCGGTTGATATAAACCATTTTTATCTACAACTTCTGATTTTTTATATACTTCATCATCACGCTCTGCCATAACCATCCAGTTGATCATCGCGTTGGAGGTTTCATTTTCACAAGTGACCGTCAGTATAGAACCCTCAACAGAACCTTTTACACGATCCCAGTCACTATCGTTAGTCACCATACACTGAACATCACGTGTGAGATGTTCAAAAGTTCCGTCTGACATTCTAGAATGTTTATTTATGTCTACAGTGACTTTACCCTCATTGAGTCGCGCTTTACCCCTATATATGAGGTCACCTTTTGGTCCTTCTATTACCGAGTGAAATAGAGTACCTTCTTTTTCTGGAACAGGATGTGTTATATTGAAACTTTTGGTACCGTTTATATTGAAATTACCGCTATAATGTGTCATACGTCGAGTAGCTACAGATAAATTGTACCAGGTACCTCCGAGACTTGCCTGTTTTGTATATGATGCACCGTTATTACTGTTGGCATACACATTAGTACTATCCCGGGTACTCGGTGCAGCCACATCCTCAGGTGTTTGGTAATGAGATCCCCTAATTCTCAGTCTAAGACGACCGTTACCGGGCATTGTATTTGGATTTCTTTTTGGGTATCTCATCCAGAGATAATATGTACCCTCGTTAGCCGCCTGAGAGGGACTATCATTGGGGTCTTTTATATAGTTGATTCTAACTCGATCATTGTAAAGGTAATCCGGAAATCCAGCCATATTCACAATCAGTGAACCGGCGTCTGGATACACCTCCATTGTAAACGTTTTAGCGGAAGAAAATGCCACCACGTTAAGACAACCATGAATCATCAATGGTCCACTGTCTGTCGAAGCTTCAATCGTCCCTAAGTATTGGAAATTATCCGAAGTGTCGGCTAAACCCATGGATATAAATCTGTGAACATGTTGGGTAGAACCATATTGGTCTTGAATCCTTCGAGTCGCCACACTTCCATACGCTCGGAGACCCACGGTGTGCGGTGTACCACCGATACCAACTCGGGTTGCAACCTCTCCGGCATAATCTTTAGTGATCATACCAATAGCGCAATCAAGCGCTCCTGAACTAGATGGCTCTGGATCTGGGTACGAGTACACAGCTGAGCGAATGCGATAGATGTAATCACCAACAGTATCAGTTCCATAATTTGTTGGTACGTGCCATAAATCATATAGAAATACATCCACCGACTTGTAAACAAATGTATGGTAAATATAGTGGTCACCGTTAATACCAGATACATTGGGGATAGCGTTGTATTGTCTGGTGATTTGGAATTCGTTAGTATTCTGTTTAGCAACACCTGTAGAAACAATTTCAATTTTTGCCATAGCTTGTGTAGAAAATCTCCCCATATACTCGAGTGCATCTACAGCGAGTCCGTCTTTTGATTTCTTTGTGTGTATGACATCATTAATTCTCGCATCACCGGTGACATCTAAAGGATAAGCCGGATCCGTCGTCCCCACCCCCACGTTGCCCGTAGAGGTTATAGTCATCCGAGCGTGTGTATTTGAAACATCAACGGTATCAGCTGTATCACTGTTACAGAACATGAGATTACCTCGACCATAAAACGCATTTCTTTCATGGATTATCGCAGATTTTGCGACTTGTGTAGTACCGGTCGCGTATCCACCTAAACCTATTCCTGTAAAGCCGTTGTTAAGGTCTACATCGTCAACAACTTTCATTAATAAACCACCTTCATCCGGGGTACTAGTCCCGTATAATGTAAATTTTGTAGTTGGATTAGTCAGCCCAATCCCCACATTCCCGTCACTGGTGATGCGTAGACGTTCGTTAGAGAACCCCCCGAAGGTGATGGTTCCGTTATCGGAGGCGTCCGTACCCGTTTCGATACTGAAGACCCCCGCGTTGGAGGTGAGCCTGGTGAAGGCACTGGACACGGCGGCCGTGTTCGAGACCAATTCCAGCCTGGCTTCGTTTCCGCCGTGAGAGGGGTCACCGTAAACCTCGAGGGCTGGACCACCTGACCGGACCACATCGTTTCCTGCGACCATATTCGTGAGGGCGACAATTTCCCTTGACCGTAACGTCGCATTCTCAATGTCGAGGGTACCGGCTGGAGATGCGTCGATAGGCATTGTTATTATAAGGGGCGAAAAGAATTCACTAAAGAACGACGAAGGCGTTTTTTAGTGAGACTGGGAACAAGTCCTATGGACTTGGAAGAGAGTATAAGTCCTACGGACTAAGCGTTTTCTAAAGCCAATATACGAGCTTCCAGAGCATCGTTCTTAGCATTGAGTTCTTTTATGGCGCCAATCGCGACGACGAATAGACCCTGATAATTAAGAGCCAATGGGGTTTGGGTTTCGATTTGTTTTGTGTATTGTGTAACCGATACTTCCTGTTCCTCGGGTGAGAGGTTAGAGTATTGCTCTTGTGTAACGACGTTACTTTCGTGTAGATATGAAATGGTATACGTAGATTGTTCCTCTGTTGTCAAATTACTATACTCTTCGGGTGTTGAGGTTTTCGTATCGGTTCGAGTCTCTTCACCTTGTACTAGGAATGCAAGTTCGGGGATGTTACGAACATCTTGAGCGATGAAACCGAACTCATCACCATATGTATAGTCCTCCTTCACGTTTTCCCACTCCTCATCGGTCGGGATCCACGTTCCCTTAGTCGGGTTTGGTCGTTCCATAATCTTCTCATATTTTTGTGGGTTCAATTGTGATATGAGTGTAAGTGCGTTTGATACATTCTGTTCGTTGTATTTGATGCGGTCATCTGAAGAGGAATTAGTGAATCCGAAACAACGTAAAGTCCCATTCACATCTAACTTGTAACTGGGTGTGGTGTCATTGATGCCGACTTCGCCGTCACTGTTGATGCGTATACACTCCGTCATGTTGGTCGAATCGGTAAAGTCTTGGGTACCCGTATAAAATTTCATCTGAAGTGCGGCTAAAACGAGAGCATTATCGTTACTCGATTCAAACGGCATTTGTCCAGCGCCTACGAGAGCTGTATTGTAACCACCATCTGTAAGGAACTCAATTCTTGGATTGTCGAGTTCATTGTTATTGTCTTTATCAGCCTCTATTTTTAAAACACAGTCACCAGAATTTCCACTGCTGATGTGTAGTTGGGCAGTCGGATTAGTCGTCCCGATGCCGACGCTGCCGTTGTCTATCGTGAAGTAGGGTGTGAGTGTATCCGTACCACCGGTACGCTCATTTGTATTCAAATCTGAAGATTTACCTATATCAAAACGTATGGAGGTAGAAGAGGTACTCGCCACATCTTTAACGAGACCCATGTAGTAGCCCCAGGGAAAGCTACCCTGAGATGACATGTTTGTGAACAATATACCACCTTCTGGATTAGGGTATTCATCACCAATAGCACCGTCATAAGTGCCATTTTTTATAGTCAACCAATTACCACCGATGGTTGGGTTTAATGGTGTTCCTAGTGAAACGTGTGTAGACTCAACAGTTCCATTCACATCTAAGGCTGTACCCGGAGTCGTCGTCCCGATGCCGACGTTGCCGTTATTATCAACAACGTGCGTAAAAAGGGCATGTGAAACGGTAGCACTTTCTTCCCCTGGATCTGTTGATGCTACCACATCTTTAGTAAACGATTCTGTCTGTGTACACTCAACCGTCATAGACATTTGAACATATGTTTTGATATACGCGCGTATCTCAAATTTATGTCTCGAACCATCCAAGTGCACGAACTTCACTTCTGTAATTGCTGGATAACCATACGCATGTATTCTACCATCTATGTTTGCCTTGGTGTTAGGGTTATTATTGTTACATGAAGCGTAAAGAATGGTTTCACCACCACGGGCGATACCTTGTGAACTATATCCCTCCATACCCAGGAATTTTATTTTTAGGCGGGAACCGGTGTTGGACGTGGGGTCCCATACACCAATTTTATACCAACCTTGATTATTAGCAAAATCGTACACTGTATCATGTTGAATCATGGGACTTCCGTAGATGTGAAGTTTATCACTGGGACTATCCGTCCCAATCCCCACATTCCCGTCACTGGTGATGCGTAGACGTTCGTTTTGGAACCCCCCGAAGGTGATGGTTCCGTTATCGGAGGTGCCACTCGTACCCGTTTCGATACTGAAGACCCCCGCGTTGGAG
>Ga0222719_10001398_pt1 | contig 23479 bp, 25 predicted proteins | sample C33_34DmetaG_FD_165039 | JGI IMG/M metagenome (GOLD analysis project Ga0222719, IMG submission 165039) | Estuarine water microbial communities from San Francisco Bay, California, United States - C33_34D | ecosystem: Environmental > Aquatic > Marine > Unclassified | place: USA: California...
TTATACTCACCCGTTTGCCACTCAGTATTGCTACTGCGTTCGACTTGCATGTGTTAGGCGTGCCGCCAGCGTACGTTCTGAGCCATGATCAAACTCTCAAGTTTAATAACGGCGCACACTAGCTTTAATAACTTCGATATTAATCGAAATTATTTTCGTTAAAGTGTGTACGACAATTTCTTTATTAACCTAGCCGTCCACACTTCTCTTCTTAAAAATTTACAATTTAAAAAAGCTAAGATTTTGAAGTTCAAAATCTACACACCTCTAGCCACATTAAAATATTAATTTAGTAGAGGTGAGGGCTGGTTTTATTACAAATTATTTATAAGTCAAGGCGTATATTCTTTAATTTAAGCAGTAAAATAAAGGCTTTTTAAGCATATAGGATTGCAAAGATCATCTTATTTTTATAAAAATCAACTATGACGATAATTCAAAAAATTGCTATTTTTAAAAAAAAAAAACTTAATTTTCTCTCTGCTATTAATTTTAGGGCTTTACAGATTCGAGGGTTAAATCCTTTAATTTTTGTTTCTTTTTTTATTGTTTTTTCAACTCTATTCTTTGTTTCATCAAGCTTAATTCAAAAAAAAAATAGCGAGAACTCGACTAACTTAAAAGAAATAACTAAAAATAATGAATTTTCTAATTTAACTAATTTTTTAATCTCTAAAATCAACAATCCTTACGAAGAGATAAGCTATATCATTAAAAATAATGATACGATTGAGAAGATATTAAAAAAATTTAAAGTTAGAAATGAAGATATAAAGAAAATATCTGCTCAGTTAAAGATTAAGAAACTTACTAACATTTACTCTGGAAGAAAACTTTCTTTAATTATTAAAAAACTGGAAAATGGTAAAAACACAGTTATTAATCTCATGTATCCAATTAATAATACGACCAGTGTAGAAATTAGAAAGTCTCAAAATAACTTTGAGGTTAAAGAAAATATTTTACAACTTTATAAAAAAGAAGTTGTTGTAAAAAATATTATTAATAATAATTTATACAGTTCAGCAGTCGAGTCAGGTGTTGAACCAAATATTATTGTAGAGTTTGCAAGAATTTTTGGATTTGAGGTTGATTTTCAAAGAGATATTAGACAAGGAGATTGGTTTGAGATTTTGTATGAAAAATTTGAGGATGATAATAATAAAGTAAGAGATACGGGAAAAATAATTTATGCTTCGATGTACGTTAATGGAGAAGAAATAAATCTTTACAATTTTAAATTTAAAAACGTTGAGGACTTTTACGATATTAAAGGAAAAAGTATAACTAAATCATTAATGAAGACTCCAATTAATGGCGCACGATTATCTTCTTCATTTGGAATGAGAAAACATCCTATACTAGGTTACAATAAAATGCATAGAGGAACAGATTTTGCTGCTCCAAGTGGAACACCAATTATGGCTTCAGGTTCAGGAACAATTACTAGAGCTAGATGGTGTGGTGGTGGCGGTAATTGTGTTAAGATAAAACATAACTCTACTTATGAAACTATTTATGCACATATGAAAGCTTTCGCCAAAGGAATAAAAGAAGGAAGAAAAGTTAAACAAGGTCAAATAATCGGCTTCGTTGGCTCCACAGGTTTGTCAACGGGTCCTCACTTACATTATGAAGTTCTTGTAAATGGAAAAAAAGTTAATTCTCAAAGACTAAAATTACCTTCAGGCAAAATTCTTTCGGGAGAAGAAAGAAATCAATTTGAGTTAGATAGAATTAAAATAGATTTAAAATTGGCTAATCTTAGGTAAATTTTTTCAATTTGTTATTTGTTGAGTATCTTTTTCTAAAGAATCTTCATTGGATAAAGGCTCTTTGTCTGATACAATTTTTTCAACAGAATTCTCTCTTCTTTCATTCAATTCATTATATCTTCTTAGATAGTGATCAGCATGTTGTAAATAATTTTGTGCTAACACTGGATCTCCGTTACTTTGAGCGTCTTTTGCAAGTTGCTGATATTTTTGCATAGCCTTTTCAACATTATGAATATTATTCATTGAGCCATTTCTGTTAAAATTCAAATTACCATTGTTGCTGAATCCATTAGAGCTGCTGGAGGATGAGGATACACCTCCTCTTCTTCTAAAATTACTCTTTTGTGGTCTTGGCCTAAAATTTCTTCTTCTATTATTGTTGTTCATTTATTTATAGTAAGCAATTATGCACCTAACATTGTTTTTATAGTCTTTTATAACGTTTCTAATTCTAAAATTGTTGTCAGTTAATATTTTTGAAACTTTTTTTATTTGCTCATTTCCAATTTCTAAGGCGAGCACACCTTTAATCTTTAAAATATTCTTAGATTTGTAGATAACTTTTTTAACAAGGTCAAGCCCATCATTTCCACCATCTAGTGCCATTCTAGGTTCATATTTTTTTATATCTTCACTTAAATTTTTAATAGCTTTTTTCTCAATATATGGTGGATTTGATACAATCAAATCAAATTTTTTATCAAATACGTTTTCAAAAGATCTATTTATCAATTTAATTCTGTTGTTTAACTTATGTCTCACTACATTTTTTTTTGCCATTAAAATAGCCTTTTTAGAAATATCAATACCTATTCCAACAGATTGTTTTAAGTTGGTTAATAGACTAACAATAATACACCCTGATCCGGTGCCAATATCTAAAACTGATATTTTTTTATTATTAAATATTTTTAACAATCCATATACTAACAATTCAGTTTCAGGCCTTGGAATTAAAGTGTGTTTATTTACCATAAAGCTTTTGCTCCAAAATTCTTTTTCTCCAAATATGTAGGCTACCGGCTCGTTTTTAGATCTTCTAATTAAATATTTTTTGTAGATATTAAAAATTTTTTTTTCAATATTTGCATCTAGATTAGTCAAAATTTTTTCTCTCGGTTTGTTAAGTGTTTTTGAAAGTAATAGTTCTGAGTCTAAAATATAAGATGGAATTTTTTTTTCTTTAAGTAGACTTGAACCAAATTTAACTGCCTCTAAAATATTCATGAATTCAAATTTTGAAGTTTTAAACTTTGTTCTTTTAATCTAAGCTCTTGATTCATTTCTTCATGTATCTCTCCGCTTAAAAATTCATCTAGCTTATGTAGAGTTAAATTAATTCGATGGTCTGTCACTCTTCCTTGAGGAAAATTATAAGTTCTTATTCTCTCTGATCTATCGCCTGATCCAATTTGACTTCTTCTATTACTAGATCTCTCTTGATCTTTTTTTCTTTTCTCCGCCTCATAAACTCTTGATCTTAAAATTTTTAACGCTTTAGCTTTATTTTTGTGTTGAGATTTTTCGTCTTGTTGACTTACAACAACGCCGCTTGGGATATGTGTTATTCTAACAGCACTATCTGTTGTGTTTACTGATTGACCTCCTGGTCCACCAGCTCTAAACACGTCAATTCTTAAATCGGACTCCTTAATTTGTATATCTACTTCTTCTGCCTCTGGTAAAACTGCTACTGTTGCTGCTGATGTATGCACCCTGCCTTGTGTTTCTGTTTCGGGTATTCTTTGAACTCTATGCACACCAGACTCATATTTCAAATATGAATATATATCATCTCCGTTAACTAAAAAAATTACCTCTTTAAATCCACCGGCTTCACTCTTTGATACATTTATAATTTCTAATTTCCAATTTTTCTTTGAGCAAACTTTTTCATACATTTTAAATAAATCTGCACAAAAGAGAGAGGCTTCTAATCCACCGGTACCCGCTCTAATTTCCACAATCGCATTTTTATTATCATCTTCATCTTTGGGTAGCAAAAATAATTTTAAATCATTTTCGTATTTTTCTTTTTTTACGATCAATTCATTTAAATCCTTTTGAGCTAATTCACATATATCACTATCATTTGATTTATCTTGAACCATATTTGCTAAATCTTTTTGTTCACTTTCAAAATTTAGATATTCTCTTGCAATTTTGATTATACCTCCCAATCTAGAGTATTCTTTAGACTTTTTTGCAAACAATTTAGGATCAATATTTCCTGACGATAATTCTTTTTCTAGAGCATCATGCTTATTTATGATATCTTTCACTTTATCGATAGGGACCATCATTTAGATTATATTTCTTTTGTTTTTTCTTCTACAAGTTTTACAACTTTTTCAATAATTTCAGAACTTGGAACCTTGCTGTGCGGAACACCTGAAAGATATAAAAGATTATTATCTTGTCCACCGCCAGTCAAACCTATTTCCGTTTGGGCGGCTTCACCAGGTCCATTAACTACGCACCCAATTATAGAGAGATTAATAGGTTTTTTTATATGTGCTAATTTTTTTTCTAATAATTTTACAGTTTCAATTACCGGAAAAGCTTGTCTTGCACAAGATGGACAAGATATAATGTTGACTCCTCTTGAACGAATACCTAAAGATTTAAGAATTTCATATCCAGCCTTTACTTCATCTACGGGATCTGATGATAAAGAAACTCTTATTGTATCGCCAATACCTTCCATTAAAAGTTGACCAATACCTATCGAAGATTTTATACTTCCGGTAAAAAGTCCTCCTGCTTCAGTTACCCCTAGATGTAGAGGATAATCACAAATTTCTGATAATTTTTTATAAGCTTTAACAGTTAGAAATATATCAGAAGATTTTACACTTATTTTAAAATTGAAGAAATCATTATCTTCAAGAAGTTTAATATTATATTGTGCGCTCTCAACTAAAGCTTCTGGGCAAGGTTCTCTATATTTTTCTAATAAATTTTTATCTAAAGATCCTGCATTAACTCCAATTCTAATTGAACAATTATTATTTTTAGCTGCCTTAATAACCTCCAACACTCTTTGGTTGCTTCCTATATTGCCAGGGTTTATTCTAAGACAACTTGCTCCCATGTCTGCGGCTTCAATAGCTCTTTTATAATGAAAATGAATATCGGCTACAATTGGAACTGAAACTCTTTTTACAATTTCTTTTAATGCTTTTGTCGACTCTTGGTCTGGGCAAGAAACTCTGACTATATCTGCTCCTGCCTCTTCTAAAGCCTTAATTTGATTAATTGTTCCTTTAATATCTGTGGTTAAAGTATTTGTCATTGATTGCACACTAATAATTGAGTCTCCGCCAACGCTTAAGGTTCCAACACTAATTTTTTTAGTAATTTTTCTCTTAATAACTCTATGTGGTCTAATTTCCATTTTAATCTAAATCAAAAATTGTATGCAGCTTTTTAATTGCTTTTAAAGTGTTATCCTCGTCAATGATTACCGAAAGTTTAATCTCTGAAGTTGAAATAGCTAAAATATTGATATTTTCATCAGATAAAGCTCTGAACATTCTATAGGTTACCCCTGGTGTAGTAACCATTCCTGCTCCAACTATTGAAACTTTGGCAACTTTATCATTTTGAATAATCTCTTTGTATTTTATATTTTTATTGTCTTTTAAAATCTGTTTTGTTTTAGAAACATCATCTCTTTTAACTGTGAATGTTATATCTGTGGTTTTTTGATCCGAAGAAATATTTTGAATTACCATATCAACATTTATTTGGGCTTTACTTAATGGTTCAAATATATTTGCAGCAACTCCAGGCCTGTCTTCCACTCCAACAATAGTAATTTTAGCATCATCTTTTGAATATGCTACTCCAGTTACACTTTTTGTATAATCAATATTTTCTTGACTAAAAATTTTTGTTCCTTTTCTCTCTGTAAAAGTTGATCTTACTTCAAGAGGAATATTATACATCATGGCTGTTTGAACAGCAGATGATTGCATAACTTTTGCGCCTAATGATGATAATTCTAACATCTCATCATAAGAAATTTTTTCAATTTTTTTTGCTACTGGTATTTTATTAGGATCGGTTGAAAAAACTCCGTCGACATCAGTGTATATTTCACAGCAGTCAGCATTAAATATTTTTGCAATTGCTACTGCAGTAGCATCAGAGCCCCCTCTTCCGATTGTAGTTATATCTCCATTTTCTGATATACCTTGAAAACCTGGTATTATTACAACTCCCCCATCATCCAAATATTTATTAATTTTTTCAACATGCATATTTATAATCCTAGCATTAGCATGCTCTCCTTCTGTAATAATGGGAATTTGCCAATTTAACATAGATTTTGCTTTAATATTCAATTTTATTAAAGCGCCTGAAAGAAGTGCACTGGCAACTTGTTCTCCAGAGGAAAGTAGAACATCAAGCTCTCTTTTATTAAATTCATCAGAAATTTCTTTTGAAAGTTTGATTAGTTCATTAGTTTTTCCTGACATTGCTGAAACTACTGCTATAATTTTATTGCCTAAAGATTGCTCTTTTTGAATTATATTTGCAACATGCTGTATTCTTTTGGTTGTTCCAACAGATGTGCCACCAAACTTTAATATTTTTTTAATCATTTAAGAGTGTAATATAATAAAATATAGATAATATTAATTTAAAATTTTATAAAATGAGTACTACTATAAATAAAGAGGAAATTCAAAAGTTTTCAAAATTAGCTGATGAATGGTGGGATGTTAATGGAAAATTTAAACCCCTTCATATGTTTAATCCTATAAGGATAGAATACATTATAGAGAATATTAAAAAATATTTTGAGATTAAAAAAAATAAAGCTGATTTTTTAGAAGGATTGAATATTCTAGATATCGGTTGTGGTGGCGGTCTTATCAGTGAACCAATGTCAAGACTAGGGGCAAATGTGACGGGTATCGATGCATCTGAAAAAAATATTAATATTGCTCAATTACATGCCAAAAAAAGTGGTCTTCAAATAGATTATATTAATGCTTCACCTGAAGAATTAAATGAAGTTGAAAAATTTGATGTAATTTTAAATCTTGAGATTATTGAACATGTAGATAATGTAAATTTGTATATTAAGTCTTGTTCTAAATTGCTAAAAAAAAGGGGTTTGATGTTTACCGCAACATTAAACAGATCTTTTATTTCCTATGTAAAAGCAATTATTGGAGCAGAATATATATTAAGATGGTTGCCAATAGGTACTCATGATTGGAATAAGTTTTTAAAACCAGAAGAACTAGAAAATTTTCTTTCTAACGAAAAATTTTCAACCGTTGATATTAAAGGTTTAAAATTTAACCCTTTTTTTAATAAATGGAAAAAATCAAATGATTTGTCAGTGAACTATATTATTGCTAGTTTTAAAAATTAGTTATCTTTACTTACCCATGGAATTGATAGCAAATCTATTCCTTCTTCTGCTAATTCCTCTCTTTCTTCAGGAGTGGCAGTTCCATAAAAGGCTTTATCATTTTTTTTATCATAATAAATTTCTCTTACTTTTCTGCTAAGATCTTTGCCCACATAATCAAAATTTTTTTCTATGTATTTTCTTAACTTAATAAGTTTTTTTTTTTCATTTTTAAAATCTATGTTCAATGCATCAATTTGTTGATTTTTATTTTTTAAATGTGAAATCATTGGAGACATTATTGATTTATTAATTTTTTTCGAAGAACAGTATATGCACTCCAATAAACCTTTTTTATTTAATTTATCAAATTCCACTGAGTTAAAAAACCAACTCTCATATTCATGTTCGTTTTGACATTTTAATTTATATTTAATCATTTAATTCCTGTAGTCTGCATTGATGTCTATATAGTCATGAGTAAAATCGCATGTGTAGCATTTAAAAGCATCATTGCCTAATTTCAAGTTTACCTCAATTTCAATTGAACCCCATTGCATGTAATTTTTTAATTTTTCTTCATCATATGTTTCTGAAATTTTTCCGTTCTCAGCAACTATAAAATCTCCAATTTTTATCTTCAATTTTTTTTGATCAATTATCTCTCCTGATTTTCCTATACCCATAACAATTCTTCCCCAATTAGGGTCCTCTCCCGCTATTGCGGTTTTGACCAACGGTGAATTAGCTATTGAAAAAGCTATATTCTTTGCACTTCCTAAAGATTTAGCATTAATTACATTAATGGTTACAAATTTTTTTGCACCTTCGCCATCAACAACAATTTGTTTTGCTAAATTTAAACATAGTTTCTTAAGTCCTAATTCAAACTTCTGAATTCCTTTATCATTTAAAGAAATATTTTGACCAATTTTAACAGCTCTTGTAGAAAAAATGGAGACCATATCATTTGTTGATTGATCGCTATCAACTGTTATTGCATTAAAAGAATTAGCAACTGCTCTTTTTAAAAGAGTTTTTAATAAATTAGAATTAATGTCTGCATTAGTAAAAATAAAAGATAGCATAGTTGCCAAATTAGGTGCTACCATTCCAGAGCCCTTGGCAATACCAGAAATTTTTATCAGTTCATCTCCAATAATAATTTCTTCATAAGCTAATTTTGGCTTAGTATCAGTAGTCATTATCGCTGAAGCCACTTTTATCCAATACATTTTGTTGTGTTCTGTTCTTAATCTATCTACTAAATCCGGTAAGCATTCTCTAATTTTTTCAACTGGAAATTCTTCTCCAATTACTCCTGTCGAGGCAAAAATTAAATCTTTAATTTTTACAGTTTCTGTTGTGCCTTTTTTGCTTTTAGATTCCTTAATGGTTAAAATTCTTGATAAATTTTTTGCTAATATATCAATACTTTCTTTTCCTTGCTTTCCAGTGAATGTATTTGCATTTTTAGTATTTACCAATAATCCTTTTATGATTTTTTTATGGGAGTTGTTGTTCCATGGAATAAATTCAGATGTAATGCTATTAGAAGTCGTTAATGTTGCGTAATTAGCTCCTTTGGTAAAGTAAAACAAAGCCAAATCATCTCTTCCATCTCTATAAAGGTCGGCAGATATAGTTGCCATTTCTAAACCTTCGATTTGTTTAAGGCTTTGAAACTCACCCATTTTAGATAGTTTTGTTTTGTCGTTTAAAAAATTTTTAATATTTATTGTCATTATTGCTGTTTAATTTACATTAATAATACATATATAGATGTATTATGAATTTATTTACAAGAACTTTAAGTAAGATATTTAAAAGCTCTAATCAACAGGAATTAGACAAAATTCAAAACATTATTCAGGCCGTTAATAATAAAGAAAATGAAGTAAAGACTTTAAATGAAGCTGATTTTAGAGAAAAAACATTTAACTTTAAAAAAAATGCTCAAAATGGAACTTTAAATATTGATGAAATCATTCCTGAAAGTTTTGCATTAGTAAGAGAAGCAGCGAAAAGAACTCTTGGAGAGAGACATTATGATGTTCAATTGGCCGGTGGACTAATTCTTCACAAAGGAATGATTGCTGAGATGAAGACGGGTGAAGGTAAAACTCTTGTTTCAACATTGCCAGCATATTTAAACTCTTTATTAGGGAAAGGCGTCCACATTGTTACTGTAAATGACTATTTAGCTAAAAGGGACTCTGCTTGGATGGGTAAAGTTTTTAATTATTTAGGTGTGTCGATAGGATGTATTACTAATGACTTAGAGGATATTGAAAGAAAAAAAAATTATAATTACGATATTACATACGCAACAAATAATGAACTTGGATTTGATTATTTAAGAGATAATATGAAGTATGAACTTAATGAAATGGTTCAGCGAAATCATAATTTCTGCATTGTAGATGAAGTAGATAGTATTCTTATTGACGAGTCCAGAACACCACTTATAATTTCTGGAAGGCTTGATGATAAAACTACACTTTACGTGACCTCAAATGAGTTTATTAAACATCTTCAAAAAAATCATTATGAACTTGATGAAAAAAATAAAAATGTAATCCTTACTGATTTAGGAATTGATAAAATTGAAAAACTTGCAATACAAAAAAGATTGCTTAAAAATAATAATTTTTATGACCCTGCTAATTTAGATCTTGTTCATCATGTTAATCAGGCTTTAAAAGCTAATTTACTTTTCAAAAAAGATACTGATTATATAGTTAGAGAAAAAAAGGTTCAAATTATAGATGAATTTACTGGAAGAGTTTTAGAAGGAAGAAGATTTTCTGATGGACTGCATCAGGCAATAGAAGCTAAAGAAAATGTTAAGGTAGAAGAAGAAAACCAAACATTGGCTTCGATAACATACCAGAATTATTTTAGATTATATCGGAAATTAGCCGGTATGACTGGTACCGCTATGACTGAGTCTGAAGAATTTTATGATATTTATAAATTAAATGTAGTTTCAATTCCTACAAATAGGAAAATGCTTCGTAAAGATTTTAATGATCAAATCTATAGAACAGAAAATGAAAAGTATAATGCAATAACAAATAAAATAATTGAATGTAATAAAAAAGGTCAGCCAGTATTAGTGGGGACAACAAGTATTGATAAATCAGAAAAAATTTCAAATTACCTTAATAATAAAAAAATAAAACATAATATTCTTAATGCAAAACAACATGCAAAAGAAGCAAGAATAATTGCTGAAGCAGGTAAAGTGGGAGCAGTGACAATTGCAACTAATATGGCTGGTCGTGGAACAGATATTAAACTAGGTGGTAATAAGGATTTTATGTACGACGGTAAAAAAGAAAATATAAGTGACGTAAAGAAAAATGAAGACAAAGTTAAAAACCTTGGTGGGTTATTTATTATTGGAACTGAACGCCATGAAAGTAGAAGAATCGATAATCAATTAAGGGGCCGAGCGGGTAGACAGGGTGACCCGGGTAGCACTGTTTTTTTTATAAGTTTACAAGATGAGTTGATGAGAATTTTTGGTGGAAACTCAATTGATGGAATGCTCCAGAAATTAGGGCTGAAAGAAAATGAGTCTATTGATCATCCTTGGATCAATAAAGCTATGGAAAGAGCTCAAAAGAAAGTGGAAAGCAGAAACTTTGATATAAGAAAAACACTAATTAAATTTGATGATGTTATGAATGATCAAAGACAAGTCATTTTTTCTCAAAGATTAAATATTTTAAAAAATCAAAATATTAATGAAATTTTAGATGATTTTTTGGAAGAAGTTTTAGATAATTTAAATAATGCTAAATTAAAGCATCAAAAATCCGCTGATGATAAAATTTTTCTGACAGAGACAAAAAATATCACTGGTAATACTTTAAGTGATAATGAATTATTAGAATTTGCTAAACTTAATAAGGACGATTTTAATAAAAAAATAAAAAACTTATATTCAGACAAAAAAAATTTAAGAATTAAAGTTTTGGGTGACTCTCAAAACAGTAATCTTGAAAAAAAAATATTTTTACAAATTATTGATTTTTCTTGGAGATCGCATTTACAATATCTAGAACAACTAAGGCAAGTAATTGGTCTGAGACAGTACGGTCAGAAAGATCCTTTATCTGAGTTTAAAAAAGAAGCTTTTATTTTATTTGAAGGTTTATTGCTAAAAATTAAGAATGATTTAATAAAGTTTCTATTAAACTTAAATATTGTCATAAGCAGAGAGGAACAAAAAGAAGATAAAGAAAAAATTTCAAATGATAAATTGGAAAAAAAAATTGGTAGAAATGAGAAATGTCCATGCGGATCAGGTAAAAAATTTAAGTATTGCCATGGTAATGTTTAATTTTAAATGTTTTTAAATGCGCTTAAAGCTTTAACTCTTGCCTCTTCATGTTTAACTATTGGATAAGGATAATCTTTTCCTAATTTAAATTCTTCTCCACTATATTCCCAAGGCTTATGTATAAATTTTTTTGGTATAGTTTTTAACTCTGGAACCCATTTTTTTACATATTCACCCTCTTTATCAAATTTTTCTCCCTGTAAAATTGGGTTAAATATTCTAAAATAAGGAGCTGCATCTGCACCACATCCAGCTACCCACTGCCAACCACCTACATTACTTGCTTGGCTATAATCTAATAAGCAATTTCTAAAAAATTTTTCTCCTTCTTTCCAATCTATCAACAAATGTTTAACTAAAAATGATCCAACAATCATTCGTACCCTATTATGCATCCAACCAGTTGAATAAAGCTCTCTCATGCCAGCGTCAACGATTGGATAACCGGTTAAACCTTTTTTCCAAGCAGTTAGAAATTTGGAATTTTTTTCCCAAGGAAATTTATCAAATTTTTTTGAATAATTTTTTTTTATCATATGAGGAAAATGATTTATTAATGAATGATTGAATTCTCTCCAGCCAATTTCTGCTAAAAATTTTGAAGTTCCTATAGTTTTAATTTTTTTTTTTTCACACTCATTCCAAATAGTCTCAACATGTATTTGGCCAAATCTTATAAAAGGAGATAATTTTGATGTACCAATTATATTGGGAAAATTCCTTCCTTCTGAGTAATTTGTGATTTGATTTTTAATAAAATTACTTAAGTTTTTTAAAGCACCTTCCTCTCCAGGTGACCATAGATTTTCAAATTTTTGAAACCATTTTTCTTTTGGTAATATTTTTTCAGCATCAAACTGACTCTTAAAATAGTTTTTTTTTATTAAACATTTTTTTATTTTTTTTTCATTTGGTGGTATTTTTTCAATATAATGTTTTTCTGCATTTCTCCAAAATGGTGTAAAAACTTTAAATGGTGTGCCGTCACTTTTCTTTATTTCGTCTATTTCATTAAGAACATTTCCTTTGCAAATTTTAAAATAAATATTTTTAGATTTTAAAACTTTTTGAATATAATCATCAAATTTTAGGTAATCTGGCTCATAAACTCTATTCCAGTAAATTGAGAAATCATTTTTTGTTAAAAGTTTTTCAAAAAAAACTTTGAAAGAATCGGTTTCGATGATTTCAAGATTTATATTTAAATTGCTTAAATTTTTCTTAAAACTAATAAGAGATTTAGTTAACCACCATTTTTGTGCTTCTTGGCTGCTATAAGTATGTTTTTTGTATAAGTAAAAAACTACTACCTCGTTATGATTTTTTGTTGCTTCTATGAGGCCATTATTTTTACATAATCTAAAATCATCTCTTAACCAAAATAATCCGATTTTTTTATCCATAAGATAGTAATAAATAACAAATTAAATTTTGTATTTCGATGTTTAAAAATTTGGTGGTGGCCTTGGTAAGAATCGCACTTACGACACATACCTTTTCAGGGTACTGCTCTACTACTGAGCTACAAGGCCTAAAATCTAAAAGTAATCCTACCTTTAGTTAAATCATATGGCGTCATTTCAACCATCACACTATCTCCGGCAAGAACTCTAATTCTATTCTTTCTTAATTTTCCAGCCGTATGAGCTAAAATTTCATGGTTATTTTCTAACTTAACCCTAAACATTGCGTTCGGCAAAAGTTCTGTGACTTTTCCTTTAAATTCTAGAGTTTCTTGTTTCGCCAATTAATTTCCTTTTTTTAATCTCATTTTAACTGAATTAGCATGACCCTCTAAATTCTCATGCTTTGCTAAATTTATAACCGATGCGCTTAATCTTTCAATACCTGTTTTTGTTATTTTTATTAATGAGTGTCTTTTTAAAAAATCATTTACAGATAGACCTGATGAAAATCTAGCAGATCCTGAGGTGGGTAAAACATGGTTAGGTCCAGCTATGTAGTCTCCGATAGCCTCTGGTGAAAATTTTCCAATAAAAATTGATCCTACATTTTTTACACCTTGGATAATTTTATTATTATAATTCGTACAAAGTTCTAAATGCTCAGGGGCAATTGTATTAATTATTTCTATAATTTTTTTTTTATTTTTTGCCATAATTGCTAATCCAAAATTCTTTAAACTTTGAGATGCTATTTTTTTTTTTGGTAATTTTAGTAATTGTTTTTTTAAAGATAAATTTACTGATTTTATTAAATTCTTACTGTCAGTTATTAAAATAGATTGTGCATTAACGTCATGTTCCGCTTGGGCAATAAGGTCGGCGGCAACTAAATCTGGATCAGCTGATTTATCTGCTACTACACTTACTTCAGATGGTCCAGCTACCATGTCAATACCTACATCTCCAAATACTTCCTTTTTTGCACAGGCAACAAATGCATTTCCTGGGCCAACTATTTTATCTACCTTTTTAAAATTTTTTGTTCCATAGGCAAATGCAGCTATTGAGTGAGCTCCTCCAGTTTTATAAATTTTTTTTACACCACATTTTTTTGCCGCATAAACTACAGCTGGATTTATTTTTGAGTCTAATGCTGGTGTGGTTACATATATATTTTTTACGCCAGCAACAATTGCAGGTATACAATTCATTAAGACAGTGCTCGGGTAACTTGCTGTACCACCTGGAACATAAACACCAACTTTTTCAATAGGAGAATATTTATAAGATAATTCATTTTTATACTTATCTTTATATTTAAAAGATAAAAATTTTTGTTTTGAATGAAATTTTTTTATTCGATTATAAGCTAAATCAATCGCTTTCTTTAATTTTTTATCATTTTTTTTTAAAAGAATATTTATTTCTTTATTTGAGAAAAATATTTTTTTAGTTTTTTTTTTTACTTTTGAAAATTTTTTTTCATATTTTTTAACTGCTCTATCTCCTTTTTTTTTAACATTTTCAATAATTTTACTTACTATCGAAGTTTGATTTTTTTGAATATATTTTCTCTTATCCAGAAATACTTGTAAAGTTTTCAGAGAATTTTGATTGTTATAATTTAAAGTTTTTAACATTATAATTCTTTATGTTTTGGTTTATTTTTTGTATCCCAAGCTTCTCCTTGATCATCTAAGGTCACCTCTATTACTTCAGAAGTTACTTTTATTATTGAGTCACCAGCAAAAATAATTTTCATTTCATAGTTATTATCAGGAGTTACATTTGTTTCAATAGCTAGAAAATCTAAAAATTTATTTTTACTTAGTTGATTGATGTTTTTTGATAATATTTTTAAAACATTCTCAAATTTTAAAATTGTTCTTATACGTTTTTTTTTTCTAAATACACCTTTCTCAACATCTTCCCACATAAATCGATTTAATTGCATAATAAAAATTTTATTTTTTTTTAAGTTAGCTATATCAGAAACACTTGCTATTGAGTCTTGAAGATATGCGGATACAACGCTCAAATCTTCTTTTGTTCTTGCAATGAGTTTAAGATTTTTAGGCTTCATTTTAGACTCTTTTAATTTCAGCTTTACAACTTTTTAATTTATTTTCCAAAAATTCATATCCCCTATCAAGATGATAAATACGATTTATAATAGTTCGATTCTCTGCTACTAACCCGGCTAAAACTAAGCTGACTGAGGCTCTTAAGTCAGTAGCCATAACTTCAGCACCAGTTAATTTAGTTGGCCCTTTAATTATTGCTGTCTTGTTTTTAATTTCAATATCTGCTCCCATTCTCTTCAATTCTGGAACATGCATAAATCTATTTTCAAATATATTCTCTCTGATTTTTGATATACCGTTTGCTTGGGTTAAAAGCACCATTAACTGAGCTTGTAGATCAGTCGGAAAGCCAGGATAGGGTTTTGTTGAAATATTTATATTTTTTAACTTTTTATTTTTTTTAATTATGATTGAATTTTTTTTTTGTTTTATTTTAACACCTATTTTTTTCAAAATATTTATTTCGCTTTTGATAATTTTTGGATCAATTTTATCGATTATTATATTATTTTTTGCCTGCAAAGCACAAGCAATCATATAGGTGCCTAGTTCTATTCTATCAAAAATCACATTATGAACAATTTTTGAATTTTTTATTTTTCTGTGCTTAATAATTATTTTTCTGCCTTTTAAATTAATAATTAATCCCAATTTTTTAAGAAATGTTATTAAGTCTTTTACTTCAGGTTCAATCGCACAATTTTTAAGTATAGTTGTTCCTTCTGCTTTAGTGGCAGCTAGCAATGCATTTTCTGTAGCTCCTACTGAAATGCTAGGAAATTTAATAATATTACCTTTTAAACCATTTTTTGCTTCAGCTATTATATATCCATCTTTAATTCTTATTTTTGCACCTAATTTCTTTAAAGCAAATAAATGCAGGTCTACAGGTCTTGTGCCTATAGCGCATCCACCGGGCAAAGATACTTTTGCTTTGCCATATTTAGTTAATAGAGATCCTAAAACAAGCACCCCTGCCCTCATGGTCTTAACAAGTTTATAAGGAGCTAACGTGTTAATCTTATTACCGTTGTTATTAATTTTAATAATATTTTTTTTTTTATTAATTTTTATTTTTAAACCAATAAAATTTAAGAGTTCGACCATTGTGAAAATATCTTTAACCAGAGGAATATTTTTAAGAGTAGCCTGATTGGCGAGAATAGAGGCCGCTAAAATTGGCAAGGTTGCATTTTTAGAACCAGATATTGAAATTTTTCCACTTAATTCTTTCTTACCTTTAATTATAAGCTTTTCCATTAAAGAGATTAAACTTTTGGGAGTGTTACACCTTTTTGTTTCATATATTTTCCTTTTCTATTAGCGTAGGTAACACTTGGTTTTTCATTACCTTTCAAAAAGATAAATTGAGCTACGCCCTCATTAGCATATATTTTTGCTGGTAAAGGAGTGGTGTTTGAAAACTCTAATGTAACGTGACCTTCCCATCCTGGTTCTAGAGGTGTTACATTCACTATAATTCCACATCTTGCATAGGTTGATTTACCTAAACAAATTACTAAAATATTATCAGGAATTTTAAAATATTCCATTGTTCTTGCTAAAGCAAAGGAGTTTGGAGGAATTATACATTCTTTGCCAATTTTAGTAACAAAACTCTCTTTTTTAAAAACCTTAGGATCAACTATACCTGAGTTCACATTTGTAAAAATTTTAAATTCATTAGAAACTCTGGCGTCATATCCATAAGAGGACAGTCCAAAAGAAATCTTTCCTTTTCTCACCTGTTTACTAACAAAAGGCTTGATCATCCCTTTTTCTTTTGTGATTTTTTTAATCCATTTATCTGAAAGTACTGACATTTTTTTCTTTTCTTTTTTTTGATTTTTTTCTCTTTTTTAAATTTCTCTTTAGAGCATCCTCACGGTTTTTTAATAAAGAATCTTTTTTTTCAAAAGATTTCATTAAAAATAACTAGTTTTTGTCAGGGTTAGTTAAGTCCTCTAACGTTATTGGTTTATCAATATCGTGCATTATTTTTTCTTCGGACTCATTAGAACTGTCGTTAGAACGCTTTGCCCTTCTTTGCTCTATTCTGGCTTTACGCTTAGCCTCTTTTTTCATGGCTTTATCACCACGTGTAGATTTGTAATCGTAATGAATTCCCATAATAAGCGTCCCTTCATTAATTTCTAAATTTACTTCTTGAGCTTCGATTTTGCAAGTCTCTTGATTGTAATCTTTGAATAATCATAAATAATATCGACAAAATTACGGCAACGAGTACATCTTGAAGTGGAGTTGCATTTGGAAAACCATAATTCCATAAAATAACTAGAATTAACCAGGCTACCCAATTAACCTTTTTTTTATTCATCTATTTTACAACCTTGCTCGTTACAGTTTTTTCCTTCTTTGATATTATTGAAAAAATCTATTGCCCTTATTGCTGTCATCATATGATTTTTATAAATATTTAAATATCCATTAAGGCTATCTGTTATTTTTTTTGCTTCTTCCATCATTCCGAGCCTTATTAAATTAATTAACATTACAGCATTACCATTTGGTATTGTATTATCACCTATATCAATTGGCTTAAAAAAAATATCATTATTCGTTATTTTATTTTTTTGGAAAATATGTTTTTCTTCAACATAAAATTTAGCAATTGCCTCTTTACATAATTTTTTAGCTTGATCTTTATATCTAAAGTTCATTGTTTTATCCGAAAGGTCATTCAATGCATTAATTAAAAAAGCATAATCCTCTAAAAAAACTACTTCTTTTGAGTAGCTATGTTGAATATTATTCTTGATATATTTATCTTCTATTCTTGAATAAAAATCCTCAGCTAATTTTAAATAGCTATTTTTTGGTAAAATATCATGAGCTGAAATTAATGCACTTATCCATAAACAATTTAAATCTAACTGAGTTTTGCTATCAAAAAATGGTTTTTTTTTCTTACTTCTAATCATTAAAAGTTTATCAATAATTTCTTTTGGAGGTATTTTTTTTTCTACTAAAATAGTTTTATTTTCCCAATTTCCTTTAGGATCTAATTCAAAGTAATTATTAATCTTTTCAATATCTTTTATTTCTGCGTGGTCATAAACATAATATTTTCCTTCTTCACCCTCACTATCAGCATCAAAAGCAGATCCTAAAAGATTATCTTTGTTTATAAATTCCTTATTTAAAAACTCTATTGTCTGTTCGAGTTTTTTTTTAAAGTAATCTTCGTTAGTAATTTTACAACACTTAGATAAAAGTAGAATAAATTGTGTATTGTCATAAAGCATTTTTTCAAAATGAGGTACGATCCAATTTTCGTCGACGGTATATCTAGCAATCCCACCCTCGACGTGATCGTAAATACCTTTAGAAGTTATTTGCTTAATTAATAAAATTACAGGATCTAAATATTTTTTTTGGTTTGTCTTGTTATAAAAATATAAGAGTGTTTCATATAAATTAAATGTGGGGAATTTAGGAGCACCTTTATATCCTCCTTTAATTGGATCCAGATAGGTTAAAGAGGTCTCAATAATTGGTTCTAGATCCTGACATAATACTGAATTTTTTTTTAAATCTAAATTTTTAATAATTAAATCTTTTTGCTGAATAATATTTTTTTTTTGTTCTTGATAAGCGTCATTAACCTTTTGTAATACTTCTTTAAACGAAGGAAGTCCGTTTTGAGGATTTTTTGGAAAATAAGTTCCTCCCATAAAAGGAACTCCATTTTCATCGAGAAACATTGTTAGAGGCCAACCTCCACCTGCTTGATTAAAAAGTTGAAAAGAACTTTGAAATACAAAGTCAAGATCGGGTCTTTCTTCTCTATCAACTTTAATGTTTATGAAATATTTATTCATTAAATCTGCTGTTTCCTTATCTTCAAAACTTTCATGGGCCATAACATGACACCAGTGACAGCTTGCATAACCAATGCTTAATAAAATTGGTTTAGATTTATTCTTAGCAATTTTTATTATATCTGAAGACCATATTTGCCAATGAACTGGATTATCTTTATGCTGTTGTAAATAAGGACTAGGATCGTTAACCAAGTTATTGTTATTTGTATCAATCATTAAAAAATTTTTTTTTTATAATTAAAGATCCTAAAATTAAAATAATAAATATACTCAAGGGTAAATAAATTTCTTTACTTAAGATTAAGCTGATAAGATTAAACTCATCTGCCTCCTTAATAAATTTATTAATACCTGAACCAATTGTATTCCAAATAAAAAAAATAGGAATAAAACCAAAAAAACTGGCGAAAAAATAATTGTAGTTTTTCATTTTAAAAATTACTGGTAGTACATTTTGTAAAAAAAATGGTATTCCTAAACCACCGGCTAATCTAAAAGCAAAAAAATAATAAAATTCATTTTTTTGAAAACGTTCTATATATTTTTCGAATTTATCTTTTAAAATTTGATTTACTAAATCTTTAAAGAAATAACTTGCAATTATGTATAAACTTAAAGCACCAACTGAAATAGATACTGTAGAAATAGTGGTGCCAACCCATTTACCAAATAAAATTCCAGATAGGATAAGCAAAGGTGAGCCAAATCCCAATAGCACTACCCAGATAACTGAAAATGAAAAAAATAGAATGAGATTAACTATTAAATTTTTTCCAATTATTTCCTCTAAATTTATTTGAATTTCCTTGTAATACAAAAAGTCACTAATTCGGGAGGTATCGAATTTTGATAATAGAAAATATAAAAAAGTAATCAAAATAATTAAATAAATTGATCCTAAGGTAATCTTAATATTTTTATTCATATTTTACCTGTACAATAGACATCATTTAAAATATATACCTTTAAATATTTATGAAAAGAACTTATCAACCAAGCAATTTAGTCAGAAAACGAAGACATGGTTTTCGTGCCAGAATGGCAACTAAAACTGGCCGACAGCTAATAGCCAGACGAAGAGCAAAAGGAAGAAAAACTCTTTCAACATAATCTATTTAAATGGTTAAGCTTGAAAGCTTAAAAAAAAGCTACCAATTCCAAAAAACATTAAAAGAAAAAAGAGTTCATTCAGAATTTTTTTCAATTTTTGCAACAAAAAAATTTTTTCAACCTGAAAATAAATCAAGTTTACTCATTAGCTTTGTAATGAAAAAAAAAATCGGTAACGCCGTTAAAAGAAACAAAATAAGAAGGAAACTAAAAGCTATTGTTCAAAAACTTCTGAAAAAAAGAGGTGCAATTAGTAAAGATTATACATATATAGTTTTGGGTAAATCAAATGCTTATACACAAAAACAAACTGTATTAATGCCCGTTATGGAAAAGTGCTTTAATAAAATTAAGATTTAAATGAATAAAATATTAGTTAATTTAAAAATAAAACTTATTAAGATTTATAAATATTTATTTTCACCTTTATTAGGAAATAATTGTAGATATATAACTCCTTGCTCTGATTACTATATAGAGTCTTTAAAAAAATACGGTCTTTACAAAGGATCTTTATTTGGCTTAAAAAGAATTTTAAGTTGTCACCCATTTAAAGTCTTAGGTGGTGGATCAGATTATGATTTTGTGCCTGACCATACCAAGATTAACGGAAAGAAAAATAATGGATAATAGAAATGTATTTGTAGCTATTGCTTTATCCATGTCAGTTTTATTATTTTGGGGCGCTTTTTTTGAAACACCGAAAAATAATATTGAAAATGAAACAAATAAACAAATAGAAAAAAAAGACAACTCAATACAGCCTAGTGCAAGCCAGGCACCTGAGATAAATCAATTAAATATTGAAAAAAAGATTTCAAGAAATGACTCGATAAAAAAGTCAGATAGAATCAAAATTGAAAATAATAATATTATTGGGTCTATTTCTTTGGAAGGGGGATTAATTGATGACATTTCTTTTAAAAATCACAAGCAAAAAGTTGATGGTGATAAAAATATTGAATTTTTAAACCCTTCTCAAACAGAAAATGGTTTCTATGTAGAGTCTGGTTGGGCCAGCATTGGTAATGAAGTGAAGGTTCCAACTAAAAATTCTAAATGGCAGGTGGAAGGTAATAAGATTTTAACAAATACCTCTCCAGTAACATTAAAATGGGATAACCAAGAAGGTATAATTTTTGAGAAAAAAATCGAATTAGATGAAAAATATTTATTTAAAATCAGTCAAAGCGTTAAAAATAATTCACCAAATAATATAGAACTTTATCCTTACGCTCAAATTACAAGAAACAAAATTCCAGATGACATTCAAAATTTTTATATCTCACACGAAGGATACATTGGAGTATTTGATGATGAGCTAAAAGAAGATGATTATGACGATATAGAGGATAATAAAATAGTAAGGGAAACAAATGAAGGATGGTTTGGTATCACAGATAAATACTGGATGACCGTCTTAATCCCAGAAAAAGGAAAAAATTTTAAATCAACTTTTCAATATAATAACGGTTTTAAAGCTAATTATATAATCAATGATTCTGTTAAAGTTGATGCTTCTGCTAGTGGAAGAAACAGTCTAAGGCTGTTTGTTGCAGCTAAAGAAGTTGAAACAATTGATACATATGCTGAAAATCAAAATATTAGTAAATTAGACTTAGTTATAGATTGGGGTTGGTTCTATTTCTTTACGAAGCCTTTATTTTTTGTAATTGACTACTTGTTTAAACTTTCAGGTAATTTTGGTACTGCGATAGTTTTAATTACTATTGCTATTAGGTTGATATTTTTTCCTCTCGCAAACTTTTCGTTTAGATCAATGGCAAAAATGAAAGCTGTTCAGCCTGAAATGATGAGACTTAAAGAGCTTCATAAGGACGACAAGGTTAAGCTACAGCAAGAGATGATGGCTTTATATAGAAAAGAAAAAATTAATCCTGCTTCAGGTTGTTTGCCAGTTTTAATTCAAATACCATTCTTTTTTGCAATTTATAAAATGCTATTTATTTCCTTAGAAATGAGACATCAGCCTTTCTTCGGGTGGATTAAAGATCTTTCTGCTGCTGACCCAACATCAATTTTTAATTTATTTGGATTTATACCGTGGGATCCTCCAAGTTTTATGATCATTGGAATATGGCCGATTTTGATGGGTGCATCGATGTGGGTTCAGCAAAAACTTAACCCTGCTCCGACAGATCCAATTCAAGCCAAAATTTTTGCTTTTTTTCCATTATTCTTAACAATCATCTTAGCTTCATTCCCTTCAGGATTAGTTGTTTACTGGACAGTTAATAATATTTTAACAATTGCTCAACAGTATGTAATTGTTAAAAAAACAACTGTTAAAACTAATTAAATGTCTCAAAATATTTCGTTTGAAGAAATAAAGAAATTTTGGCCTAAAGCTGCTCCAGATATAAACAACGTTCAAAAATATGTTTTAAAGTATAAGGGAGAAAAAATTGTAATTAAATACGGAGGAAACGTTTTAATCGATAGAAATGTTTTTGATAATTTTGTTGCAGACATAAATATTTTAAATAAATTAGGTCTCTCAATCACAATAGTTCACGGAGGCGGGCCAAGAATAAAAAGAGAGTTAGATAAGAAGAAAATTATATCAAAATTTATTGACGGCTTAAGAGTCACTAATAAAGATATCATTAATGTAGTTGAGGATGTTCTTATTGAGTTTAATCAAGACATAGTCTCCTCTTTAAAAAAATTAGGCTCTAGCGCCATTTCGTTTCATACAAAAAAAAATAATATAATTGAAGTTCAGCCTGAAAAAAAAGAACTTGGATTTGTTGGAATACCAAATAAAATTAATTTTCAATTGTTAGATAATGCTTTAAATCAAAATCAAATTCCTATTGTTGCTCCACTTGGCATCGGTCCTAATAATCAAACATATAATATAAACGGCGATACAGCTGCAAGCGCTATAGCAAAGAGTCTTAAATCTAGAAGATTGCTATTGATGACAAATGTCGAAGGAGTCTACGATGATCAAAAAAAATTAATATCAGAAATAAAGCCTTTAGATCTTGAAAATCTTATTAAATGGAAAGTTGTTCAAGGCGGCATGATTCCTAAAATAAAAAATTGTGTTGACGCAGTTGAAAATGGAGTCAGGGGAGTTGTAATACTTGACGGAAGGAAACCTCATTCGATATTGCATGAAATTTTTTCTGACCAAGGTTCTGGAACGCTAATAAGAAAATGAAAGATTTATCTAAGATAAAATTTTGGTTGTTTGATTTAGATAATACTCTTTACTCTGGAGATACAAAAGTTTTTGATCAAGTTGATAAAAAAATGTCTAAATTTATTTCAGAAAAATTAAAAGTAAATTTGGAAGAGGCAAAAAAAATTCAAAAAAATTATTTTTATGAATATAATACAACTTTAAATGGTATGATTAAAAACCATGATATAGACGCTAATGAATTTTTAGAATTTGTGCATGATGTTAATCTTGAATTTTTAAAAAAAGATGAACCTTTGAAAAAAGAAATAGAAAAATTGAAAGGAAAAAAAATCATTTTTACCAATGGTTCTAAAGCTCAC
>Ga0222719_10001401_pt1 | contig 23455 bp, 22 predicted proteins | sample C33_34DmetaG_FD_165039 | JGI IMG/M metagenome (GOLD analysis project Ga0222719, IMG submission 165039) | Estuarine water microbial communities from San Francisco Bay, California, United States - C33_34D | ecosystem: Environmental > Aquatic > Marine > Unclassified | place: USA: California...
CAAGAATCGACGATGACACTTACACAATTCCTTTAGATTTAACTAATGGAGAAACAACCAACCTTCCATTAGAGGGTACTGGTGAGCGGGCAGTGACACAGACCTTTACAGCTACTGCAGCTGGTGCTGGTATTTACATCACACCTGTAACTCCATCAACAACTTTTGTTGTAGAAACTTCTACTTCTAGTAACGAAAAAGTTTTGTATCATTTTCAAAATGAAATTACAGTTTCTGGTAGACTGCCTGTTTCGTGTAAAGATGGTTATGTAGTTAACATTATTAACAGTGAAGATGTTACTGCAGATGATACTTGGGTTAAATTCAGTGCTTCTGGTAGTTATACTTATGGTGAAGGTGTTTGGCAAGAAACAGTTGCACCTGGACTTCCTTATCAAATAGATAACACTACCATGCCTCATCAATTGATTAGGCAAGCTGATGGTTCATTTAAATATGAACCCGTTACGTGGATTAATCGAGAAGTTGGTGACGATGATACAAACCCTATTCCTAGTTTTATTGGGGAAAAGATTAACAGCATTTTTTTCCATAGGAACAGGTTGGGATTCCTTTCTAACGAATCATTGATCCTAAGTAAGTCTGGTGACTTTTTTAACTTCTTTGGTACTACTGCACAAGACATTACAGATGATGATCCGATCGACATCCAAGCAACAGCGGTTAGACCAGTTACACTGAATTATGTTTTGGAAGCACCGATTGGTCTAGTTTTGTTTGGACCAAACGAACAGTTTGTGATGTCTACCAATGAAGATATTTTAAGTCCTAAGACGGCACGTATTAGTACGTTAAGTAATTATGAGTGTGATAGTCAGGTAAACGCTGTACCACTTGGTACTAGCCTAGCCTTCGTTACTAAGTCAACTCTGTACACAAAACTACTAGAAATTCTTAACGTACAACGAGAGACCAGTGCTATTATTGATGAGTCTACACAAATTGTACCAGAATACATTCCCAGCAGTGTAGACAGCATGGTTTCATCTCCTGCACTTTCAATGGTTTCTATTGGAAAATCAGGATCTTCTACGTTGTATCAATACCGTTTCTTTGTACAAGGTCAAGCTAGACAACAGACTTGGTATAAGTGGGAGTTGACTGGAAACCTGTTGACTCAGTTCTTTGATAAAACTACGTTTTATGCAGTAACTTATTCTGGATCTAATGTATACTTGACATCTTATGACTTGACGCAATCCAGTGAACAAGGCTATTTGACCTTGCCTACGGGTGAAAAGACAGACGTGTGTCTTGATATGTTCGTGATTAACCCTTACCGAACATATAATGGAACCGACGATGAAACTACAATTACACTTCCTTTTGATCATATTACTGGTAAAACACTTTCAGTAATTGTCCTTGGTAATTATATTGGTGATCCTGTGACACCAACTGAACAGGCAGAAGGTTCTGTTTTATATCCAACTGTATCTGGAAACCAAGTTACTATTGATGGAGATTTTCGTGGAAAAGATATTATCTTAGGTTACATTTACGACATGACCATTGAAATGCCTGTGTTCTATGCTACACAGCAGGATGGTCAAATAAGTAGAAGTGACATTAACGCTGATCTAATTCTTCACAGGGCTAAAATATCAACAGGTCTTAGTGGTCCTGTTAAGTATCAAGTTGATGTATTGGGCAAGGATTCTGTTTTACTAGCTACTAGGTCTGACACTGTTAACGTAACGTTACCTAATACTTATGTATTGAATAACGTTAACTTGTCTGCCAGTGCTGTACATGATGTACCAATCCATCAACGAAACACAAGCGTTAAATTTAAAATTATTGGTGACACTCCTTTCCCAGTCAGCTTGTTGAGCATGGAATGGGAAGGTAATTATAACCGTCGTTTCTATCGCCAAACATGACCTACAGAGCACACCGCCGAACACTGACATCTACATTTAAAGTTGGGAAACATGTATGTAAAGTGTTTCTAGAACCTTGGGATGAAGAAGAAGGTATCAGTGGTGTGCTTTGGAATGTTGGTTTTGCTGTTGGCAGATCACGTCGTCAAGTAAACGATTGGTATCACTATAGACGTAATAAACGTTTCCGTAGCTTAAATAAACAGATGACAGGTACGGAAGGATTGAAACCTATTTCTAAAGGATTTAAAGAAGTATTACGCCTTAGATGGTTGATACCAGAAGGTGATACAATCGTAATACATTGCTCAAGTTCTGACTCACAAAAACAATATAAAACTTTTTCTAGATGGCGTCGATGGAACCCAGACTGGTTTGTAGATGAGATCTGCGAAGAGTTTTATTGGACAAAACCAACTATTTAATTATGGACGCAATTAGTATCGGACTTGGAGTAGGTCAAGCTGCACTAAGTTTTTTTGGTGATCAACAAGACATTGGTGCTATTTCAGCAGGAGCCTACCAAACAAAACTAGCTCAACGTCAAGCTGAAATTGTAAATGCTGCTCAAAACCGTGCTTATGCACGCCTTTTGCAGAACGCAACTCGTCAGTTTGGTGAAAATTTTGCTGAAGCTAATTCAACTTCTTCAGTAAATCAAGCTAAATTTCAAGAACAATTACTTTCGTTTGCATTTGCCAAAGAAAGTATGTTACGCAACGCACAAAGAGTAGAAGGTGCAGCCAACGCTACAGAGTCTTACGGCAAGACTAAAGACAGAATGAAAGCCATTAAAGCTTTAGGTGATGCAGGACGGCAACAAGCCAAGTATGCTGAATCAGTTGCTAGTGCTTATGGTGAAACTGAACGTACTAACCAAAGGTTGTTTAATAACCAGCTACGGCAGGCTAATCAAGGTATCATTGAACAAGTAGGTAATAGACCTATGCCACAGTTTGTACCTGGTGACTATCAAGCACCACAACCTTCAGGTAATGCGTTATTGAAGATCGGTAATGCACTTCTGGGTGGCATTGAAACTGCACAACGGTTTGACCCGTTATTTGACTTTAGTACACCAAAACCACTACCAACACAACCACTTCCTACGGGATAATAAATGGAACTTCCTCAACTTCCTGAGGTTCAGTATCAGTCATACGCACAAGGGCAAGCCTTTGATCCTGTTAAACTGCCTGATCCTAACCCACAACTTTCTCAAAATTTAAGTACGATTCAATCTAACTTTGCACAAATGTCAAAGTTTGGATCGCAAAACATAAGAAATCAGTATGCTGGAAAACTGAGTACAATGCAACAGCTTGCTCAGTTTAGTAAAACTGCTCTTGACATTACAGAAATTGCAGCAAAGGAAAATAAAAAATTTCAAGAAGCTCAAGCTGAACAGCAATTCTTTGAACTGCTTTCTCAAGGAAAACTGTCGCCTGAAGACTACACTGCACCTTTGTCAGCTATTGACGAACAAGGTAATGTTATTGAATCTGAAGTAGCTGATTCAGTTAGGTCTGGAAAAACTGATTTTGAAGTTGGTGATTGGATTCGCCGTAACTTATCTGGTCATAGATTTACCAAGTTTTCAGAACTGTATTCTGAATACATGACACGAGTATATTATGAACCTTGGATTAGAACTCAACGGCTAGAAAACACTGGCACTGTTGTAATTAAAGACGAAGAAGGTAACGATAAAGAAGTAGTTATTAACGATCAAAAGCTACCTCCTTTTCAAGCTAGACAAGTTAGAGCTAGGCTTCAGCAAGCATTTTTTCAGCTTGATGGTTATCAAACTGTCAGCCCTGCTGTAAAAATGAAAAGTGGTAGCTACGAAAATATCATTAAAGCTGACATAGCTATTGAAAAAGATGAGACAGCTAGGTGGTCAGATTGGCGTTCTGAAAACTTAGTAGCAGAATCACTTCAAGATCTTCGTGTAAATTATACTGATCCAAGTTCTTTTACTAAAGCTTTGAATACAATTGCTTCGACTACTTCCGGCGGTAAAGTCATTGGTATGTCAGGTGCTTGGAAGATTATTGAAGAGGAGTTTTTATCTGCTGCACAACTTGGTAAAGGTTATAATTTAGAAGAGTTTGCACAAGCTCCATCACACCTTCCTGGTAAAACAATTGGACAGGCTTACCCAAGATTCCAAAGTTTACAAGCAAAAGTTTCTAAAGCGCTTAGTGTTAAACGTGAAGAAAATGAAAAGTATAGGACACAAGAATTAAAAACTAAAGTAAACTCTTTTATTGCAGAAGCTGTTGAGCGTACAGGTGACCGTGCTTTTAGTATTGCTGACTTTGACGCTGCTAATAAAGATTTTAGACGAGAAGCTGATAGACTTGGTATTCCTTACGAATCAATCGGTATTGGAAGGCTAGAAGAACTAAAAACGATCTATAGTTATACAGGTCAACGTTTGGCTGATGCTAGAGCACAGCTTCAAGATAAAGTTGAAACACGTACTTTGACTACAAATGATCCGCTTTTGCAACATCCAATCCTTCGTGAAGAGTTCTTTTCAAAAGCAGAAGAAATTGAAAAAACTACTCTTGGACCTGAATTTAAAGAAAGGGTTAAAAGTCTAACAGGTTATATTGCTGGATTGGCTGGTGTTGAAACTGATGTTCGTGGTGAGTTGAGAGGTGATCTCAATGACATGAACATTGAGCTGCGTCGTGAAATGGAACGGACCTTTTTGTCACTTACTTTAGGACCACAAAAGCTTTCCCCTGAAAAGGCTGCAGAACAAGCTTATCTTTTGGTTCGTGATAAATTTAAAGATGGGTTTAACACTCCAACAAGCGTTTATTATCCTGGACCAAAAGGTGATTTTGCTAATTGGCAAAAAGAGCTTGACTCTAGAATGAGCAATGTTGATGCGTACAAAAAGCGTTCTAATGCTTTGGTACGTTTAGGTTCAAAAGCTTCTGACATAATTGGTAGTGTTACTGAAAATCCTACAGTAATTGGTAGCTACCAAGACGTACAAAGAATGTACAATCTTTGGAATCAATCGGTATCTTTAGATCCATGGATTAGACAAGCTGCTAAAGAAATCAACGCCAGAAACGGTAGAATTGTCATTGATTCTCCAATTCAACTGTTGATGGCTGCTGCTAAAGGGCATGGTATTATTAAAGAAATTCCTGCTTATGCTGAGTTTATTGAAAGGTCTAGACAGCTTACACCAGACGGACGTAGAATTTTACAGGACTTGTTAGACGGCAACCTTGAAGGTGTACAAGGTCGAATTTTGACTACTGATGCTTTGCCACGTATCTCACTTTCTAGCCCTGACGGTACGCCATTTACAAGTAATGATCCAATGATTTGTGCTATCGGTATTAACGAAGGCACACGCACTGCTGACTGTGGTAAAACTAAAGCTTATGGTGGTCATAGGGATCCTGGTGATGGTAAACGTAATCGTGGTACGTTTAGTTACGCACCGGGAAGGTTTGGAACTGATCCTAACATGAGTCCTGAAGAAGCAGACCGTGCTTACATGCCTAAACTTGTAGAAGCGCGACGCAAGTATTCAGGTAAACTGGTTGAGTTTGGTTACCCTGTAGGTTCCCGTGAATATAACATTCTTTTGTTTAACATCCTTGATCTTGCCGTACAAGCACCTCTTGCTTTACCAGACTTTGTTAATTCTATTGCCAACTTACCGGAGATAAATGCTCAAACAATTGGTAATGCAAGGGCTTATGCTTTCTTTAATCCAGTCACTGGAGCTTTAGAAGCAAGTGGCTTTAACAACGATTTTGAACGATTACGACAAGACCAAACAGACCGTGCTATGACACTTGAAACAAAAAGGAGGGGACAATGAACTCGTACGATCCATTCCAACCTATACAGATGCCTCCTGAAATAGAGGAAGCTATAGATAACGAATCAACCACTGCTCCTATCCCTTACCCTGAAGTAGAAGAAAAACCAGCTTCAGCAGCTCAACCACAACCACAACCTCAGCCTACAGCTCAACCACAACCTGAAGAAAAACAAGAACCTAAACCTGAAACAAAAAGTAGTTACCAAAAATACTTAGAAAGTGGTAACATCATGGATTTGTTTGTAGGGGAAGATTCCTATTTTTTAGGAAAAGATTCACTGTTAGGTACAATTATGGACAACCCTATTACCAGGGGCGTCGAGGACTTTACAGTAGATTTGATCAACAACAGTCCTTTAAAAAACTTTTCTTCAGCAAAAAAAGCACCAAAATACGAAGATGAGCTTAGCCAAAGTGTACGTCAAATCTCTTCTGTTGTAGCACCTTTTGTTATTCTTAGAGGTGCTGCTCGTGGAGCTGCTGGTAGACTCAACACTAGAATTGCCCATCCTTTGGGTAAAAACAGAGCTGTTAAATTTCTCAGTGAAGTTGGTCTTGATACTGCAGTTGGCGCTTTTGTTGACGCTACTGTTGAGACAAGTAAAACCGATGATAACCTTCAAGGTTATTTAAAAAAGAATTGGCCTCAAACTTATCGATTTATTCCTAGCGACTGGGCTACTACTGATAGTGATTCACCAGACCTTAAACGTATGAAAAACGTTAACGAAGGTATTGGTCTTGGTATGTTTAGTAGTTTTATTGAAGGTTCTGTGAAGCTACTACGTGCTATCCGTGGGACACGTCGTGTTACAAACTATGTGTTTGAATCTGAATCTGCACAAACAGCTTTCGCTAAACAAGCTAAGGATTTAGATGATGATGTTGACATGGCAGCTAATCTCACTGACTCAGTTTCTAACTATGAAAAAGCGTTGGATGAGATGGGTGAACTTAACTTGTCTAAAACACCTACACCTACTAAGCCTTTGCTAGGTGTACATGAGACTGTAAGTGCTGGAGGGGTACGCTCATTAGATGATATGGGTGTTGTAGCAGCTTCTGTAGACCAGGTACGTATTGACCGTAACATTGGTACCGTACATGGTCGCCTCAGTAACATTGTCTCTGACGCTGCTCTTAAATATGGTCTAGAAGCTGACCGTCTTCCTAAACGAGAAATTGTTGAGCTGATTGCTGATCAAATTAGAACTGCTGGTAAGTATTCAGCTGATCTTCCTAGTGGTGTTAACATTTCATTTAAAGAAATTGATGATGCAGGTCTTCGTCTTTCCGAATATCTTTTAGACCCACAAGCTGATGTAGGCTGGCTTAAAGAAATCCTTAACGAGTATAAAGATGAAACAACTCGTCTTGGACAAAAAGTACGTAGTTTAAGCTCTGAAGGACATAACGCAGCGATGCGTGCTGTCAAAGGCTATCTAGATGAAGTTGTTAACATGGATAAGCTAAAAGCACAGGCTTATCTAACTACTTCTTTGTCAGGTCAAGTAGCTGATCTTGCGGAAGGTGCACGTTACATGGAAGGCACTGAAGCTGTTGAACGTGCTAACGAAATGATTTTTGACCGGCTTGAATACCTAATGACAGAAACAGCTTTGTCAGGTAAAATCAAAGGTCAAAGTTTGAATTTCCTTAATACTTGGAAAAGAAACCCTAAAAATCCTGATGCCATTAAAGAGGCAGCACAAGAAGCTTCTAGGAGTGCAACTGAGATTGCACGAGAATCAGCTGAAAACGCTAAGGTCACTGTAAATTCTTTGCGTGAAATAGCTAGAGAACGTCCAGATTTCTTTAAACCACTTGCTTTGGCTTGGGAAATGTCGGACGGTGATATTAATACCATGGGTAAATTGAACAGATATGTTCAAGAAAGCCTTCCTGCTATTCAAAAAGCTTTTTTTGATAAAGCCCCTGAAATTCCTAATGTGATTGTTCAAGGTGCTTATTCAAACGTTTATAACTCAATGCTGTCTGCATTTGCTACTCCAATCAAAGCATCAGTCGGTAACACTGTTTTGCTTATGGCAAAACCTATTGCACATATGGGTGGTGCTTTACTTGGAGGTAATATCAATCAATTTAAACGTGGTTGGTATGCTTATTCTTCTGTGCTAGATTCTACCATTAAAGGTACTAAGCACATGGGTCGTGTGTTTACTATGGCTTCTAAAGATCCGTCTTCTGTCAGCTATGTTGTACGTGAAGATCTGCGTAACCAAAATGCTGCTTCAATGGAAGTACTGAAAAAGTTTGCAGAAGCTGCTCAAAAGGAAGGTGAAGACGGTCCTATGGCTTTGTATTTGATCGCTGAAACGCTTGAAGACATTGGTAACAATCCTGTTCTTAGGTTTGGTACTAATGCTATGACAGCTTTTGACGGGTTTACTAAAGCTGTTTTAGCTAATTCCCGTGCTCGAATGGAAGCATATGACAAGTTTATTGACAGTGGTGTAGAGTTGTCACCAAAAGCACTGAAACGGGCTGAAGAAGAGATCTATCAAAATATGTTTGACTCTAACGGTCTTATCAAAAATGAATGGGTTGACTACGCTACAGGTGAGATTGCTTTGAACCTTGACACTCCTCGTGTACGTTCATTTACTAACCTTATCAAATCAAATCCTTGGATGCGTCCTTTTGTGATGTTCCCAAAAACATCTGCAAATGTTGTAGCTAGGTTCGGTGATTATAGTCCTATAACTTTGTTTATGGACGATTACTCTAAACTTGTACAAAACGTGCCTCCTACTGGGTTTACTTTTGAAGAAATTCAAGAGATCATGGTTGCTCGTGGATTAAATCCTACACGTGCTGAATTTGAAGGGTTACGTGCAGAACTACGTGGACGAAAAGCTATTGGTTCTCTTGCCGTTATGTCTGCATTTAGCTTGTGGATGAGTGGTCGTCTGCATGGTAATGGTCATTATGATAATGCACGTCAAAGAACACGCAAACAACTTGGTTGGAAACCGAAACATTATAAAGGGACAGATGGTAACTGGTACAGCTATGAATGGTTAGGTCCGATAGGTGATTGGCTTGCATTTACTGCAGATGTTATGGACAACTTTAACAGTGTTGATCCTTATACAATCGAAACCACGCTTGCTAGACTTACATATATTTTAGGTGCTAGCTTGACTAACCGTTCAATGATGGCTGGACTTGAACCTATGTTTGACGTAACCCAAGGCAATGCTTCTGCAATGAATCGTTGGGCTGCTTCGTTTACAAGTTCATTTGCACCTCTTTCTGGACTCCGTGCAGAAATGGGTCGTCTTATGTTCCCTGCTTTGCGTGAAATGGACGAAGACTTTGGGTCTGCAATACGTAATCGTAACAAGTATTTAGATGCTATTGACCCTGAAGGTGCACTACCTAATGCTTATGACTGGCTTGATGGTACAAAAGTAGGTTATTCTGAAAACCCCTTTATTCGTGCTTGGAATACGTATTCTCCGATGAAAATTGCAGATCAACCTGTATCACCTGAACGTCAATTTTTGCTAGATATTGAATACGACGCACGTCCTGTATTTAGCAAAGGTGACAACGGTGTTGAGTATACTCCTGAAGAACGTTCAGCTCTTTACAGGATTATCGGTCAAACAGGTTATCTAAAAAAAGAGATTGCAAAAATTATGCAGTCTAAATCAGCTAAAGAATGGCGTCAAGAAATTTTTAAACAGCGTTCAGAAGGTGCAAGTATTGATCCTAAACTTTGGGATAATCTTTATACTAAAATTGATAGCGCTGCTTATCGTGCCAAAAAACTTGCAGTTAGGCAGCTTGAAGCAGAAATGGCTGATGAAATTAAAATCCGTGAATATCAAGAAGGTGTTAACATCAATAAACAACGTAGAGCAGAATCTCCTTCTTTTCCGTTGATTAACAAATAATCCACCGTTCCCTTTTTACAATAACATGTAATGGCTATTACTGAAAATAATTATACAGGTAACGGTTCAAAAGTTACCTTTGATATTACATTTGAATACTTAAAAGAATCTGACATCAAAGTTTCTATTGATGGTACAGATCAAGCCACAACTGCATATTCTTTTACTAGCATTACAACTATTACGTTCAATACTGCACCAACTAACGGTGCAGCTGTTCGTATTTATAGGGACACTAACATCGACAGCCTGCGGAATGAATTTTTTGCAGGCTCTGCTATTCGTGCTCAAGACCTAAACGAAGACTTTAAACAAACTCTTTTTGTTGTACAAGAGCTTGACAATAATACTTGGGATAACGAAACAAATACCATTCATAGTGATGAACCTTGGGTAAGTTCTGATGATCAGATTGCTACAACTGCTGCTTTAGATGCACGGTTTCAAGACGAAGCAAATGAAACCATTACAAGCTCTGAAACTTGGGTAGCAGATGACGATCATATTGCTACTACTCAAGCAATTGAAAATCGTATTGATGATGTCATTACTAATGATATTGGTGGGTCTGATGGAATTAGCATTACTGACGATGGTGATGGTACTATTACTGTTGGAATTAGTGCTAATTCTGTTGACTTTGATCGTATCAAAAATGACGACATTATTACTTACACAGAACAAAATGCTGGATCAGCCAGTCCTGCAGATTCTAATGTATTTACCGCACTAGCTGCTGCACGTCGTTTTGACACACTTGTACAAACTAGTACACCAAGCGGCAGTGATTGGGAAGTAGGAAAAACTTGGTTTCAAAATGACGCAGATAAAACTGTTTCTATTTGGAACGGTAGCTCTTGGGAAGGTGTAGTTTCTGGTGGTACGTTTACAAAATTAGATAAAGTTATTTATGTTGATAGTGTAAATGGATTAGACACTAATGATGGTCATCGTATCAGTACTCCAAAGAAAACTATTGGAGCAGCTTTGGATGACATTAATTCTGACTCAATTTATGGTGACGGAGCAACTATTTTAGTTTCACCTGGTGTGTACCAAGAAACAGCACCACTAGACATTCAAAAAAAAGATGTGTCTATTATTGGTGCATCTATCCGTAACGTAATTGTACATCCAACTTCTGCTACCGAAACTAACAGTTTGTTCCGTGTAAACAGCGGTACTTACCTCCAAAACATGACCTTTACTGGTGTTAAAGCGAGTGGCACTCGTGGTGATACTGGTTCGTTGTGGGAAGACGCTACTTACGGTTTACCACCTACTCAAGGTTGGAACGTTTCGTTCTATCCTGATGCGATGATTTATAAATCACCGTATATCCAAAACTGTACTAACTTCTCTGACTCTGAGATTGATAACGATAATCTTGAGTTTTTTGCAGGAACTGAGGACAAAGGTCGAGCTGGTGACCTTGATTCTGCACCTACTGGTGGTGGTCTGCTTGTAGATGGTTCTACCGTACATGACGATTCTCCACTACGTTCAATGGTGGCTGATAGTTACACACACGTTGGTTTAGATGGTCCTGGTATTTTTGTAACTAACAATGGTTACACACAGATTACAAGTTCTTACGCTTTCTTTAACCACTTTCACATCGCTTGTATTAATGGTGGTCAAGCTAACCTTGCTGCGTCTACCACTGACTTTGGACGTTATTCACTGATTGCTGATGGTAAGTCTGTTGACGCTGTTATTACTGCGTCTATTAATGGTACTCCATCTCAAAACGATATTACGTTTGATATTGATAATGTAACTGCTGGTACTAATTGGCATGGATCAGCAACTCGACCACAAGATAACATGCTTGTTGTTGTAGATGGAGTTACATACCCTGTAATCAGTGCTACTGCTATTACTGGCGGTTGGCGGGTTACAATTAGCCGTCCAGATACTAGTGACCGTACTGTAAACCTTGGTCTTAGTGCAGCAATTGCAGATGATACAGCTGTGTCATTCTATCTTCGTTCTATGATTGCCTCTAGTGGTCATACCATGGAATATGTAGGAAGCGGTACTGACTATACTGCATTGCCTGAAAACGGAGGTGTACCAAATAATGACAATCAACAAGTAGAACTAAATAACGGAAAGATTTGGACTGCTATTACAGACCATCGTGGTACGTTTAAAGTTGGTGATACATTTGAAGTAAACCAACAAACAGGTTTTGTTAACATTCCAGCAGGTGCACTTTCTGTTAGTAAATTGCTAGAAAACTTAGACGTTAACGGTAATGAAATTGTTAGTTCTTCTAACGGTAACATTGTTGTTAATCCTAATGGTACTGGCACAATTCAGCTTAGTGCAGATACTGCAGTTACTGGTGACATTTCTGTAACTGGAACTGTAGATGGACGTGATGTTTCATCTGATGGTACAAAGGTTGATGATCTAATTACACTTACTGGTGTTGCAGGAAACACTACGGATCTTGGTACTTTTACGGGGGAAACACTTACTGACAACATTACCATTAAATCAGCTTTACAAGAACTGGAAACTGCCATTGAAGGGCATATACCTGTCCTTGTTGATGTACACAACAACACTGGCTCAACCATTACTAAAGGTCAAGCGGTTTATGTTTCAGGCACACACACTTCTGGTAAACCTACTGTTGCCTTAGCTGATTCAAATGGAACCAATACTTATCCGGCTATTGGTTTGGCAAATGAAGACATCAGTGATGGAGTTGAAGGTTTTGTAGTAATTTCTGGTTATTTGGACCTTGTTGATACATCTTTATATTCAGCTGGTGATGCGCTTTATCTAAGTGAAACTGCAGGTGATGTTACAACAAGCCGTCCAAGTGCAGCAACTTCAGAAGTTCAAAAACTAGGTATTGTTACTCGTTCACATGCCACTAACGGATCGATTCTTGTTATTGGCGCCGGTCGTACTAATGATGTACCAAATCAAATCACAACTAATAGTGACTTTACTGTTAATGCCGATATTATTGTTACAGGTACTGTAGATGGACGTGATGTTGCAACTGATGGTACAAAGCTAGATGGTATTGAAACTGGTGCAACTGCAGATCAGACTGCTTCTGAAATTTTAACTGCAATCAAAACAGTTGATGGCTCTGGGTCTGGATTAGATGCTGATTTACTTGATGGTCAGCAAGGTTCTTATTACTTAGATTATAATAATTTTAGTAACACACCAACCATCCCAACTACTACAGATAACCTCACTGAAGGTACAACCAATCTTTACAGTCAATGGGATGACGTAACTGGTGGGATTAATTATGCGAGTGGCAACGTCGGGATTGGTTTAACACCAACTGCTAAGTTCCATGTTGCTGGAACGATTCAATCATCAGTCGGTTCTCATACCGCTCAGATGTATTCCGATGGCGGTGCTTCGTTTTTTACGTCTGTTGGTGCGTATCCAAGCGTTTTTTATACCAATGGCAGTGAAAGACTCCGCATCGATTCATCAGGACGTGTGGGTATCGGGAACTCAAGCCCGACCCAGGAGCTATGCGTTCGTTCGACCGCTGGAACAGAATCAGACATCCTTATTGAAGGGGACAACGGCGCAAGTGGTGGTCTAACTGTTTTTCATAATGCCTCCGATTGCGGCTTGTGGAACAGTTCAAACACAAGCATGAAGTTTGCGACAAACGGAACTGAACGCGCCCGCCTCGACAGCTCTGGCAGGCTGTTGGTTAACACGTCTAGTAGCTCTGTTTCAACGGCACTCGTCGTACAAGGAAACAGCACTGGCTCTGCAAGTGGGCAAATATATGTGCAGCGGGACAATGACACCCCGACTTCTGGAAACAAACTGGCAGATTTTAACTTTGCAGATTCTTCCGGTAACCGGGGCGCTGCAATCAGTGCTTTGTGTGATGGCACTTGGACCGCTGGAAGCTTCCATCCCGGCGCATTAACGTTCAATACGACGGCGGATGGTGCGTCTTCTCCGACTACGAGAATGACCATCAAAAATGATGGCAAGGTTGGGATTGGCACTGCGATTCCTAGTAGTTTACTTGATTGCGAAGGATCAAGCACTGGAGACGGCGTAGGACTTCATCTTAATAACACAAGTGGATCAAATACGATTCTTGTTTCAACAGGCAGTGCTTACAGTTTTAGCGGAGTAGGGGCAAGTACAGCGTGGCTAACAAGCGCAGGAACAAAGGTTGCTATTGGTCCGTACACGGCTGGCGACATTCAATTTATTAACGGAGGAGAAAAAGCCCGCATCGACAGCTCGGGCAGGCTGTTGGTTGGCGCATCTAGTACGGTTAGCGTTGCTGGATCCAGTGCTTTTATCCAGCAGCACGGAAATAAAACAACTTGCAACTTAGCTCTCGCTGGTTACGCAAATAACTTAGGCGGACCCATCCTTGCTTTTGGCGCATCTCGTTCAACTACAGTTGGCACCGCTGGAACTATTGTTAGCTCCGGTGACATTCTTGGTGATATTCGTTTTGCTGGAGATGACGGCACAGATTTAAACACATCGGCTGCAACCATTCGAGGAGAAGTAGACGGCACACCTGGCGCTAACGACATGCCGGGCAGGTTGGTGTTCAGCACTACGGCGGATGGTGCGTCTTCTCCGACGGAAAGATTGCGCATCTCATCCGCTGGTGCCATCGGTCTTAGCGGTGCAAACTACGGAACCTCTGGACAAGTCCTAACTTCAAACGGCTCTGCGAGTGCTCCTACTTGGCAAACACCAAGTGGTGGGGGTGGTGGCGGTGGTTTATTTGATAGCTACGCAATCTTCCAACACACAACATCTAGCGGCACAGGCGGTGGAGCGACTTCATCAAGCACGTGGAATACACGCCCAATTAACACCACAGCTGTTAGTCAAACGTGGGCATCTATCTCTTCAAACCAAATTACGTTAAGTGCCGGAACGTATTCAATTGAGTGGCAAGAAACTATTTATCGTTCTGATGCTACTCAAAGCAGATTCCGAAATGTGACTGACAGCACAACAGCTGCCTTGGGCTTGGCTTACCGCAGTGATGGCGTTGGTGGAGGATTTGGTAAAACAACCATCGCAAGCTCAAAAACATTTGAACTTCAGCATTACACCCAAAGCAACGACTCTAACGGTCTTGGCAACGATACAAGCTCTGGGGAAGACAACGTATTTGCAACAATTAAAATCACTAAACACGCTTAACTTTTTAAATTTATTCAAATAACTGATGACTACTTTCACCTGGAACATTGCTAACCTTGAGCGCAACACTGCTGATGGTATTGTTTTTACTGCTCATTATACAGTAAATGCCTCTGACGATACGTATTCTAGTGGTGCGTATGGTTCGATTGGTCTTGAAGCACCTGCTGAAGGCGATACTGTTATCCCGTTTGCTGATCTTACGTCTGACGTAGTGGTTGGCTGGGTTAAAGAAAAACTTGGTGGCGCTGAAAAGGTTGCAGAAATCGAAGCTGCACTTCAAGCACAACTTGATGAGCAACGTACTCCCACTAAGGCAACAGGTTTGCCCTGGACTGTCTGATTTAAACTATTTATTGGAAATTAACAATGATCACCCTTATTCGTCCAATTCTTTTTTCTTTCCTTCAATCTGAAAAAGTTAAACTCCTTATTGTTGATTTGCTAGCTAAACTAGCTGAGTCTACTGATAATGATATTGACGACAAAGCAGTTGAATTTGTTCGTAACGGTCTTTTCCCGAATAAGTAATGGACTTAGGTGAGCCACCGGTATTCCCGTCTATAAGGCTCCCTGAGCCCCTTCAATTACCTGTTCCGGTACTGGAGGTGCCAAGGGCTGATTTGCCCTCTTACAAGCCCCTTGTGGTGCCTCCTAGCGACCTTAGACCACCACCGGGGATTGAACCAAAACAAAAGGACGAACCTCCTAAACAAACATTACCACCTACTCCACCAATACCTATACCACAAATACCTCAACCTCCTGAGGTAACTACAATTGATATACCTGGTACTGATGTTGAAGTACCTGTACCTAGTGGAGAAATATTGGTTACAGCTGCTACAACAGCTTTTGTTTCAGTTGCTGCCACCCTAACCGCTACTTCACTGTTTAAACATTGTGTATCTTTATTTAAACCAGTATTTAAACAGGCATGGAACAAGATCACAAGAAAGACGGACTCATCAAATTCATTGTCCTTGTCTGGTCTGCCGGACTCCTCACCGCATCATACGCAGGATGGATGAGTAAGATGGATCCTACTTATGTCGCTTCTATTTTAAGTGGCACTTTAGCAACATTTTCAATCACTCGTGAAAAGAACAAATGAAGAAACTTCTTCTATGTTTGCTGCTTGCAGCACCTGTATCGGCTCAGACCGTTACACCTAATTTTACACAAGGTAGTATGCAATCTACCTCAACCACTACTATTGATATTGACCGTACTATTGCAACTGAAGTGTACGGAGGAGATTACAAATCATGGTCTGGAACCAACGTAACACCCAGTGGTTCAATCGAAGACGCATCTACAACTTTTTCAGTAACCACTGCTGGAGATCCATTTCAACTGGAAATTATCAACAGGGTAGCAGGGATTGTCGAAACAACCGACATCACCGAAACCATCCAACAGGTTACCTCTACTACCTCCTTGTCAGTCTTCTCACAATAAGCCCAGCTTACGCAGAAGACCCAAAGGTACAAAACACTTCATCACCTGTAGCTGCTGCTACGGGTAATGTAACCAATCAAGCTGTGCAATTTCAAAACAACGGTGCACCTTCAAGACAATACTTTACAAATGGTAATTCTTGTAATGGTACAACAATGACATTCCAACCATTTTATATGGGTGGTGACGTACATACTGATACATATCAACGTACTAGTAATTTTGGGTTGCAGGTTGGTTTTTCTGTACCTTTAGATGGGGGTATGGTTGAGACTTGTAAACAGATTGCACGTCGTCATGAGCAAAAAATGCGTCTAGATTACGAACTAGTTCGAGCATTAAAATGCACCGAAATTATGAAGGCTGGTTTTACATTCCGACCTGGTAGTCGTGTAGAAGTGTTGTGCCACGATATAGTCCCTATTGTTGCCCTTAAAAATGATTGAAGCAGTAGTATCTGCTACCGTAGCTGCATTAGCAGCGGGCGCAGCACTTACAAATAGACTACACAACAGAATAACAGAATTAGATCGACGTGTTGACGCATTTGAACTACGTGTTGCCACTCAATATGTTCCTCAAGAGCAATTTGGTGAAGCAATAAGTAAAATGGAAGCTCACATGATCCGTATTGAAAACAAGCTTGACCAAATGATTCTTAAGAGTAATCAGTAATGAAAAAGAAAAATAAACAAGTTGCTCAGGCAGGTCCGGGTTACAGACCACGTCCTGGTAGTGATTCTGGTGGTAATCAGGAACGTATGGGTACTAAAAAAGTATGGGATTCTCATATGAAAATGTGGGTACCAGTTAGACGTGCTAAGCGTGCTAACCTTAAAATAAACAAAGCATGAAAAAGAAAGCAACCGAAAACCAGTTTAACGAGTTGCATAATCTAGTTACAAGGGAGTTCCTTGCCCGTATTAAATCGGGTGAGGCAACTACCCAAGACTTAAAAGCAGCTTGTGACTGGCTAAAAACTAATGACATCAGTGGTGTTGCATATGAAGGCAATCCACTTTCTAAACTTGCTAATGTTATGCCGCAAGTTGACCCTGAACTTGTACAAAGTAGGCTTTATGGCAAAAAGTAAAACAGCTCAGTACTATTTGCAAAACCCGGATGCTGCTAAACGTCGCCGTAAACAGCAGCGTGATTATAATAAAACTTCTAAAGGTCTCAAAATCCGAGTTGAAGCTAACAAATTAAACCGTAAACTTGGTACTTACGGTAACGGTGATAATAAAGATGCGTCACATACAGGTTCAAATAAAGGTAAGTTAGAAAAACCTTCAACAAACCGTAAACGACCTCGTATGAAAATTAAATACGCATAATGACGCCACTATTTCCTACTCCTGATCACTATTTACAAAACCTAATAACCATGACATCACCTGAAGCTAAACGTCTTTGGAGACGTGCAATAAAGGAACATTTTGGATGCACATGTGTTTATTGTGGAGAAACTTATGAATTACACGAACTTACTTTGGATCACGTTTATCCTCGCACCTTTGGCGGGGAAGATATTACAAGCAATTTGGTACCAGCCTGTGTTAAGTGTAATCAGGATAAAGGAAGTAGAAATTGGCTTACATGGATGAGGGACAAGTTTGGAGTCAATCGACTCCGCGAAAATCTTATTATGGAGTACATTAATTAATCATGGCTTATTCTAAAAAGACTCAAAAACAAAAAGACGAAGAACAACTTAAGCGGGATCGTGCACGTAGTGATGCACAATATCGGGCATCTGGTGGACGCACTGGTGTAGGACGCCGTGGAAGGGGGGCAAAAGGAGCTACGCAAGGAAGAACGTCTGCAACTGCTGCTGACATTGCACGTAGCGATGCTCAATATCGGGCATCTGGTGGACGCACTGGTGTAGGACGCCGTACTAGCACGTCTTCTACAAGTTCTACACGCACTTCTACTCCAACCCGTAGACCTACTACACCTACTGCAAAGACTAACCCCACTTCTAAGCCCACTTCTAAGCCCAAAGGTACTCCAATGGAACAGTGGGCACGTGCTAATCCTAAACTGGCTGCTAAAGTAAAGCCAGGGCAATCCGGTTATGCCGCTGCTCAAAAAGTGTTGCGAGAAATGAAAGCTAAAAAAGTAAAGATTAACAAAGGTAAAACTGCTTGAAGTAATTTATGACTGTCGCAGAATGGATTGAAGCCGCCAATAAACTGTTAAAAGCTAACCCTAATTTAACTTATAAACAATCTGAACAACAGCTAGCTGCCGATGGTCATAAAAGACCTCCTGGTATTACTCAAAAGGGTGACTCTAAAGGCTTGCGTTGGGGTCCAAAATCAAAACGCACTCCTAAACAAAATGTTCGTCGAAGAAATCAAGAACAAACATCTACTAAATTAGCTGATGAAGCAAACAAACTTTTAGCAAAACAAAGGGCAGCATTACAAGGAATTGCTGAGTTTGCTGGAATGCCTGCTCCACACAGAGAACATCTATATAGCCAAGATGTTTCTGGTTTGCTTCAGGCAGGCGCACCTAGTGATTTTATAGAAAATGTACCTTCTAATCTTGCTGCTACTAAAACAGCTTTAGAACAAAGAATTAGAACTAGATATAACAATCGTTATGCTGTTGGAATAGGTGTTAACGGTTTACGTGTTATTCCTGTAGAATTTTTTGATGAGTTAGTTAATCCAGACGATTTACCTGGTATTGACATCGATGAAACAGTTCCTATTGATGATCAAATAAATGTTTTAAAAAGCATTTATACACCTGAACCACCTAGGCAATTGGGAGGATTTCAAACACACACACCTAGTATAACAACTACAGCTGGTACTGTTAAATATAAACCTAAACAAGTACTATCTTTTCCTAAACAAAACCAACTTCCCCAAACATTACCACCAGAACCTAAACAAGATTTAACTCAACAAGTTTACGAAGCCTCTAAAGTTGTAACTGATAATGCTGCTACCGTTGTTGGAGTTGGTTTAGCAGTTGGATCAGGGCTTTTACAAGGCATTGGAGGTACAATTAAATTTGTGACTGGTGGTGGCTTTTAATTTATGAACACCCTAGAACTACTTAAAGATGATTTCAAGCTGTTCCTGCAGGCTCTGTGGGCGCAGCTTGATCTGCCTGAACCTACACGTGCTCAATATGCTATCGCAGACTATCTTCAATATGGACCTAAACGTCTTCAAATACAAGCTTTCCGTGGTGTTGGAAAATCCTGGATCACTGGAGCATTCGTTTTGTGGACGCTTTTCAATAACGCTGAAAAAAAGATAATGATCATATCGGCATCAAAAGAACGTGCCGACAACATGTCTATTTTTCTTCAAAAACTTATTATTGAAACACCGTGGCTAACACATCTTCGTCCTAAGTCTGATGATGCACGTTGGTCACGTATTTCTTTTGACGTTCAGTGTAGTCCTCACCAGGCACCTTCAGTTAAGTCAGTTGGAATCACGGGTCAGCTTACGGGTAGCCGGGCTGACCTTATGATCCTTGACGATATTGAAGTTCCTGGTAATAGTATGACAGAATTTATGAGGGAAAAGTTGCTTCAACTCTGTACAGAAGCTGAATCAATTCTTACTCCTAAAGATGACAGTCGTATTATGTACCTTGGTACACCACAAACAGTTTTTACTGTGTACCGTAAACTGGCTGAACGAAATTATCGTCCCTTTATTTGGCCAGCTCGTTACCCACGGTCAATGTCTAACTATGAAGGTTTGATAGCACCTCAACTTCAAGAAGACATTGATATGGGTGCTGATAAATGGGACGTAACTGACCCTGACAGATTTGATAACGATGACTTACTTGAACGTGAAGCAGCTATGGGACGAAGCAACTTTATGCTTCAGTTCATGCTTGACACCAGCCTTAGTGACGCTGAAAAATTCCCACTTAAAATGGCTGACCTTATCGTTACTGCTGTTAACCCTTCAACTGCTCCTGATTCCGTCATCTGGTGCTCAGACCCAAGAAACGTCATTAAAGACGCTCCCACTGTTGGCTTACCTGGAGATTATTTCTACAGTCCAATGCAGTTACAAGGAGAGTGGCTTCCCTACCAAGAAACAATCTGCAGTGTTGACCCGTCGGGTCGTGGCTCGGATGAAACGGCAGCAGCTTTTATTAGCCAACGAAACGGTTTCTTGTACTTGCACGAAATGCGTGCTTATAGAGACGGATACTCAGACAACACACTCTTGGATATTTTAAGAGGATGTAAAAAATATAACGTTACTAAATTAGTTATTGAAACTAACTTTGGTGATGGTATTGTTGCAGAATTATTTAAAAAACATTTAGCTCAAACAAAACAAGGTATAGACGTTGAAGAAGTCAGAGCAACTGTACGGAAAGAACAAAGGATCATTGACGCTCTTGAACCCATTCTTAATCAGCATAGGCTTGTTGTGGATCGCGGTGTTATTGATTGGGATTACACCTCCAACAGAGATGAAGCTCCTGAAAAACGACTCCTCTACATGCTATTCTATCAAATGAGTCGTATGTGCCGTGAAAAAGGTGCTGTACGACATGACGACAGAATTGATGCCCTTGCTCAAGGTGTCCAATACTTTACAGATGCTATGGGTATTTCTGCCCAAGAAGCAGTAAACCAACGTAAACGTGAAGAATGGAATGATCTGCTATTGTCAACAATTGATGACCCTCAAAGTAGTGCTAATCACCTTGTCTTAGGGTTGAATTTAGACCAAAGACGAGCTGCTAGAGGTAAATCTAAAAACTCAGTCCCCAACTGGGTTTAAGTTGATGTCCCATGTATACAGGGAGAAGGGTGGACTCCCTGTGATCGGGGAAGGTAAAACTTCCCCCTTTACTGTAATAACAATGAGAGTTATAGCAGTAAAGTACAGAACCTCCACCGACAAACATTTTATTGATTTCTTTGATTACTGGACATTATTTTTAATATAATAACTGGACATCAGTAATCAATTCTACCACCACCACCTTTACATGAATAACGTTAAGTTAATACACTATACACCTAATGGTGATGATCTCATTGCTTATATGGCACGTGTATCAAATCCAAACAATCAAAACAACACTGAGACCAGTGCTAAGTTAATTAAATACCTTATCAAACATCGACATTGGTCACCGTTTGAAATGGTAAATATGTGTGTAGAAATTAACACTACACGGTCAGTCGCTGCTCAAATTCTGCGACACCGCTCGTTTAGCTTCCAAGAGTTTAGTCAACGTTATGCTCAAGTAACAGAATTACCACAAACTCCTGACTTACGTAAACAAGATCTTAAAAATCGTCAAAATAGTACAGATGATCTAAACCCAACTGATAAACAATATTATCAAGTGTTAATGCAACAACACTTTGAACAAAGTATGCGTATCTATAATGATATGCTTCAGGCAGGCGTCGCTAAAGAATGCGCTAGAGAGGTTTTACCGCTTTGTACTCCTACTCGTATGTATATGAACGGGTCTTTACGTAGTTGGATCCATTATACTGACTTAAGGTGCGATAACGGGACTCAACTTGAACATAAACTGATCGCTCAACAGTGTAAACAGCTTATTGCTGAGGCTTTCCCGATGGTTTATAGCTGTCTATAAATTTTGGTAAAAATTTGTCTACCCATATAACGCTGTAGCGTGGACGCACAAACCCCCGTGGGGGTGCCTGCCCGTAGAACCCAGTAAAAAGCGGTTAAACCCAGTGATACCAAGCGGTTTAGCCCAGTATTTTTCTACACTTTGCTGGGTTACACCGCGCAAACCAACTACCGCGCGCAGGTCACACGCCTGCATTACACATGCGCGATCTGTCTGCGACAGTTAAGCCCAGCTTATGTCACCGATAAGAACGGCTAATGACAGCTAAGATCCGTTGGTATGACTGGGATCTGCCCATGAGTTGTGACAGTTTGTCCGACTGTCCACCGTCAAACGGGTAGTTGGTGGGCTAATGTCTAACCGAGATGACTGATTTGAAGGTCTTGATCTCGACTCTCCCTGTTAAGGGGGAGGAGAGTCTCGATCTTCAACCATCAGTCACTCCCACCGAACCTCGACAACTTCATAAGCAGCTCGCTAAGTGGTGGCGACCAAGCCCGTGGGTTCCTGGGCTGAGAGCTGGTAGATTACGTTTTGTTACAGCTTACGCTGTCAGCGCCGAGTCACAGGCGCTTCACAAGTATGCTCATGACACCGGCCAGCATGCATCGGCGTGCACCCAGGTTCGAGTCCTGGGCTGGTCATTGCGTCATCAAGGACGCATTGTTCACTTTCATCCATCCAATTATGTTCAATCTTTCTACCCTTTGTGTTCGCACCTCGGACGCAGTTGATTACCTGACTGTTAATCCATTCACTGGTGTTGTTGATGTATGCTTCCGCAATGGTTATGCTTACACATACACTAATGTATCACGTCGTGCTATCATGAACCTCATGATGAATGATAACATGTCGCTTGGTTTCTGGATCAATGAGAATTGTGTCAAGTCCAAGCGTGCAAAGGTTGCACACAAGTATGTGTACGCTGTCTGATGTTTACACTGAGGCATTCGTGCCTCTCTGTAAGCTTCACAATGCTTACGATTGTCCACTTTATTTCCATTTAATCATGACTATTTCTGCCACTCAATCTGCTGCTATTGCAGACATTCTTGATACCTATGACGCATCAGAGCGTGAAGACATTGCCAACTATGGTTGTGCCTCAGGTTCTGCACATGCTCACATTTACTATCAACAAACTTGGGAGTATTTCCTCAAGTTTGAAGACGAGATTGAAGATTATTTCTATGATCTTTTCGATGACAATTATATCCACGATCTTACTGCTGATCAGACCAGTATTCGTGGGATTGTCAACAAACTTGTCTGGTCTTTTGTTGAGTCTGTATGTTCTAACTATTGAGGCAATCTGCCTCTTTAGTTAACAACAATTATTCACAATCATCTCAAGGACGCAGAATCAAAATGCTTTGGTCTGAATCTACAATCATCCTGGCCATTGTCGGTATGGTAGGATTGTTCAGCACTGCCATCATTTGGCAACGTGCAAACCGTATCACCTCTAACTACTACAAGAAATGAAGTACAAC
>Ga0222719_10001402_pt1 | contig 23448 bp, 21 predicted proteins | sample C33_34DmetaG_FD_165039 | JGI IMG/M metagenome (GOLD analysis project Ga0222719, IMG submission 165039) | Estuarine water microbial communities from San Francisco Bay, California, United States - C33_34D | ecosystem: Environmental > Aquatic > Marine > Unclassified | place: USA: California...
CTGATGGAATCCCATTGTGCTCTTCAGTTGCCACACCCGGAAACAAGCGTTAAATAACGGTCGGATTTCAGCCCGAATTAGCCCACAAAAAGATGAATTCCCAAGATATAGATAAACTACTCAAAGCCTCAGCGCATGAACCGGCACTGCCGACAAGTTTCAGGAGTGAGGTATGGACCCGTATCGCGTATGCCGAGCAGCGGTCGTTTGGGGCGAAGCTGAGTCGAGTGCTCGCCTTCTTTACGCGCCCGGCTCCGGCTGTCGCGAGCGTGATTGCAACGGTGCTCATCGGTGTATCGCTCGGATTTGCTACCACGCAGCCGACCAAGGATGCTCGGATCAGTTATGCCGAATCCATCAGCCCATTCCTTCAGGAGAAAGCACCATGAAGAAGTCCGCCATTTACGGAGTGGCCATCCTCATGCTTGCCCTAATCATCGGGGCAGCCTCATTCTTTGTAGTCAAATCTCACAAGGCGCAAGCACAGCACGAGGTGTTGATCGACAACTTGCCCGAACTTGAGTGGGTACGCGACGAGCTCAACCTCAGCAACGAGCAGTTCGCCAAGGTCAGTGAGCTCCATATCGACTATAGGCCGATATGCGAAAAAATGTGTCATCGCATTCGCAAGGCACACGAGCGTCTGGAAAATGTTTCACGAGATGTAGATAGGCTAACCCCGGAGCTCAAGGCGGCCATTGAGGATCACGCCCGTATCCACGCCGAAAGCCAGCAAGCGATGATCGAGCATCTTTATGAGACCGCAGCTGTTCTCGATGATGCGCAGGCTGCACGCTACCTAAAGATGATGCTGCCGTTTGCGCTAGATTTCAGCCACAGCGAACCCGAAGGAGTTCATGGAAAATGAGATGCATGACATCAGTGACTTGCAGCTGATGTCTCGCTTGGCAAGCGGGGAGGATCTGGCCCTCAACGTATTGATGGATCGATGGGCCAAGCGGCTGAATGCCTTCCTTTACAGAATGACAGGTCAGCATGAAGTCGCAGTTGATCTCACGCAGGAAGCCTTTGTCCGCCTTTATAAGGCCCGAAAGCGTTTTCGTCCAAAGGGAGAGTTTAGCACTTACCTGTTTTCCATTGCCGCTAATCTTGGTCGTAACCATGCCCGGTGGAAATCTAGACACCCGACCGTATCTTTGGACGCGACTTCCGAGGACGGCCGGCCGCTTGTTCACGAAGTCAGTGATCCCTCTCAGGGGCCAGATGAACATGCGGATTCTGCGGAACGCTATGAGCAGGTGAGAAGGGCGCTTGTTGCTTTGCCGCAAGACCTTAGAGAAGCAATCTCACTGTTCGTGTATGAGGGCATGAGCTACTCTGAGATCGCCGAGTTGGCTGACTGCTCTGCCAAGGCGGTGGAGACCCGAATCTATCGCGCCCGACAATTGCTCAAGGGGATATTTTCGTAAGGGTCCTTTGTGCGAGCGAGAGACTTTCCTTGTTGCCTGTCAGGTTGGCTCATTCTTCTTGGGATGGAGGACGCGATTGCACTCTCGGATCGTGTCATGAATGCCGTTGCCCTTCTGGAAGGCCTCAAGGCACAGTGGGCAACAAAGTTCCACCATGTGGCCCTCGTGGTTTAACCGGCAGTAGCCGCGCCCACCCGCGACTGATTTGCCACATACCACACAGGTATCTTCGTCGTTACCGGGAATGTAGGGATCAATCATGACGATTTAAGGTAATGCTGGAGAAGGTTGATGATTTTTGACGGGTTCACTCTCATTTGTTCCATCTTTGATGTGCCCCAATTGATGAACACCGATGAACACTCAAACCCTTAAATGGGTCGTAACCCAACACGGCTGCTCGTTTCCTGCATCAAGAATGAGTTCTTTTAAATACAGCTCTCCAACACATTCATGGCAGACGTGCAATTTCTGTAAGTTGTGGGGATCGAGGTCGTCGTAGTTCATCTTGGTTTCTTCGAAAAAAAAGGGGGGGAACTCCGCATCATTGTATCAGTTGGTTCGGCTAGACCTCCGAGGCGCTATTTCCGGAAGGTCTAGCGAACCATTCGGATGATGGGCTTACTTCACAATCTTACCACAATGCGGCATTTTTGCTCCCATGTATGGATTTTGAACCTCGTCCTCAACTTTTTGCAGCCAGTTAGCTCCTTTGCCACCCATGGCCATCGGGCAATGGGCCACATGCATCTTCTTTTCGTCCTTGGCGATAGGGATCGCCACATCACTGAGTGCCTTGAAATGCTTGCGGGCGTCTTCGATGGATTTGGCGTAGGCTATTGCTTGGGCGGGCTTGGCCATGGCGCTCTCCTTGTCATGCTTCACCATGCCTGTGGCGGCTTTCTGTGCGGCAGCGAGATCGTCCTTATAAAGCGCGGTGGAAACGACGGCATACCCCTCCAGCATGTGACCTGCGTGTTCTTCGTGCGCCGCCACCGGTTGAGCTGCTTCAGCCGCTATCACTTTCAATGCCGGAGCAGTAGCATTCTTGCCACAGCAGCCTCCTGCTTGGGATACTGAATCTCCGGCCGCCATGACCGGAGTTGCCGCACTGGCAACAAAAAAGGCGAGTATGGATGCGAAATTTGATTTCATTTGTTTTTTTGGTTTTAATGTTTGGATAGGTTGACAGCAGGTTAGTGTACGCCGCCAACATCAGATTAATACACCGGCTTTCCACTTACCCCTTGAACATTATTCAATCTCGGCACGACCTTCAGAGATTTTCTGCCGTTCAAGAATTCGGTTCCCGGAATCAGAGTCACGGCTTCCTCGAAAGTGTGTCGCCGCAATAACGATCCGTTTTCACGTGTACTAGATGAGCGGACCGTTACGGAAAGTGTCGCACAACGGTGGCAAACTTGCTGTGGGGGAAAAGTAGGCTATCCGTGGTAGGTTTTCCCGCTAGAAAGAGATTCAAAAACTTACAAAGGGTGGCCGCTATGCGGTCGACTGCAAAAAGAAAGCCACTATCAATAAATCCGAATCCTCTCACTCTGAGTGGGCCATAAACTGGAAGAGTGCCACCATGAGATGCTATTACTCGAAAAAGTATCTAAAATTTCCAAGGGGTATCGTGATCAGCGGGGTAATACATCCAGACCCGGATGCCAACGTCACCTGCAAAGCAAAGTGAAGGCTCGGGAAAACCAAACCGACACTAACCCATGAAAACGAACAATATTACCGCATTGGCGCTCACTCTTTCAATCGCCCTTGCCGGATCCCTAACTGCGGCCCCAAGAAGCAAGCATTCCGGCATGAAATATCCACACCAACATGGCGCGCAGCAAGCCTGCAAAACATCAGTGAAACACACGATGCTCAAATACATAGGACCCAGAAGCAAGGGGCGCCCGAATCCAAATCTGGCAAAGAACTAGACCGAAGATTCTCACAGAAATCCAAATCCCAAACTCCGGCGGAATGATTCCGCCGGAGCAAATCCACAAAAAATGAAATACACACTGATACCACTCGCCGCCATTGTTCTCCTCTCAGTTTCTTGTAATAAGAATGAGGGATCCGATGGAAATGCCACGACAGAGATGAAGGTGATGCCTTACGCCCTCGACACTTGCATCGTCTCTGGCGAGAAGCTTGGCTCAATGGGTGAACCCGTCGTCATCCAGCATGAGAATCAAGAGATCAAGTTCTGCTGCGATTCCTGTATTCCCAAGTTCAAAAAGGATCCGGCCAAATACCTAGAGAAGCTAAAACACAGCAACCACGATCATTGATGCATTTGTCAGGGGCGACCGCGGATTCTCCGATTACAGAGTATCAGGCAGATCTGCGGTTGCCTCAACTTCTTATACCTAGAGTTTGTAGTCGCACCGCCATAGCTATTCTGGTTGTGTAGCTAGTTAAGAAGGGTGGGAATTATTACTATCCACAGCTACATCATTAGCCAAATTTGATTATGATTCGATGCATATTTACACTCTTGTTTTTCATGGGAGTCACAGCATGTACAACAACGAGTGATTCAGGCGCCAGAAGTTCCGCTTCGCTCAAACCTGTCCCAGTCTCCGCTGCTATCCATTATTCGGTAGCAGACACCTCAGGGCCGGAAGATCTTGCCCGGCTGGCAATTCTTCATCATCCATCGCTGAAAGCCGCGAGACATCGTGCAGAGCGACTCGCACAAAAGGCCCCGCAGGAACGCTCGCTGCCAGACCCATCCGTCGAGATAGGTGCCGGCTCGATGGCCGAAACCGCTGCAGGCCGGGTTGATGCCATGGCCGGTGTAAAGCAGAAGATTCCGTTCCCTGGCAAGAGGTCTTCCGCTGCAGCAGCTGCAGAAAGCGAAGCAGCCGCTGCCCGCGAGGACGTGAAGGCGCTCGAACTGAAACTCACTGAACAAGTTCATGCCGCTTGGTGGGATCTTTATCTCGCTGAGGAAACCATTCGGATCAGCAGTGAAAACCGAGCTGTCCTTGAGGATCTTCGCGAAGTGGTAGATGCACGGGTTGCTGCGGATGAGGCGGCTCAAGCTGATCAGCTTCGTTTGGCCAACGAGCTCTCTCTCGTAGACCGGGATATAGCTGACGCGAAACAACTCAAGAGCACGGCTCGGTCACGACTGAACTCATTGCTCAATCGCCCGGCCGGCGCTTCTTTGCCAAGTGCATCGCGCACGAGAATTATCACTCTGGGTTCGTTAAAGCACCTTTTGGCCAAGGCGGAAGCAAGTCATCCAGAAGTCGCGGCAGCCCAACGCCGAGCTGATGCTTTTCAGCACCGATTGAGGCGCGCCAAACTTGAGAAGTATCCAGATCTTACCGCTGGAATTTCAGGCGCTTCGGTTTCCGATTCGGGGCTCTCAGGAGCGGCCAATGGGCGCGACCAAGTATACGCCACTCTCGGAATTAACATCCCGCTGTGGCAGGAGCCCCGGCGCGCTATGATCCGGGAAGCCCGCGAAGGAATTTCTGAAACCGAGTCGATGATTGCAGCCGCTCGATCGGAATTGCGTTACCGGGTTGAAGATGCGTGGCATCGAGCCAAGACGGCGCATGAAGTGGCAAACCTGTTTGAAACCCGTCTCATTCCAGATGCCCAGCAGGCTTATGACGTCACTCTTGCCGGGTACAGCGCTGGTAGAAACTCTTACACAGACCTTATGGAAACTTGGCAGGACTTGCTCGGCTATCGTCTCCAGCTTGCCAAGAACCAAGCCCAGGTAGGCAAGGCGACCGCCACGCTGCGCGCAGCCGCGGGCATTCGATAAGACGGCGTATCTAACCAATTATTTTCCAAGCTCTCAAAACGATGAAACTTCCCAAATCCCTCAAAATCCCCGGGTTTCTCAAAAGCCCACGCAGCTTGCTTTCTTTGATTCTTCCATTGGCTCTCTTTTTGGGCGGCTGGTGGTTCGGGCTTCCCTCCGACAATAGCGTGGATGGGAGCTCATCAGCATTGAGTGATGAAGTGTGGACTTGTTCCATGCACCCGCAGATTCGCCAACCGAATCCTGGACTTTGCCCCATCTGCAACATGGATTTGATCCTGCTTCAGGACGACGGCGGTGGTGGACTACGCGAAGTGGCCGTATCGGCTGAGGCCGCAGCACTGCTTGATCTTCGCGTGACCCCGGCACGGCACGCACCGGCAGAGGCAAATTTGAAGCTATTCGGGAAAATTGCCTTTGATGAACGTCGCATCACCACTGTCACTGCACGGATGGGTGGGCGGCTTGACCGCTTATTTGTGGATTTTACAGGAGCGCTGGTAAGAAAGGGCGACCATCTTGCTGAGATCTATTCTCCCGAGCTCTTTGTGGCCCAAAAGGAACTCATTTCCTCAAAAAACGCATTTGACCGCCTTGACGATTCCTCTTCCTCCGCAGTTCGCAATACCCGCTCCAGGATTTTGGAGTCGGCTCGCGAAAGACTGCGCTTACTCCAACTCAGCGAGGAGCAGATTCGTAGCATCGAAAAGAAAGCTGAACCTAGCCCAACCCTGCAGATCGATTCGCCTCAAGACGGCATCGTCGTCGAAAAGGTGGTGAATGAAGGTGACTATGTGAAAACAGGTGACGCAATCCTGCGCGTTGCGGATCTCAGTGCCGTATGGCTCCAGGTAGAGGCCTACGAGAGTGACCTCCCTTGGATTCGCTACGGACAGGATGTCGAGTTTTCCGTGGATTCGATCCCCGGTGAAACCTTTCACGGTCGGGTCGCCTTCATCGATCCTGAACTCGACCCCATGCGGCGCATCGCTTCTGTGCGCGTGAATGTCGATAATTCCAAACGACTTCTCAAACCCGGTCTTTTCGCTAAGGTTCGGATTGCATCCAGAATGACCGCCGATGGGCGCGTGATTGACCCTCAACTTGCCGATAAATGGATCAGCCCAATGCACCCCGAAATCGTTAAAGACGGGCCCGGACAATGCGATATTTGCGGCATGGATTTGGTTCCAGCCAAGTCACTCGGCTTCGTCAATGAAGACGACCCACACTCTGATCCTTTGTTGATTCCGAGAAGTGCGGTGTTGCAGACTGGTGACCGAGCGCTGGTTTATGTGCGTCTGCCCGAAAAGAGCGAACCTGTCTTTGAGGGGCGTCAAATCGTGCTTGGCCCAGTCGTCGGCAGGGAGTTCATCGTTCGGGAGGGTTTGTCGGAAGGGGAACTGGTCGTGTCCCGAGGGGCATTCAAGCTTGATTCCGAGCTTCAGATCAAGGGTCGCCCATCCATGATGAATGCGGAGGCGGGGCTTGAGGAGCGTCCGGCTAGAGAAGCGCCCGATGATCTAAAAGGACAATGGCCTCCAGTGCTGCGTGCTCTGAGCCGCTTCAAAGAGGCTGCCAAGGCAGACAAGCAAGACCTCATGATAGAGCAGCTCCAGCTCATCCGAAATGCAGTTAAGTCGGTGAGAGTTGATGCCATGCAACCGGAGGACCTCAAGTTATGGACTGAATTTTCACAACAACTTCTGGTGGATCTGACTTTGGCACGCGACCGAGTCAGCGATGCCCCAGAGGTCGCGCATGGCATCGTTTCTCGCAGCATCGAGCGAGCGGGTCGCTACATGGGCTTGCCATTTGTGCCTATGGAGACTCCAACAACCGATCCAGCCATCATCGATGATCTAAAGAAGGCTCTTGTTGCATATTTCCCGGTCGCCAAAAGCTTGGCAGACGATGATGACAGCGCCTCAATGAAGGCATCTTCCGAGTTTCTAAGCACGCTCAAGGGATTAAAGCTTCCCAACTCGCCAGAGCTGATGAAGGGAGCGGAAATGATGGCTGCTGCTGGTGACATCAAATCACGTCGTGCTGCGCTGAAAGCGGTGAGTGACGCGCTGATCGAGCTCGTTCGGAATCACGGGGTTGATCAAGTGGGTGACCTCTTCATCGTTCACTGCCCCATGGCTTTTGATAACTTGGGCGGGGACTGGCTGTCGGCCCAGCCTACGGTCCTCAATCCATACTACGGCGACGCGATGCTCACCTGCGGCAGCCTCAGGGACACGCTTTCCATCGATATGAAAAACGTGGACGAAAAACCCGAGATGCCAGCAAGGCCTAAACACGATCATTCCGGCCACTAATCATAGGGTTTTTTGAAGATGAACAAGTTGATCCATTTTTGCCTGCACCAGAAGCTCGTCGTATTGCTTCTGCTGGCCTTCGTGATTGCGTGGGGCGTGCGAGTTGCGCCATTTGACTGGGATACGGGTGACTATCCCCGGGACCCAGTGGCGGTCGATGCCATTCCGGATCTCGGCGACAATCAGCAGATCATCTTCACCGAATGGCCAGGGCGTTCCCCTCAAGACATTGAGGATCAGGTCACCTACCCGCTAACGGTTTCTCTCTTGGGGGTGCCAGGGGTGCGTGAAGTCCGTTCGTTTTCAATGTTTGGCTACTCCTATGTCTACCTCATCTTTGAGGAGGACATCGAGTTCTACTGGAGCCGGAGCCGGGTTCTCGAAAAGCTCAATTCACTGCCATCCGGCCTTATCCCCGACGAAGTCACTCCGACGCTTGGACCGGATGCGACCGGGCTCGGCCAGATATTTTGGTATTACCTCGAAGGTCGAGACCCCGATGAAAATCCAGCTGGTGGTTGGGATACCGACGAATTGAGATCCCTGCAGGATTGGCAGGTTCGCTATGCACTCCTTGCAGCGGAGGGTGTGGCTGAAGTCGCATCAGTTGGCGGATACGTTCGGCAATACCAAGTAGATGTCGATCCAGACAAGCTGCGGGCTCATGACGTCACACTCGCACAAGTCGTCAATGCGGTGCGCAAATCGAATCAGGAAATAGGAGCGAGAAATCTGGCGGTCAATGGGGTGGAGTATTTCATTCGCGCCACCGGCTACGTGGATGACGTGGATGATTTGCGAAAGGCCGTCGTCACTGTGCGTGACAACACACCCATCACAGTTGGCCAAGTGGCCTCAGTTGAATTAGGGCCCGCGCTTCGACGAGGAGCGCTCGATGTCAATGGCGCGGACGCTGCCGGAGGTGTAGTCGTCGCCCGATTTGGAGCGAATCCAATGGCTGCGATCAAAAGCACCAAAGCAAAAATCAAACAACTGGAAGGAGCCCTGCCCACCCGCGTGGTGATTGATTGGACCAGTGCCACGGTGGAAGAGGTGAAGGAGTTTGCCGCCAGCCAAGCGATTAAGCCCGCCTTCAGTTCGGACGGGGTCAAAGATTTGGCTCAAGATGAGTGGACGGCCTGGGCAAAGCGTAGCGACCGCGCCGACTGGCCCGACTGGATGACGACCTCAACGGTCACCGTGGTGCCTTTCTATGACCGCAGCCATCTCATCTCTGAAACTCTCAACACTCTGGACGAGGCACTGTGGCAGCAAATTTTGGTCACGATCATTGTTGTGGTGGTGATGGTGCTGCATCTGCGCAGCAGTCTACTGATCTCCGCCATGCTGCCGCTGGCGGTGCTGATCACCTTCATCACCATGAAGCTCGCTGGGGTGGATGCAAACATCGTGGCACTGGCGGGCATCGCGATTGCCATCGGCACCGTGGTCGATGTCGGCATCGTTCTGACCGAGAACATGCTCAAGCATCTGGATGAAGCGGATCCGAGTGAGTCGAAAGCATCAGTGATTTATCGCGCTGTGACAGAGGTTGCGTCTGCAGTTACGACTTCAGTCGCTACAACCGTGATCAGCTTTCTTCCTGTCTTTACCATGACCGGAGAGGCTGGACGGCTGTTTCGGCCATTGGCCTTCACCAAGACCTTCGCTCTCATTGCTTCGATCGTCGTCGCGCTCACCATCATTCCACCGGTGGCGCACATTATTTTCGGCTACCTGCCTCGATTCGTGCGTGAGCGCAGACTGCATGCCGCCTTATTGCTTCTGGCAGGCGGATTGATTTCATTCACCTTCTCACCACTACTCGCGGGAGCGCTTATCGCACTGGCGATCGGCGTCTATGTGTATCCCAAGGTTGCAGGGCGGGTTGGTAGATTCGCACTACTCACGGCGAATCTGGTGATTGCCGTCGTCGTCGCCTGGCTGCTGACTCTCGATTGGATGCCTCTCGGTCTCGATCGGAGTAGCGCAATCAACTTCATCTTTGTGTTCCTGATCATTGGCGGGCTGCTTGTTGCATTCCGAGGCTTTGAAATGGCCTACGGTAAAGTTCTGCAATGGTGCCTTCGACATAAGGCGATGTTTCTTAGTTTACCGGTCGTGCTGCTCGTATTGGCAGGAAGCATCTGGTTGGGCTTCGACAAAATCTTCAGCTGGCTACCCAAGACCGTTGGGGACGGAATCACCGAAACTAGAATTTGGAAGGATGCCTCCCAAAAGTTCCCAGGCCTTGGCCGAGAATTTCGTCCTGCCCTTGATGAGGGCTCATTCCTCTTCATGCCGACAGTCAGCCCCCATGCTTCGATTGATGAAGCGACAGAATCGCTCCGCCAGCTCGATGCCGCGATTGCCAGCATTCCAGAAGTCTCTCAAGTGGTTGGTAAAATTGGGCGGGTCGAGTCACCCCTCGATCCTGCTCCGATCTCGATGGTCGAAACAGTGATCAACTACATTTCCGAATACAAGTCGGACGAGAAAGGTCGGGTTCTTCGCTTCCGCACGGATGAACAGGGCGATTTCCTTTACGATGAATCGGGTAAACTCATCGCGGATGCTAAAGGGGAGCCATTCCGTCAATGGCGGCCAAAGATCCAGTCTCCGGATGACATCTGGCAGGAAATCGACCGCGTAACTCGGATGCCGGGAGTCACCGGAGCACCGAAACTTCAGCCCATCGAAACACGACTTGTCATGCTCCGCACCGGCATGCGTGCGCCCATGGGACTCAAGATCAAGGGGCCGGATCTAGAGACCATCCAAAACTTCGGCCTCCAGGTCGAACGACTGATGCGTTCCGGCGAAGTGCCAGGTCTTGCCACAGCCACGGTCAATGCCGACCGCATTGTTGGTAAACCTTACCTTGAAATCATCCCGGACCGCGATGCCGCTTCACGCTACGGCTTGAACATTTCAGATGTCCACGAAGCGATCCAAGGTGCCATTGGCGGGAAGATGACAGGGAGTAGCATCGAAGGCCGGGAACGCTACATGATTCAGGTGCGTTACGCACGGGAGCGACGCGACGACATCGAGAGCCTCGGGCGAATTCTCGTCACCTCTGCAGAGGGCGCTCAAGTGCCTCTGGAGCAACTCGCTGACCTTCGCTATGTCCGTGGACCACAAGTCATCAAGGCGGAAGACACTTTCCTGACCGGCTATGTCACTTTCGGGGCCGAAGCCGGTTTCGCGGAAGTCGATGTCGTTGAATCCGTGAGGGACTACCTCTCGGAGAAGGAAGCGAGCGGTGAACTCATCCGTCCTCCCGGGCTGCGATACGACTTCGCCGGCAACTACGAAGCCGCTTTGGAATTCAACCGCACCCTGCTCTTCATGTTGCCGATCTGTCTCGGGGCAATTTTCATGCTGCTATACCTAGACAGCCGTTCGGCAATCAACACGGGCATCATCTTCAGCGGTGTCGCGGTTGCGTGGGCCGGTGGTTTCTTGATGCTCTGGCTATACGGCCAACCGGGGTTTCTTGATTTCGAGATTTTCGGCCACCACCTTGGCCACCTCTTCAATGTTGGGCCCATCAATATGTCAACCGCTGTCTGGGTTGGCTTTCTGGCACTCTTCGGGATTGCCACGGATGATGGCGTCGTTGTTTCTACTTATCTGCGGCAGAAGTTCGATGAGCTGAAGCCAGACAGCATTGAGGGAATTCGTAAAGCAACGCTTGAGGCAGGATTAAGACGGGTTCGTCCCTGCTTGATGACGACTGCTACGACTCTATTGGCGCTTCTTCCCGTCATCACCTCAACCGGACGTGGCTCCGACCTCATGGTACCAATGGCCATCCCCATCTTCGGCGGGATGTTCATCGAGCTAATGACGATGTTTATCGTGCCAACGCTCTATTGTCTGTGGCGCGAGAAAGCACTGGGCAAGTCCGAGGCGATCGATTGAAGCCCTTCGATATAAAATTTCCAGATGACAAGTCGCCACTCCCATCCGAACTCATGAATATGGACAAGAAAGCAAGCATCTACCGCATGGTGACACCCGATCATCTCTGCCCATGGGGCATCAAAGCCATTGATCTGCTTCGCAGGTCCGGCCATGAGGTCGAGGATCACCATCTTGAGAGCGCGGAGAAGAACAAGGCTTACAAGAAGGAGCACGGCTACGATGAAACCCCTCAAATCTTCATCAATGGCGAGCACCTCGGCGGCTATGATCAACTCCGCGAGCATCTCGGGCTCGGGCCCGACCCAAAGGAAGGCGACACTTATCAACCTGTCATCGCTGTTTTTGCCGTCGCGCTTGGCATGGCGCTGACAGCCGGGTGGGCAATGACAGGCGGCATAGAGCCGATCCGCACCGTTGAATTATTCATCGCCATCAGCATGTGCATTTTGGGAATTCTGAAACTGCAGGATTTGCTCTCATTCACCACCGGATTCATTCAATATGACCTGATTGCGCGCCGTTATGTGCCCTATTCCTACGTCTACCCGTTTGTGGAAGCTGGAGCAGGCATCCTTATGATTGGAGGCCTTCTCACTTGGGTGGCTGCACCAGCCGCACTCATCGTGAGCACCATTGGCGCTGTCTCCATCATCAAGGCTGTCTACATCGATAAACGCAGCCTCAAATGCGCCTGTGTCGGTGGTGGCAGCAGCGTTCCATTGGGCTTCATCTCACTCACTGAGAACCTAATGATGATGGCCATGGCCATCTGGATGATCATCAAGGCCATCTGATGAACCTTCCCGGAGCAAGCTGCGACCGGATCACCAGAATCTTATTCGGCAGCAAATCCTTATAGAATAAAGGAAATTAGATGTGGTGAATTAAATCAACCGTCTGAGGAAGGTGTCACAAAAATAGCCCGTGCCGCAGGCTCCTTCACCTTCCCAGCACGCTTCATGCTCGTCGTCGCCATGAACCCCTGCAAATGCGGCTACCACGGAGATCCCAAGCGCGACTGCCGCTGCACTCCGCGCGAAATCGAATCCTACTGCAACCGAATCAGCGGCCCATTACTGGATCGCATCGACATCCACGTCGAAGTGCCTGCTGTCAGCTTCCATGAACTTCAAGGCCGCGGCGACGGCGGAGAAACATCCGCCACCATCCGCGCCCGCGTCGAGGCCGCACGCGACATCCAACGCCAGCGCTTTGGTGCGACCACAACCACCACCAACGCATCCATGAGCTCCCGCCAGTTGAAGACCTGCTGCCAGCTGGACAACACCGCCCGCAACTATCTGGAGCAGGCCATGAACGAGCTCCATCTCTCGGCTCGCGCCCACGACCGAATCCTTAAAGTCGCTCGAACCCTCGCCGACCTCGGTGGCTCTGAAAACATCCGCCCAGATGATGTTCTGGAGGCCATTCAGTTTCGCTCACTGGACCGCAAGCTGTTTACATGAAATGCATGGAATCCTCTTCGGGATTACCCCACGGCAGGATACCATTGCATCACGTCCACTTTATTTCGCTTGACCTTTACAGCAGGTAGATTCTATTAATGCTCCATGATTTCTCTGTTACGGGCACTACTACTGTGCGGCACTTATGCCGGACTGCTTGTGACCATCGTGACGGGAACCCTGGTGAATGCCTGTGGTGATCATGAGTCGGACCATACTCATGAAGCTGAATTGCACTGCGACGACATGTCGTGTGAGGAAGCCGATGAGTGTCATACTACCGACTGCCACGAAGATGAATCTCCGTGTGATTCCGATGATCATTCAGATGAGCATCACCACCACCATCATCACTCTTGCACATCGAGTTCAATCCCGGTCGCTGCCCTTACTCAAGGATGTCAGCAACTGTCTCATCCGAGCCACAAGCTCTCGTTGATTGTCACTGAGCATCTGGATGTTCCTGATGCCCCGGTCTTGTCTGAAGACAAGCCACCTTTGATCTGAGCGCACCTTAACCGCGCTCCCTCGTGCCCTTTTGGCACGATTATCTTCCCCCAATCTATGGCGTTTGCCGCATGGGGGCGATCAATCCCGTTGAATGATTTCATTCAGTGCTCTTCTCACCCTGTGAAATAGCACCACCGATCAAAATCACGTTATGTCCAAATTCATTTTATACTCACTACTTCTATTTTCAATCCAAGTTCAGCTCCTACTCGGGGAGCAAGCCTTACCCATCGTCACGTTGGATAACGTGAGCCACTTTGTCCGCAAGCAGAATCCAGATCTCGCAGCCGCAAGAATGCTGATTAAGGAGGCGTCTGGCCGATTAGCCCAGTCGGGTCGACTCTCAAATCCAGAGCTCCAAAGCTCCATCGAGCACAACTCTCGACTTCGTGAGGGAAGGATTGAAATTGGTATTTCTCAAAAGTTCCCAATCACCAATCGCTTGCAGCTAGAAAAAGATGTATCTCTTTCAGAGTTAGAAGCGGCCAAGGCCGAAGTTCGAGAGACTGAGCGCAAGCTCATCGGTCGCTCCCGAGAATTAGTTGTCAATTTGCAGGCATCGCGAGAGCGCCGAAAACTATTAAGTGAGCTGATCGGCGTATCCACAGAGTTCGCTGAATTTCTCAATAAGGCAGCAGAAAAAGGAGAAGGTTCCACTCTTGATGCAGGACAAGCAAAACTGGAAACCGCCATCCTTTCGGTGGAGATCCCACAGCTGCAAGCTCGGGAAGCCGCTCTTATGGGTGAACTCAAACCCTTGCTTGGCATGCGTATCAGTGACCCAATGTACGTAGGCGGTGATCTGGGCGATCCTACGCTTCCAACCAAAGACCTGAAACCAGCTATGCGTCCGGATTTGAAGGCTGCAACGCTGACCTCTCAGGCTGCGTCACAACAAGTAGAGCTGGAAAAAGCGCGCCGTTATGCAGATGTTGAAGGCGGCCTCTTCTTTGCAGGCGAGCGCGCTGAGGACGCGCCTGGCGGTTATGAAGATGAGGCAATCATAGGTTTCCAATTCAAGATCGCTCTCCCCCTCTGGGATAAGAACGAGGGAGCAATCCAAGAAGCCAAGGCCCGAAAAAAACGCAAGGATCTCGAAGTGGATGCTCTGCGCCGAAACATCAATCTGGCCGCTCAGTCCACTCGGGATGAGATGACCAAATGGAAGCGATTGATCGAGGAGATTGACGAAACTTTGCTCCCCCTTGCCGAACAACAATCAAAATTTGCCGAGGAGGCTTACCGCAACGGACAAGGCGAAATTCAATCCGTTCTTAGAACTCGTGAAAAGCGCCTCCAACTCGCGGCATCAAAGCTTGATGCGCTCAAAGAATTTCATCTAGCCCGCGTGCGTCACAAAACTGCGCTCGGCCGATAACCCACCAACTTAATTGAACTTCATGAAACGATATATCCCATATCTCTCGATCCACATTCTCCTAGGTCTGACTGCAATCGGGGCTGAGGAAGGACTCGATCCGGAACGAATTGCCAACACCGTAATCCTCGATGAATTCGGGGTGAAAAACCTTCAACTCGAAACCGTTGTGGTCGAGGAGCGAGATTTTGAAAATACGGTATTTGCCATCGGTAGAGTCGAAGAAATTCCCGGCAAGCGCTGGTCGGTTGCTTCTCGAATCTCCGGACGTGCTATCGAGGTCAAAGCCTTCATTGGTGACCGCGTTGAGAAAGACCAACTACTGATTCGTGTTGAGAGCCGCCAACCCGGCGACCCACCGCCCACCATCGACTTGCATGCCCCAATCGGAGGACTGGTGACCACTTCCCATGCGCTACAAGGTCAACCCGTTGAGCCCAATCAGGACCTCATCGACATTTCAGATCGCTCCGAAATGTGGGTCATCGCTCATATCCCTGAACAGCGAGCATCCGAGATGAAAGTGGGCACGCGCGCCCGAATTACTTTCCCCGCACTCGGCGTTGAGCCGGTTATGGCTGAACTGGCACGTTTTGGAGTGCGCGCCGACCGCGAAGCAGGTGCCATTGAGGGAGTCTTTGTCGTCCCGAATCCGAATGGCCGTCTCCAACCAGGAATGCGCGCTGAGTTCGACATCATCGTCAACACCCGACCCAATGTGCTGGCAGTGCCTGAAGATTCAATTCAGGGCGACCCGGCATCAAGGGTGGTCTATGTGAAGGACTTCGAGATCCCCAATGCATTTGTCAAAGCTCCTGTGGTGACTGGAGACAAAGGCGGCGGTTGGGTTGAAATCAAGCAAGGTCTGTTCCCTGGCGATGAAGTCGTGACTCGTGGCTCATACATGCTTGGCTTCGTGGGTGGTGGGGGCAGCGTTTCCCTCAAGGATGCCCTTGATGCCGCTCATGGCCACGAACACGCCGAAGATGGGTCTGAGCTGACGGACGAAGATGCCGGCTCTGACGAGTCAGACCACGGTCACCCACACGATGATCACGGAAGCACTCCATTATGGATGATCTTTTATGCGGGTGGCAGCACATTGCTGCTGATTGTATTCGCCCAACTCTGGTGGAACCTCAGACGGAAAGGAGCTCGTCATGCTTGACCGCCTAATCCGCTTTTCACTCGCGCAGCGCGGACTCGTCATCATGTTGGCGTTAGTCGTCCTGATTCTTGGTGTCAAAAAAACCGTTGAGACACCCGTCGACGTCCTACCCGACCTGACCAAGCCGACCGTGACCCTGCTCACTGAAGCTCAGGGCTATTCACCCGAGGAGGTTGAGACACTCATCTCGATTCCCCTTGAAAATTCCCTCATGGGGGTGACGGGCGTCGATCGCATTCGCACCACCAATGACATCGGCTTATCGCTCATTTTTATTGAGTTCGACTGGGGCACCGACATCTACAAAGCCCGCCAGTTCGTCCAAGAGCGACTCATGGGTGTTAACGAGCAGCTCCCTGAAGGGATTACACCCTACATGACGCCAGTCACTTCACTGATGGGCGACATCATGCTTGTCGGCCTGCGTGACTCCACTCAACAGACCTCGCCGCGTGACCTTCGCGTGATCGCTGATTGGGTCGTGGCGCGCCGCATTCAATCCATACCTGGCATTGCCGAGGTGCTATCCATGGGCGGTGGCGTGAAGCAAATGCAGGTGCAGCCAGATCCCGACAGGATGCGACTTCACCAAATCACCTATGAAGAGCTTCGAGATGCTGCTGCCGAGGCGGTCAAGAACACCACAGGCGGGTTCCTCACGGAACGCGCCCAGGAAATCATGGTTCGCAATTTGGCGATGTCGACCGACCCGGATGTGATTGCCACCACCGTTGTTGCCTACCGCAATGACCGGCCCATCCATATTCACGATGTCGCCGAAGTGAAGTGGGACATCGAGCCCATGCGTGGTGATGCGGGATTTGGTATCGCTGGTGGGAAGCCCGACGCCGATGGAAATCTGGGCACCAGAGGAGTCATCATCATGGTGCGTAAATCCCCAGGCTTCGATACCATTGAACTGACTGAGAAGGTCGACTTGGCGATTGCAGAACTTGGTAAATCTTTGCCCGAGGGAGCCGAGTTGGTCCCCATCTACCGGCAAGAGGACTTCATCAAATTGTCCATCGACAACCTCGTCGAAGCCCTCCGAGACGGTGCGATCATGGTATCTGTCATCCTATTCCTTTTCCTTCTTAACTTCCGGGTCACTGCCATCACCCTGACAGCAATTCCATTGTCACTGGGTCTAACCCTCCTGACCTTCGATCTCTTTGGACTGACCGTAAACTCCATGACTCTCGGCGGTCTCGCAGTGGCAGTTGGTATGGTGGTCGATGATGCCATCGTCGATGTAGAAAACGTCTTCCGACGATTAAGAGAGAACGCGGTACGCAAAGAACCCAAACCCAAGCTGGAAATCATCGCGCGGGCTTCGAGCGAAGTTCGCTCATCCATTCTCTATGCGACGGTGCTGATCATCCTCGTGTTCCTGCCATTGATGGCACTCTCGGGCGTCGAAGGCAGGCTCTTTACTCCGATTGCGGTCGCCACCATCGTCAGCATGGCTGCTTCCTTCATCGTTTCACTGACCGTGATTCCGGTGCTCAGCTCTTTTCTGCTGAATCCCAAGCCGGGCAAGGAGCATAAAGACTTCATTCTCGTGCGCTGGCTTAAAGCCGGCTTCAGAGCAACATGGATGCGGCTCGCACTTTCGCAGCCAGCATTGGTTGTTGTGGGCACGGCACTGCTCATGGTTGTCGCCTGGTTCACCTTCACTGACATGGGGAAAAACTTCCTGCCACCGTTCCGTGAACCCACAGCACTCGTTGCGACCACCTTGAGCCCTGGCACTTCTCTCAAGACCACCTCCGAAGTCTCAGATGTTGCGATGGAGAAACTATTGCAGATTCCTGGAGTGAAAATCGTTGGCTACCGGGCCGGGCGCGCCGAACGCGGCGACCATGTGGTGCCCGTTTCCACCGTTGAAATTGAAGTCGAGTATGAGGAGTCGAGCGACCGCAGTCGTGAGGAAATCATCGCTGACATCCGCGAAACGATGCAGACCATTCCTGGCACATTCAGTGCCATGAGTGGGCCATTGGCGGATCGAGTGGGCCACATGCTCAGCGGTGTCTCAGCAAAGGTAGCGGTCAAGATCTATGGCCCCGACCTCGACGAGTTGCGTCGCCTAGGAACTGAAATTGCCGAAATTGCCCGAACCATTCCGGGGCTTGAGGAGGCTCGAACCGAACAGCAGGCCAGCGTGCCTCAGCTTCGTATTGAGCCCGACCCAGAACGGGCAGCCGCTTATGGCGTCACCCCAGCCGCACTGACAGACGAGATGTCAGGAATGATGGGCGGTGAGAAAGTCGCTGAACTGTATGAGGGTGTTCGCGTTTACGATTTGGTGGTTCGGCTCCCCGAGGCATGGAGAGAAAACCCTGAACGCTTGCGCTCACTCTATGTGGACACCAAGGCAGGACAACTCGTGCCGCTCGATACCGTCGCAGACCTTCTCCAAGCAACGGGCCCGAATACCATCAAACGGGAGAATCTGCGCCGACGCTTCGTGGTCGCGATCAACCCCACAAACGATGATCTGGTAGCGGCCGTTGACGAACTTAAACGCCGCGTGAGCGAGGAGCTTGATCTCCCGGAAGGTTATACAATTTCCTACGAAGGCGAATACCTCGCCCAAAAGGAAGCATCACGGGTCATTGCGATCACCTCATTGCTGGTGCTCCTGGTTGTCGTCTTCCTGCTGCATTCCTTCTTCAAGACATTCAGCTTTGTTGCCCTGGTCCTCACGATCATTCCAGTCTCGCTGATTGGGGGCGTGCTCTACACCCGAATGTCACTTGATAACGTTAGTATCGCGACACTGGTCGGGTTTATTGCCGTCGGCGGCATCGCTGCACGCAACAACATCATGTTGATTTCCCACTATCTCCATCTCATGAAGCATGAGGGAGAAGGTTTCACACGTGAGATGATCGTTCGCGGCACAGAGGAGCGGCTCGTTCCTATTCTGATGACCGCCATTTCCGCAGGCCTCGCCCTAATCCCCCTTGTTCTTGCTGCAGACGAGCCCGGCAAGGAGATCCTGAACCCAGTGGCTGTGGTCATTGTGGGTGGACTCGTTAGTTCAACCCTGCTCGGGCTGCTGGTTACTCCTGCACTCTACTACCGCTTCGGACGCAAACCTTCCGAAAAAGCAATCCGCCTTAATGCAGGTGCATCCGCCTAAAGTTTCAATCCGAAAACCAAACCAACAACAACCAATGAAAATGAAACCATACCAAAAAATAGCCGCCCTCGCAGCGGTGTTCAGCCTCGGCCTAGTCGGCTCCATCTATGCCGAAGACAAGCATGATCATGGAGATCACGATGGTCACGACCATGGGAAGCACGCCAAGAAGATTGCCGGACCAAATGGAGGCCGTGTCCTCACCGGCGTCGAGCCCCACCTCGAATTCTTCCTCACCAAAGACCGTAAGGTGAAGATCACAGCGGTTGACGATGATGGCAAAGCGGTCGAGCTCGGCGAACAGTCCGTTACGGTCACAGGCGGTAGTCGCTCGAACCCAACTCGACTGACTTTCACCAAGGACGGCAACTCGCTAATCTCGGACAAGGCATTCCCAGAGGGCAAGATGCTCCCAGTCATCGTGCAAATCAAAGCCAAGCCGGATGCCAAGTCCGTGGTGGAGAGATTCGTTCTCAATCTGAGCGATTGCCCAGGATGCAAGTATCTTGAATACGCCTGCACCTGTGATCACTGACACATTAGGCAGATGCCCAAAGCCACTAAATCCCTATAGAATAGAGAAAATTTGATGTGGTGAATTAAATCAACCGTCTGAGGAGGGTGTCACGAAAATAGCCCGCGCGGCGGGCTCATTTTTCTTCCCTGCACGCTTCATGTTGGTGGCCGCCATGAACCCCTGCAAGTGCGGCTACCACGGGGATCCCAAACGCGACTGCCGTTGCTCACCGCGCGAAGTTGAAAACTACCGCAACCGCATCAGTGGCCCCCTCTTGGATCGTATCGACATTCATGTGGAAGTGCCCGCCGTCACCTTCCAGGAACTGCAGGGACGAGGCGACGGCGGCGAAAGCTCTGCCATCATCCGCGCCCGCGTCGAGGCCGCACGCGACATCCAAGGTCAGCGCTTTGGCGCCGCCACCACAACCACGAATGCATCCATGAGCTCCCGCCAGCTCAAGGCCTGCTGCCAGCTGGATGAGACATCCCGCGGCTACCTCGAACAGGCCATGAACGAGCTCCACCTCTCCGCCCGCGCCCACGACCGCATCCTCAAAGTCGCGCGTACCCTCGCCGATCTTGCCGCGTCAGAACACATCCGCGCCGATGACATCCTCGAGGCGGTTCAGTTTCGCTCACTAGATCGGAAGTTGTTTTCTTAACCACGAATGACACCGATGAACACGAATTCCAAGCAAGCAAATACAAGCCCATATGATCGGGTGAGTAGGAAAGGTATGATTTATCCGGAACTTTCACATGCGATTGTCGGCGCAGCGATGAAGGCATTGAACACGCTCAGGCTTGGGCTCATTGAAAAATCTTTTTGAAAATGCATTGATGCTGGAACTGAAAACAAGGGTTCAGCATCGAACAACAACGGAGGTTTTAAGTTATCTACAACGACTGCCTCGTGGACACCTTGATCCCAGGCCTCTTGGTCAATGGACAAGTGGTTGTGGACCCGAAAATCGTCAGTGAATTCATTGATACTCATGCGGCTCAAATGGTTGGCTATCTTGCCATCACAGGATACAAACTCGCCATTCTATTGAACTTCAAAAACGCCGATCTGTGATACAAAGGGGGCGTTCGCTAATCGCACCATTGCTCACGATCCATTTCCGCTCATTCATATAGTCCATTCGTGATCATTCGTGATCATTCGTGGTAAGAAGTTTCATGACTTCATCATCAATCCAGCAGGCAATCACCGAACTCCACCTTCGAAGAAAAAGAAAAAAACAAAGTAACGAATGCTTTTCTTCATATAAAATGTAAGCTTCTGAATTGCGTCTATTCGAATGACCTAAGAACATGAGCTTACATTTCCAACCTATGAAGTCCTTTTATAAATCATTGCTAATCGGCCTTGCCTCGTCCCTCCCTTTTTTCACCACAGGTGCACAAAGTACCAAAAAACCAAATATCATATTTATTCTCGCAGATGATCTGGGCCGGCACCAGATCGGAGCTTATGGCAGTACCTTTTATGAGACGCCGCATATTGATAAGTTGGCCAAAAGCGGACTGAAGTTTTCCAATGCTTATGCTGCAAGTCCAGTATGTTCTCCCACCCGGGCAAGTATTATGACCGGAAAATATCCGGCTCGTCTTCATCTGACCGATTACATACCCGGCCGTAGTTCCAAAAATTCAAAACTGATCACTCCGGACTGGAAGAAAGAACTTCCTCTTGAGGAGATAACCATAGCCGAAGTCCTCCAAGATGCGGGGTATGCAACCGGGCATTTTGGGAAATGGCACCTCAATAAGGATAAGAAATACAAGCTTGGTCGTCCGGGGGATCCAGGGTCTCAGGGTTTTGATGATGTGCTGACATCCCATAAGCCTGGCGCAGGTCCCAAAAGCAAGTTTGATGAGGATTGGCACCATGTGCGGGAGATTACCGAAAGATCGGTTGCGTTTATCAAAAAGAATAAGGATCAACCCTTTTTCTGCTATGTTACCCATAACAGTATTCATGACCCCGAGATTGAGAAGAAGTCGCTGATCGAGAAATATGCAAAGAAAACTGAGTTAAAAAAACTTAAAACCAATAATCCGAAACAGGCCGCCATGCTCGAGACTTTGGATAAAAGCATAGGCACGATACTGGATACTCTCGAGGAGCTTGAATTGGAAAATAATACCCTGGTGGTTTTTAATTCAGATAATGGACAAAAGGGTAGTAAGGAGGGTAAGCCCTTCAGAGGATCCAAAGGGGATCTTTATGAAGCCGGTATTCGTATGCCGTTAATCATTCGATGGCCCGGAGTGGTAAAACCGGGGAGTGAATCAGCACAATTTGTTATCAGTAATGATTTCTTTCCCACTTTCACTGATCTTGCGGGTGGCATTTCCAAGGAAAAGGACATCGATGGGGTCAGTCTAATGCCTGTTCTTAGGGATTCAGGAGCGAAACTTACCCGTGAATCCCTTTGTTGGCACTATCCGCATTATCACGGTCTTGGTATTGCCCCTTCCGGAGCCATTCGTAAAGGACGGTACAAGCTGATTGAATGGTTCGAGAAGTCGACTTATGGAGAAGATGGAGCTTATGAACTGTACGATTTGATGAGCGACCCCGGTGAAAGCTGGGACCTGAGTGCCAGTATGAAAGATAAAACGGCCGAATTGAAAAACGAGCTGGAAGCATGGCGAAACCGGGTGGGAGCTCAGATGATGCCCAGAAGGAAATAAAAAATAACAATTTTCCTGAATTTTTTGGAAACAAATGCTCTCCTTTATTCATTAATTATAATGAAAGCATTACAAAATATTTTACTTGGTTGGAAAAAGGGAAGACTGGACCCCATGAAGCCAGTGCTCTATTGAAAAAGTAATTATGAAATTATTAGTACTCTTCCTTCCTTTTTTATTTGTTGCCTACGGTAAGTCGATCGATCCGAGTCAGGCCAGTTGGCATAAAAAATATGTCAAACAGCAGAATGCTCCGGATCCGGCGGACATGCTTTTGAATACCGATCCGGAACCCAATCTGAAAAAAGGCTTTGTTGATCTTTTCAACGGCAAGGATCTGAAGGGCTGGACCCCAAGGGGAGGCACATGCAAGTTTGAGGTCGAGGATGGGGCGATCGTCGGCACCTGTATACCCGGATCGCCCAGCACGTACCTTTCCACCGAGCGGGAGTATGAAAACTTTATTTTCACCTGCGATATGAAGTGGGTTGTAAACAGTAATTCCGGGATCATGTTCCGGGCGAAATTGAAGGGAGAGAATCAGGTATATGGACCGCAGGCGGAAATGGAAGAGGAGAACAAAGGGCGTGGATGGTCTGGTGGTATTTATGGACAAAGCTGTGGGGGATACTGGTATCCTTTGTGGCTTGAGGAACACAAAGAGATTCGCGCTGCCCGCAAGAACGGGGAATGGAACCGGGTCACCATACATGCCAAGAACAATGTGGTGAAGACCTGGGTGAACGGGGTGCCCGCTGCCCACTGGAAAAATGATGAATACCTAAAGGGCTTCTTTGCCCTGCAAATCCATTCCGGTAAGCAAGGCAAGGTTTTGTTCGATAACATTCGGATTAAGGAATTGAAGTAACTTCTTCGCTTACTTCATAATCTCAAAACATTTAGAACAACTAAATGTATTCTTGAGTTAGTAAACCGTAAGGTTAACCTGTTTTTGAACATATTGAATTTGTGATTGGAAATCAGATTTTAAATTTTCGGCTGAAGGAGCAGTCGATTATCCTCCTCTTGAGCCTGTTTAACTTAGGCCCCGCAGGATTATCTGCAAAATTACCGGAAAA
>Ga0222719_10001405_pt1 | contig 23426 bp, 8 predicted proteins | sample C33_34DmetaG_FD_165039 | JGI IMG/M metagenome (GOLD analysis project Ga0222719, IMG submission 165039) | Estuarine water microbial communities from San Francisco Bay, California, United States - C33_34D | ecosystem: Environmental > Aquatic > Marine > Unclassified | place: USA: California...
TTGATTCGGACACATCCATTAGCAGGCTTTCATTGAAATGCGTAGGCCAGCGTACACCACGACCGTCTCCACGGTCACCTACACGCAATGATTCTGCGGGGTTGAACCAGTCAACTGTACCCATGTCAGTCGCATCGTTGTTGGTCGTGTTGTCGTTCCCGCTCTGTCGGTCGTCGTAGGATGCGAACAGTCCACGATTTGCAGGACGGTCGTCACGGCCACCATCAGTGTAAGCGTTTTCCGGGTCCCAAGCCGGGCTGATGCCGAAGCCACGGACAGGGAATCGTCGCACATCCTCACCACGGGTGTTACCCCACCAGTCAACGAGATAGTAGCGATGGGCGTTAGCCAACTCGTAAATCTCTTTGCCGGCAGCATCACCAGCGTACAGTTTGCGAACCGTAGATGGATTGCGTAGCACACGGACAGGGCAACCAAATGGCTTTGTCACCCGCCGCCCATCGCTATAGCGAACCTGTCGCCCAAGTTGGTCTTCGTTGAACAGAGCACTGATTTGCGTCAAGCGTTCAAGAATACCGGTGTAAGAAGCAGGGTAGTCTACGCCGCTTTCCCAGCCGTCAGTCTTGCTGTCTTGCTGAATAAATGGTCCGTGGTAGTATCCGAGCAAAGCGTTGCTATCCGCTACTTCCAAATAACCACGGACATAAGGTGACCAACGAGGGCGATTCATGGGCTGGCGTACAGCCATACGGTAGCCGAAGCAATAGTTGCGGGCATCGTCGGAATCACTGGTCATCTGCGCATAAGTGCGTTCTTCCACACCACTGTTATCACGGAAGCCCACACAGTCAACCCCGTACAATTTCCCGCCCCAGCCAATCAACGCTTCAAGGAACCCGTCAAGGCGACTGGAGCCAGCGCCACCACGCGAGCCACCGGGCCAATAGCCAGCGAAATTGAACTTGTCCGAACCGATGGTTCCACCTTGGTGACTCAACATGCTGTCTGCATCAATGTCACTGGCGTTAAACACAGCACCTGTGCCGTCACGGTCAGTACAGGTACTGATTGTAAACTCAATGACAGGGAAGGTGTTGACTGTGCTTGGCCCATCCACACCATCTACAGTTGCCGGACTGGGCGTATTTGCAACTTCACTGGTCTTTGTCACACCCCACAGGGTAATTGCGTACAATTTTGTCCCATCATCACTCCACGAAATCCCACTCAGCCACGGGGTAGTATCGCTTGCAGTTTGAGACGGAGAAGTGTTACGGTTGCCAAAGTAATTGCGTAAGTCCAAGGTGTAGTCCAACGACTGACTGGTTGGGTCAAAGGGTGTGGAAAGTGAGTATTCTCTCACATACCCTGTTGCAACACTGAGCCACATTTTTGTACCATCGTCATTGAACAAAATATCGCTGATAGTGCCGGTCAGTGTAGCAGATGTACCCTCAGTGTCGCCGCTGGCTACAATGTAGGCACTGGCTGTAGAGAACTGACGAACAGTAGACCCGTAGACCATGTAGTACTTGCTACCGTCGCTGTTCCAAGCGACGCCACGCACACCGTTGCCGCCCGAAGACTTTTGCGAACCATTGAGAGTGATAGTTGTCAAATCAAACGGCGTAGAAAGCGTGGCACTTCTCACGCCTTGGCCATGGAAGTTGGCAATTATCATCTTCGTGCCGGTGGGGTCAAGGTCAAAGCCGTCGCAACTGTTGAGTGTCACATCGGCGATACCGGTACTACGCTGGTCATAAACCCCGTCAGTGTTATCAACGGCGATTTTCGCAAAGTAGATGTTGTCGGTATCATAGTCGTTGTTGTTACCACGATTGGAGATGAACATGTTGTTCCCAATGACACGAAGCCCGGTCAACCATGTCATTTCCGATTGAATCATGCGGAAGTTCCGCCCATAAGGAGTGGTGCCGGCCGTGAGGGAATCGTCCACACTTTCCAAACTAAATGAGTCGGGTTCGCACACCTGTGGCTTCATCCACCTCATCCCAAGTGCGAACGGCCCCTTGGAAGCGGCGTAAAAGAAGTCGTTGTAGTGCAATGTCTCATAATGCTCGGGGATGTTGTTGAGTCCTTTCTTGAAGACAGGGCTGTCCACATCACCTGCCTTCGTGTAGAATGAGCGAGACGAATCATCGGAGTAGTAGGTGAACGGTCGTCCAAGGTTAGGGTGCCACATGCACAGGAACGCATCGGGGAGGTGTAGGCTGTTCGTATCACGACTGCCGCTGTAAGTTTGCAACAGGTTGCGCGTGGCGATGCTCTTGGTTGAATCAGTGTAGATTTCATCAGCGAATCGGTTAGCGTAAGGCCCTGTCAATTTGACGATAGTGCCCGTACCGCTTACATCCAAGTTTGTCCAAAAGTTGGGCGTGACGGCAGTAACGCCCGCAAATTGCACAGGTGAGCCAAGTGTAGCGTGAGTCAGTGTCCCTACGCGATAGGTATAGGTCGCCAATTGTCGCTGACCATTGGAGTCGGTGTACTCCAGTTGCTCACCATAGTAAGGGTCCACAGGGAACAATTCGGAGTTGTCCACAGTGATAGTCTGTCCGGATTGGTCTTTTGCCGTAGCCCGAGTGTTTGGGTTGAGAGAACGGATACGGAAATGTTCCGCATAAATGTCGGGATAACATGTCGGGTAACCGGCGAGCGTCATTTGTGCGCCCACCGTCCCGTAAGTGGCTCGGTTGAACTGATAATAATGGTCGGGAGTATGCCATTCCAAGTGACGGAAGTAAACGGCTGCCGAAGAGCGGGCTCCGTCTTTGTGCAATTGTGCCCACCACGGAACAGTGATGGTGAAACCGGGCGTCGTTTCAATGAACATGTTCGGGTGATACGGCAGAGAGCGGCGGCTAAATGCAGGTGAAGCAGACTCTTCTACGCCCAAGGGGTTGTAGAGAGCGAGTGGTGGGAGGTTGGTGAACTGGCTACCAGCATCGGGCTCAATGTCAAGAATCATTTCGTTGAGGAGGATTTCACAGCCTCGTACATCGGCCATGGTGGCTTCGGCGAGAACCAGCGTGTATCCACCATCTCCGCTGGTAGAATGTTCAATGGCGATAACCGTGTTGACCTGTTGACCAGTGAGTTCAATCACAGAACCATCGGGCACATCGTTAGCAGGGCCGTTGCGGTGATAACCAGTGAACTGCTGCTTGAACAGATTTGGCTGAATCACAATTTGATAAGCACCTACTTCCATTGGGTCGGGGAAATGATTGTTCTGCGTATATGACCCAGCCGCCTCCAACACGATACTGTGGCCCCCAGTTTTGTTAGCGTCTATAGAAGCAGCAATACCGTAGCCTTCAAACTTAACCTTTGTTTCGGTGAGAAGGGTAAACGCTCCGCCGTGAATGTCACTGGGAGGCACTGACGCACTGGGTCCGGAGAACCAAATGAGCGGGTCACGCTGCGGCCGCCTAAGTGCATCGGACTGTTCTTCTTCAACCGAACTAACGGACGATGCAGAGACTGCTCGGTTCAAATCGTACAGCCGCTGGTAGGCCGGGTGGGCATAATGGCCCGGCATCATCGCCATAGTGGCGTTGACATAATGGTGTCCCATCCGAGGAATCGGCATGGGTGTCAACTTAGGTGCAACCAATTGTGTCGCTGGTGTAGACCCAACATTCGCCCAATCAATTGTAGGCATGTCCGGGCTGGCTCCACTGTACTCAGCATGGTCACGCAGACGACGAGCAGCAAAGAAGCGAGTGCTGCCGGCCGGAAGGTAATATGACGGTACGACTTTGAGGTCACTCTTTCCTGTCACAAATGACACAAAGTCGGGAGAAACGACGACACCCGTAAACTTGTTCGTCCCCTTACCAGTGTATGAGGCCAACACTCCTTCGTCCGTCGTAGGGTCGTAGACCCGAAGGAACCAGCGACCACTTGACCTCTCGCCGGCATCAATCCATGTAGCGGCTTCGGGTGTAGAGGTCACATCAATTTCATCATTTGCCTCATCATAAGCACTGAAAGTCAATTCGTCAACATCGTATCGGTGCGTCATTGTTGCACCCATTTTTGTCACATGGAAGTGCAGAGCACGGTCGTGTGGCTCATACGCCGTCTTGAGAGGAGCGTTGTCCGTGTGTTGTTGCCACCCATGAGTAGAACTGTTAGGGAATGCAAGTCGGTCATTGCTTACATCCACACCGTCTTGCGACAAGTGTTCCCACCCGTTGTTCTCCCAAGTCGGCCAAAGGCGAGGATTGCTGTAGGTGTTGGCAAAGGTGTCCTTGACAGCCCCCTCACCTTGTGAGGGGTGCATAATACCGCCCGAACCCATTGTCTCAGTTTGGTAACCCTGTATGCGGTCAAAGCCGGGCCGCACGATGATGTTACCGGGAATCTCATTCGCAAGTGGTAAGCGAATGCGCATGTTTGGTGAAACACCGCTTCCGGCCAATGCAGGTGCGAGCCCTTCTATGTCCCGGTCACTTACATGGCGGAAGTCGTAAATGATGGTGCCCAGTGGGCTTCCTCCTTCTAACCGGTGCTCTTGACCTGTGTCGTCAATAACCTGCATGCTTTGGAATTGCAGTTCTTCATTGGGTATACTGAGTGCACTTTCAACCAGTGGGTAATTTCCTTCAAGTTGAGGATGGGACAACTCTTGTGCTTGAATCAGTGGGAACATGGCGCTGTTGGTGGTTTCAAACGAGAACCGATTGTTACCGAGGATTTTCTCACCTACCGTTTTGTAAGTTGACCCGTCTTTTCGTACCACCCAAGGGGTCATACCCAAACCACGAGCGTTGCTGGCCGGGAGAGTAAGGTTGCCCCCGTCCATTCGCTTCCAAATAACATGCTCTTCAAGGAAGTTTCGGGCGGCATGTCGGTCGCCGTAATATTTGTACAGGCCTTCGGATATACCGTAATATTGAGTTTTGGTTGAGACACCTTGGCACTCAACCCCGTAAGTTTCGCTGTCTTCATGAGACGCAGAAGCAGGGACAACTGACTCATCCCAAAACAAATCGCCCGTGGGACTGTGACAAGTGTCTCCCCGGTCAACCGCAGAGGCAGCCGTGACTTGACTGTGCCAGTACGACTCGGTCCCAACCGCAGGGTAAGAAGCGGCTTTTTGTGGGAACGCTTTCGTATCATTTACCATGACAGCCTCTACATGAGGTCCAGCGGTAGCGTGGGAAACATAACGGTCTTTGTTGTGCACTTTGCCGGTATCCCACGCCACAGTACCGGCATTGACCAACTTAGAAGTGCGACCCACATCCAACCAATCGCCCATAGCGATGATGCCGTCACGGTCAGCCTTGGCGATAAGAGGAAGTTCACTCTCATGTGTCACTGCAATCAAGTGCCGAGCAGCAAGTCCGTGAACACAACTGTCTTCGTACAAAGACTGGATTGTATCAATGGAGCCGTGCGGAGAAACACTGCCCAAGCACGACTCGGCGCTGCCGTAGGGTGAAAATCCTAAGAACGGGTGCCATGCACCCAGTCCGGCCCCAAAGTTTCCGGATGTCCCAATCTCCAACGAATTAAGGTAAGAATATCGCTCACCGGCCCAACCCACAGCACCCACGGGCTTTGTGCGGTCAACTGCGTCTACAAGTCCATTAAAGTGAACTTGCGTACGCTCGTCAATTGATTCGTTTGAATTGTTATAGCGATGGGTACCTGCTTTGGTCCACACATAGAGTTTGACATTCGGACCGTTGACAACCGGGGCAGGAATGGCTAATTTCGTTGTCGGGCTAACCATGTTGCTATTCGTCGTATAAGAATTGACACCTAAAGTGAAGGTGCTGCCTGTGTAACTGACATACGGTGCAAAGGCCGACTGTGCCCCGTCACTGATTCGCAGCCAGCCGTATTGAGGAAGTGTGGTTGGAATAGGAGAAAATGTGGTGATGGTGGCGGCAGTAGGTCCAGCCGTTTCTTCGGTGTAAGTATCAACATCCAGTGTAACCCACCCATACCGGTCCTGTTTTGCAGCGTGCTGCATAGAAGGTAAGAATGTCCCACCAATGGCTTTCAGTGGCTCTTTTCCGGGGAAGGTGTTGATAGCAGTAGCGAGAAGGGCGGCTAACTCTTCCGCATTTTGACAGCGGGTAGCGTCAACAACGAATATGTTGTCGTGGTGAGTCATGTCGTTTTCAGTTGCGAAAGTCCCAAGGTACGCTGTACCCAACGCTGAGGCCACACGGAACACCGATGGATTTTGACTTGTACCACTTCCCGTAGACAAGCGGGTTTCCGATTGAGGATGCTTGATGTTACGGATGATGTGGTTGTCCAAAAAGTGACCACCGGGGTGATAGCCACCATCCATGTGCCAAACGCATGAACTCGCCAATGTAGTCGGTAAAGAAGCAGCGCCCATGGAAACCCCACCGACTGTACTGAAAACTTCATCCATTGGGTGGGCGTTTGCAGGTGGACTGGTGGCCCCAAGTTGGTCGTTGTAATACCGCCCGTCACCTGCACTTTGGCCGTAGAAAGTAGAGTTTGGAGCCCCTTTGGTCGGTTCCCAATTCAACACAAAGTTATATCCCTGTGCGTTTTCGGTTTGATACTCTTTGGAAGGCGGCAAGTAAGCGTCAAATCCGTTCAGTGAGACATCGCCATGTGTGATAGTGTTGGGGAGATGTGAAGAGCCCAAAACTGGATGAGCGGTAGGGACTGAACTGTACCCATTACCCGTAACAACGATGTTGGAAAGTTGTGGCTCAAAGGCGGCGAAGTTGTGGGGCACGGCTTGCCCCGGACCAAACACAAGGTAAGTCGTAGAATCAGCCGTCTGTGGAGCAGAGTCGTAGCGGGCATGAGGGTGGCCAAAGCGTAGCACCAGTGGGCTTGGTCGGGCACAGTTGACCGTAAAACCGCCCCCTGTGTAAGTGACCCCGGTGTCCGAGGAGGAACCGTTGCTACCTGCGTCCAAGTCCGGGCTGAGCATAGCGTCTTGATTGAAGAACGGCATGTGATTGCGCCCATTATGCTGATTGAGGTAAGGCGTTCCGGGAAACATAGCCAGCATAGCATTTGTATCAAGGAGTGCATAAGAGCCTGCAATTTCACCTACATTCTGCAAACCACTTGCACCAGTAGGACCGTTGGCGTAAGGGTGGGTGTAAAAGTCCGAATAATCATTCTGTGAACCGTCGTTGATGTCTACGGTTACACCGGAAAAGCCACCTCCGAAATAAAGTGGGACCCATCGGTCGGGACTTGGTGCACCACCCCGGAAGTACAAGAAGGGTTCACCATGCTTGCTACCCTTGGTGCGAATACCCTGTGCATAGCGACTTTCGCTAATGCGCCCATGTCGGACAAGAATATCCTGCACCGCCACCGTTGTCAAGAAATCCGTAGAATAATCAATAATGTTCGCTCTGTAGTGAGAGTTGGACCCAGCAGCACTTTCTACACGAGCCCAATGGTTATCGCCCAGCCAAAGAAGGATGGGGTTGCCCCAAGAATTGCTGTCGTTTGAAGCAGGTGTAAGGGTCAAAAACAAACGGTCGCCACTGGCACTGTCAACCTCAGCGTAAGGTCCAGCACCTGTGTTTAAATTGTGAACCTCCACCATAGGGGAATTGACCATGGGGACAATGCGGTCACCGGGTAGCCGGTAAAAGTTTTCTCCACGGAGGTTTCGTCGCCATGTTTCTGTTCCGACGATGTTGTTTTGGCTATTGACCAGTACCGGGGTGGCCGTGTTTGCATTCGGACCTCGGAACTTGGTGGTGATGGAAAGAACGGTCTTGGGCAGATACCCGGCGTCAATGCGCATACCGTTTGCAATTTCGTTGGCCGTCAGTTCGTCTTCTGCAACGGCAGCCTGTATTCCCAAGTCGGGAGTTACAGTAGATTCAAACAGATGCTTGAGAGGAGTAATTCGGTGCTTGGGGCTGTGTGCTTTGATACGGACAGCCCCGGGCTTAACGCCCCATTCTCCCAATGTGCGCCCGTCGGGTGCCCATAGGTGCGTGCAATCAAAAGAAGTTGCACCTACATCCTCAGTGTTTGGGTCGTCCATGTTGATAGCAAAGTTCACGGCGGCGGCAATCACCTCATCGGTAAGCACACTGGTAAAGTTCACCCGTGCACTCATAATGCGCGTGACTTTCCCACTTTGGTAATTAGAACCGATGTTTTTAACACCGTACAAAAAGTGCTCGTTGGACCCACCGATACCGGCCTTACCTTCATGTGAACGAGAAGTATAGTAATACACTTCGCCGTTGTTTCCTGTGCCGGCCACATCGCTTAATTGAATCAGTCCACTGTCCGGCAGGCCAAGGTAGCCAAGAATATCCGGGTGAGTAAAGGAACCTGCGTTATCATAGGGTGACGCAAATATAAACTTCAAGTTGTCATTTGAGCCGTCCTTTTCTACTGAAATAGAAATGCCGGCAGCGGGTGAATTGTAATTGTTCCACAAGTTCCCTTTGAGCGGCGACTTCGTTCCCCCTGTGTAGCGACCGTTGACATCTCCTTCTCCAGCCATGTGCTTACCGATGGTGAAGCCACCTTGCCCCACATCTCGGTCGTCAAAATAGACGACGGTTTCATCGTCCAATGTTTCCGGCAAATGTGTAAGGTCACCTGCAAAAGCCTCTCCAAACTGGCGATAAACAAAACGAATCGTATGTGATTTACCCCGGTGGTCGGAGAGGCGGATGCCGTAAAGTTGCCTGTTGCCGATTTTCTTCGGGTCAATTTCATCATCGGGTATGTAGGAACCAGCGTCTTGGTTGACAAGTCCATGCTGATTAACGCCCACATGAACATTATCCCCATAGATATGGTCAAAGCGAGCACTTTGGCCGTCGGGACCATAACCCCAGCGACTACAGTCCGGTGCCCATCCGGGTATGCCGGATTGGGTTAAACCGCCAAAATTAATGCGACCCAATGCTTGGCTTCCCACTCGTAACCCGTTCACAACAACTTGCCCGTTAGCCTTCGGCTCAAAATCCGAATTGAGTACCGTGTTGGCGCTTCGCCCCGTAGCGTGTTCGGTTGTTGACTCCGCATTAACCGGGGAACTGCTTTGGATTTCGGGTCCAAAGTCCAAGTTGTTGAGGTATTCGTCCGACACTTCTTCTACAGGTAAATATTCTTTCAGCGTAGTAATCGGTGCAAAGGGTCGCCCGTACCGGTTGATAGGCATAGGTGCGGCATGCATGTTTTCGCCGTCTTTTTCGTTAGGTTGACACCAATAATTCCGGAAACGGCCCCCGTGCCCAATAAGGAACTCCGGGCGATAAGGTGATTGTGCATGAGATGCATCAAGCCATACGCAAAAGTTACGACCCGAAGCACCCGGCACAGTTGAATGAATGACAACTGAATAGCCTTCTTCTTTATTTTCATCCATCACCACTCTACCCAAATGGGCCCGCATGTAACCCATGTGAGTCCCACGGTCATGACTACCGAAGGCAGTATCGCTGTCCCAAAACGGTGCTGGGTCATGGGTAGAGCCAGTCACAGCAAAGTCTGCGTGCTGATGATGAGCGGTTGGGTCTTTTACAAAAGAAGCGTTGATAGAAGCCTCACCTTTACCTAAATCAAATCGCTCGCCTTCACCCAAATATTGGTCAGCCGGCCGACGAGCATGGGTACGCCCATTCTTTGCTCCGGCTTGGTTGATAAGTCGGACAACTTCTTTGGCGGCCGCTTCAATATCGGTCACACCTTCCTTGGCCCCTACCTCGCCCAAATCAATGACTAATCGGCGAATGAAGTCCATATCTGTCCAATGTGGAAGGTGTTGAAGACGACCTTCTCCATGACTGGTCAAATCAAGCGTAGATGCACGAATGCCTTTCATGGACAAAAATGCCGGTATAGCCCTTGTCCCGTCGGGCGTATCAAAGAATGTAGCCTGCTCCAGTGTAGATGCAACAATCTGCTGGTGCAGTGAATTGGCTTCACTGATGTCGTGGACAGCGTCTTGAGTACGGAGCATAACAGAACTGACTTGAGGGCTGTGCTCGTGGTAACCAGTGCTGTGTGTCCCAATCGCTACATTGGCGTTCCATGTACTGTTATGCGACATAGAAGCCTCAACGAAGTCGGAAGGCGTTGTGCTTGCGAGGTTTTTGTTTTGAGATGGGAAGCCTGCTGCTACATCCAACCCACTGTTGCGCTTTGCATTAACACGCGTCCCGTTCGTTATGTTGTCAGTGCCGATTTTGACAGCAGCCGGGCTGGACTGAACCTGCATCCATAGGTCTTGGAAAGCAATGAACTCTCGGTCATGGGCAACATCGTAAAGTAAAACACGAGCGTGCTCTTCTGTGCTTTGATAGGGGTCAAGATAGGCAACGACGGGAGCACCACTGGACAAGCCAAGGGATTCACAATTCAATTCAATCGTTTTGTTTACATGTTGAACAAAATTACGGGCTGTTTCCAAACAGGAATTACCAATCAAAAAGTTCTCCATAGGCAAACTATCACGCGAGGCTGCCGCCAAACTACCTTCTCCGCCGAGGAAGCCTTCCCAAACTTCACCTTCGTTTAATGTCCCGCGACTTTTACAGAACAGGCCTTCTGTAGCATGAGGGTTCGTGTAATGCATGTTCATCCAAACGGTATCGCCACTGCGCAATCCGCCGGGACAATACGGGTTTGCCCATGCCGTATTGAGAAAGTAATTTGTGTCTACTTCGGGATATTTGCTTGCAATAGTGTGGACATCAACAAGCGTAATTTCTGTCCCGACCGGCGGACTAAACCCTGCATCAAGGTTCGTCAATGCCAGTGAATTACCAGTCCGCACACTATAATGGGCGTATTTGTAGGTACTCGCAGTCGTGTCATAATAGCGGATTCGGTACGCATAATCAACCGCTACTGTGATGTCCAGTGGGAAGTCTGTTCCATTCTCCAGCACCAATGTAGGACTACTAAACGAACTGACAATCCCTCGCGCCCGCCTGCTTTTGATGCGAGGCAAATGCGGATTGATACTGGGTCCGGCCCTAAACTCAACGGCGCTGACATATTGCTTAAGCCCGTAGTCAATGTTGCCACCTTGCGTCATTGCGCTCCCACGGTCGTAATAAAAAGAATCGCGACCCTCATACCCGGCACTGGAAACCAATGGGTTATCACCTATGCTTTTGTAACTGAGGTTTTCTGTTGAAAGCGGCGGTATCAATTGAACGCCCACTTGAAACTCTCTCTTAAAATTGGAAGAGAAAGCCCAGTTATCATCGGCTGCGGCGTTACCAGCCACTTCCAAATAACCATTTGACCGGTCAACCGATTTATACATCACCCATTGCCCTTGAGGGGTATACGCTGTCCGGAATCGGAGAGCACCATTTATGTCAGCAACGGTGACTGGAGCAGCATCGGGGTCGGGGAAAATATTGATGTTGGTCACATAGACCCTACGGTTGGTTGAATCATACTCCGCGCTGATAGTGGTTCCTTCACGGTGAGTTTTGTCAGCAATTGGCACTGAGTAGGCGCTGTGCATAGGTGGGTCTTCGGGCGAAACGCTGAGCGGTCGTCGCCCTACAGGGTTAGGCGACCAAGAAGGAGCGGTGTAGGTAGCGTCTAAGTGCAACTTCATACTGTTGTCGGGCCCGGGGAAAATGCCCTCCTTTTCATTATCAAAGAAGAAGTCTTTGAACAGAGGGATTTCAACCATAGCGCGAGTGCTGGCGTATTGGGTGCCCAACTGATAGTCGTGCTGCACACTGTTCAATGATTGGAACATACGGTCGTTGATAGTGGTACCATCGTGCACTATAGCGGAATCATCAAACTTGTCATCAAGGTGTAAGTTGTTACCTACAGCAATTCCCACAGCAGTTTTCCACGCTGCAAACGAATCCAACTCTCTCCCATCAAAGTCCAAAAACTTACCCGAGCCCCGGTGACCTGTTCCCGACGCAAAAGTAAACTGCGTACCCGTTTTAGTCGTATACTCGGCCGAAGCAAATGCTCGGTCGTTTTCACTACCACTCAACGATACCTGTTTGAAATAAATCCTACCGACTGCGGGGAAGCAGTATGTTCCCCAAGAAGCCAAATCCGTAGCAGCGTTATTCAGCGGAACCACCGTGACGGTCGTCGCACCCAGCGCACTTACTTTTGTGACACAGTCACGGCGCAACGACCAGCCGAGACGACTCAATGGACTTGGGTCAAAGGTCGGCTTCGTGTTGACAGCGCCCTGCCCCGGGCCTCCCATGGTCATGGTGACAACAGGTGCCCCGGGCATAATTTCCTTGACGATAAATGAATCCGGTGCACCTTCACCCCGTACATTGACCGAGTTGGACAGGGCATCCGCCACGAGTCCATGGGCACGCAGAGTGATGTCGTTGCCCGAAAGAGGTGTTTGGAAATCCAATACTTTGCCACGAGAAACAACATACTCCAAGGTTATTTTGTTCGGAGTATCGGGGTCATCACTGAGAGTCAGCAGTTTGGACAGTTGATTAAATCGCGCTCGGTCAGTTGGCTGGATAACCAATTGAACGCGACTTCCTTGACCGCGATGACTAACAATGTCAAACACCTCGTGGATGGGTGTGCCTTGGTTTGTGCTGTAGCGGGATTGAACGATGGGCTGATAAAACAACTCTTCTCGGTGAACTACGCTCGCTGTACTACCGCTGGAAATTGCAATGCTCGTAGCCGTGACAGCCGACACTTCTCCAAGTTGCTGCCCATAAAGGCTGTAGAGGGGTATGCCTACACTGAATATGGTGGTGGCGTCTACTCCACTGACAGTGAATGTGGTTGTGCCCGACGCATAACCGCTGGGGTTATTGATGAAAACGCCTGTGCGAGAGCGGCGAACATAGGCAAACTTGGCTTGAAAGTTGCCGTTGCTGTCAATGTCAGCGTCAAGGTCTTCCATATCCGATGCTGAAATTACCAGTTTGTGGAAGTAAGAAGGACGGGTGTTGTCGTCGTAGAAAGCCGAAGGGATGGCGAATGGTGCACTTTGTGGTTGGTCTGTGGAATGTGCGGGAAGGTAATTTTTAGGGCAGCGAACCTCGTCCAAAGTAGCCTCAGTTAGCGTACCTTCGGTATCGTCACCCAACAGGTCGCCGTCTTCAAAATAAAACTCGGGGGTCGCTGCGAACTCAATGCTACCTCCGGGAGCATAAAGAACAGCCGTACCAGCAGCGATGTCAGTATGCATGATGTCCAGCACACGGACGCCTGCCGTTACCTCTACACTGGCTTTTGGGACAGTCTTTTCCACAACCAATGCGCTGCCGCCAAGAGTGGTCCGAACAATTGCCCCAGCCACAGCGGCTGATTGAAAAGCGGCCGTGGGCGCAGAAGAAAAAGTCAATGTGGCGGGTGAGTGGCTAATGGTCACCGTAATAGAAGAGGCCCCTGCGACTTCGTCGCCGATGAAAACTTTATCGGCCGTAGTCGTCCCCGTGTCTTGGCCAAATGCCTTGGTGCTCTCCAGCGTGATGACATTACTGGAATAATTGATTGTCAAACGACCCGTAGTGGCGTATTGAATACCTGTACCGCCAAAGTCAACGGCGTTGTAATGAACTTGGACAAACGGGGCGTAGTCGTGTGTCGCTAAGGTGGGCAACTTGAGAATCGCTACACGAGACTTAGAAGACGGTGTCAAATGGCGAGTATGTTCTGCTCCTGTAGGTTCGGTGTCTTGAAGGCTTTTCAAGGCAAACGGCTCTGCATCAAATGAAGTGCCCCCGATAGCCAGCAGGGCTCTCTGCGCATCATCAATGCCGGCCATCCCGTTTTCCACGAGTTGTGTGGGCGTAGAAGTAAACTGAGTGGTAATGATTGGAAAGTCACCGACCTGCTCATGGAACGCAATTTCGGAGCCAGCGACCACGACATCCTTGAGTTGGCCGTAACGCCCAGCAAAGGTGGCCTCCATAATTTGCGCAACAGCGTCTACAGATTGCTCAACAAAGGCCGAACTCGGCTGAGGAAGCATGCCCATGAAAGGGTGCCCGCTCACATGATTGAGAGTATGTCGCCCGGTGTGGCCAATCAAGAACTTATCATCCATTCGGGTCGTAGCCGAGAACTTGGTGTAGTCGTTATCAGTGATAGCCATAGTGGTAGAAAACACAATACCGTGGTTTCCGAAATCGCTTTCGTCAATCAAGACTTGACCTTGGCGGTGAGAAAACTGAGTGCCGGTGCCGACCTTTTGATACTGATTGTCAGCACCAGCGTCTACTAAACAGTCTCCTGTAACAATCACAGCGATACCTGCACTGTGAGTCATTAATGCTCCTCGCCGCCCCGTCGTGGGGTTAGAAGCAAAGTCCAAGTGGATGCTCTCCACAGTGATGGTTCCAGCAGAGGCGTCTACACCTGTAATGCGCATGCGCTCCGGCGCTTCCCGGTTGGGTATCCCTGTTTCTGCATCATAACCCATAGGATTGATGAGGAGGTTGTAGGGGACATGAGGTATAGAGACGGTGGAACTTACGCCACTGCTGTTGACACGCTTGACTGAATACTGGCCGGTTGACTGAGGTGCAGTCGTCAAGTCTATAGAAGTCTCACCGCTTTTCCCGACAAACGAATCTACCAGCGTTTGCGCCAAGGTCGTGCCGATGTTGATTGACGAGGACGAACCTGTTTCGGCGGGGACTGAGGGGAGGTCAATGATTGTAGAAAGGGGCTCAATTGGCTCCTCAAATCGCCATAGTCCCAAAGTGCTGTCTGTTTTGACGGGCATTTCAAATCGGGACGCAGCATCCGACGCCCCTTTCATCCAGTGAACAGCCTCAATAACACCTCGGTATTCTCCACCCGTTCCGCCAATGTATAGCGCAGATGGATAAAGGACCAACTCATGGTCTTCTTTGAGTTCTTTGTAGGCAAGTACAGTTCCATTCACTGAGAGCGAAATGAAGCGACTATCAAAAGTAGCCGTCACCAGCAGAAGTTCTCGGTGGCCTAAGTTAAGTGCAGTGAGGTCATTTTTACTTTTGTCCTGTGCACTGAATGTGTCGTGTACATCGTCACCTGCTTGTGGGAAGGTGATGCCGTCCCAATAGGCAATTTCCCCATCCGGTCCGGAGACGCTATTTGCCGTGCTCAAGGTGTAGGTGTTGATAGCCCCGTTGGCGATGTTTCGCAACTGAACTTGGAAATGAGCAGGACCGGGGCTTGAGGGACTTCCGACAATCAGTCGGCAGATGTTTTCCTGCTCCCACACAATGCCGCCCGAATCGGGAATAACCCACGCTTCAAGAGTGAAAGCGGTCAGTGAAGAAAGAGGAACTTGATTGTTTAAATCGCTGCCTTTGTGTATTTCTCCGTAATTATTACGGAAGTTCATACGAGGGATGGACACACCGTCCGTAATGCCGTTGAAGAACAGCGCGTGACTGGGCTTCATCATCAGCGACATTAGACCACCCCGATTACATGGTCGGCACTGATTACTTGTAAATCAAACTGATAGTAGTCGTTGGCCCCTTCCTTTGTCAAATGGAAAGACTCGGGTAGCACCGATATACCCCCGTTGTTTGTTGTACCTGCCCCCGTAAGTTTACCCCAAGCATCTCCGAGTACATCGCCCAGCCCGGAAATACCTGCACTTTCAAGAAAGTCAAGGGCTACATCACCAACGGCTTCTACGGCGCTTACTATGATGCCGTTATCACTGTCGTCTTTGACCTTTCCAATATCCATCGGCTGTGTGCTCGGACGAGTGTTTCCACGCGAGCCTTTCTGCGATGGCGTCACCTTCCCCGATGTCAAAAAGAAGTTACGGACGACTGGCGAGATTTCATTGGAAGTAATCAATGAATTGTAGGGTATTTGTACACCCCTTAGCAAGTCGTTGTTTTTGTTGCTGTTGGCCAGCAAACCCAACAAGTTCTGCGCCTTATCGCCAGCACTCATGCCTTTGGTACTGCCTTTTTGTGACGGGTTAAAAATAGCACCCGTAGCCAACCAGTTGTTGAACTGGTCATTGAGCCTAAACAACGGTGTGTGATAACGCTGTATCATGTAAGTGTCTTGAATGGTGATAACTGAGCCGCCAACGCTAACCACAAATGCGTCATTGACTTGCCTCCCTCCAGTCCCATCACATGAATTACTTACCGTTGTCACAGTGGTCGTCAATTGGAGGGCGTCCTGTATAATCAAGGCGAGTGTGCCGGCAGGATTGCCGTTCGTCGGAGCAAAAAGAACGCCGCCAATCGGTACATCAATGATTACATTTCTGCTACCTTCGGCCAGCGGGGTGGAGGCGTTTACAGAAGGTGTGGCTACCCCACCGGCCCGATTTGAAACCGTGCTGTTGAATCGTAGAACAATGTAATTGCCAAAACAGTTAGGCGGACTCAGTCGCCAAAAGGCCGGCTGTAAAGTAAGATAGCCTCCTTGAAGTAAGGTTTGCATAGCACTGTAAGAACTGGAAGCAGCCGGCACTGATGTGGGATAAAAGCCTTCAATATTCCAAGTCACTGAGGATGGCTTTTCACTACTTGCTCCGCCTGTAGGGTCGTCTTGTATAATCCCTTGAATGTTTACAACCACTTGCGGTAGGTTGGTATCAATTGCGAGTCGGTAAGAACTCACAGGGACAGGGAAGGCGGCAACCGTCCTTTCCGTTACAATGTTGATGTCCGTAGCATCTACATGCACCACATGCTGTGATTGCTCACCAAAAATGAGTCGCAGTGGTATCATGGTCAAGCCTCACAGAATGAAATCGGATGCAATCATTTGCAGACGGAAGTTGTAAACATTGGACTGTGCTTGATGCTCCAGTTGCAAGTCGGTAATAATAGCCTTGATGCCCTTTGTTCTTGCACCGTTTTGCGTAGGATTGAATGCGTCTCGTGCAGGATAAGTGTTAGCAAGTGCTAACTTGTTTCCGGTCGCCATATTTTTGCCGTGGGTAATGAAGAAGTTACGCTGTTCTCTTACCTCCGAATTGGCGGTAACTGATGAATCGTATGGGATTTGCACTCCGAGAATGTAATCACCCTTGTTGCTGTCGCTGTAGCCTCGTAGCCCCTCTACGGCTTGTCGGAGCGTTTCAAGTGAAGAGCCCAGCGAGGAATTGGGTTGGAAGTTTTGGCTGTTGGCTACAATGCCCAACAGGTCCTGCGCTTTATCGCCCGCCGACTTGACTTTCTTTCCCGCACGACCTCCGGTGAATCCACTCGCTTCAAATGAAACCGCTGCGGGAATGTTTGTTTGAACAACACCCTCAAGGGCACCAAAGAGCACATCAGTCTTTTGTGTAATGGTGATGAAAGTTTGGTCGCCGCCTTGCCCAGCAGAAATAGCAGTGCTGTACACATCGCCGACCTCTCGCCCTCCCAAAGTATTAACATCACGAGAACACATGCCGCCAACGGTTGCTGGTGATGTGCTGGCCAATGCGTTTGCGACAATATGTGTCAGCACCTCGGCAGGTGTGGCGGCCGTGCCAATATCACGAGCCGCCCCATTCTTGAATGCTGGAGCCGTTTGGTCAAACATGTGCTTGATAGGGATGGCCACGACAGGAAGGTTATCATTCAAAATAGAGTAATGGGTCAAATGAGGGGCCTTGAGTATTTTGACAGCATGCCCTGTCACCGGTGTAGTAATGGCGTCATTGTAGAGTGTAATGGTGGTGTCTGTGACTGATTTCACTGCACCAATGAGGTTGGCAGAAGAGCCATTACCGGTGATGGTGAATGAAGTGGATTGCACACCAGTCGTCTCAAACCACTCCCTCGGGTTGCCTCCGCTGACCACGAGTGTTCGCGTTGAGGTAGTGTAACTGTCAATGATGATGTTCGTCGTTCGGAACCGGTTGATATAGGCATACGGCTCTTGAACTGAGCCACTGCGCTTGCTATCAAACACAAATCGGATATGGCGGCTTCCTACTGGCTCACCCGTCTTGTACCAGTAGCCGACCGGCATGTCAAAGTAACAGTTGTGAAGGCTGCTGAGATACGCCGTGTTGCCGTTGCTGGGTGTAGTAGGAGGTAAAGTTGGCAAGGTAAAGCCGATGCCACCAAAGTTAGCGAATCCCGAAAAGCCTTGACCACTGCCCCCAGCGGGCGGCGAGAACAGATTCGGTCGTCCGTTACCCGGAGGATTGGAAAAGGGCAACTCGTTACCAAAATCCATCGTGGCCGTAGCGAACTCGGATTTCTCTTGCCCTTTGTCATCCACAAAGGTGCCTTCCATCTCCACAACGACCGAAGCCATGTTGAGGTCAATGCCAAACTTGGCACCATCCGTAAATGGAGTCGTGATGGCTGACGACGATTTGTCTACCACAAACTCAACCTTGTGAGCGTAGAGGTCAATAGTATCACCATCCTCACGCACAAGACGAACGGGTAGTTGGTCTGCCATCTCAAATACCTCTGTTCACACCGGTGTTTTGCAGTGAGCCACCCATTTTTGAGCGCAACTGCTTGGACACCATGGCCCCAAGTTCCTCGGCCAATTTCTTCTTATCGCTCCGGTCGGTGATACCCGACACATCAATTTTGATAGCGCCGATGTTGACATTTTGATTCTGTTCAACTGAGCCGCCCGGCTGAGTTGGCGAAGTGGGGTCGGTTTGCTGAGGCGGTCGGTAAGCAGTTTGCTGTGCTTCTTCCAACACACTTTGCACATTCTTCATTGGTTCAATGCTTTGCATTTGCCGAAGGGCTTCACGCAAATCGCGAGTCCGAGTGTGCGAGACATTCATAATGCGATTGAAGCCACCGAGTTCATCACGCAGCCGGGCCATGTTCTTGGTAGAGTCTTCACTGAACTCAGCGAAGCGACGCATGGAGTCCACCGTCCTCGGGTCAAGGTTTTCGTCCACCATGCTTCATCACTCCAGTGGGGGCACATAGTCGTAGCCCAAATAAACTGCGTCGCTCCGTTGGGATTCTTGCTTTTTACGCATGGCAATCGCCCAACCAAGAAGTTGGCGAGCGTCTTGTGGATTCAGTTGTCGCACTTCATTCAGCCCCATTCCGTAGTGTGTCATCAACAGATATTCATTTCCTTCTCGTTGTAGGCGAAGCCAGTCGTCTGCTCGTTTGCCAGCGATGTAATTCACAATGTCGCTGACTTCGCCTCCCGAAAACTGAGCCATTCAACCACTTGGTCGGGATGGGGCACCAGTTTTCGCAGTTCCATGCCTTCTTGTATAGACAAATCCTTCAAGGAAATGTCATTGGGAATATCCAACCACATTTCAAATGCCGTGAGCCAGTATTGAACGAGGTTAAACTCGGCAGCAGAGAAGAGTGAAGCAAGCGATTGTACTTCAAAGAAGGTCGGCTCTAATACGCCAACCTCTACCGCCTTGCCATCAATTTCAATTTTCGTCGTCTTGGGTGTCCTCGTCATACTCACTCACTTCTTCGTTTGAGGCAGCCTCTTGTGAGGGGGCCTCTTGAGAGTCCGTCACCTGCTCTTGCGAGGGGGCGATGTGCTCTCCAAATGGGTCATCCGAAGCACGACCGGCTTCGGGATTGAATACTTCTTCTTCCTTGGCAACAACCTCGTCCACGGAGCGAGGGTGCAAGCGGGAAGGGCGCTTCATAGGCATGGTATCACTCAGCAGTGGAAAAGGGTGTCGGTGCTAATAACCTTGATGTTTTTTGGATGAATCATGACCTTTGAATGCAGCAAACCTTTGTCATCGGGTACAGGGATAGGTGCTTGGGTCATGACATAATCGTCCACAAGAATCCGCATCAGTTGAGCAGAATTGCTTGACGCAGTGCTTGGTTTTGTAAACACCATTTCAATGATGGAGGTGTCCGAATCAACCGTCCCGCTCACTTCTCGGTGGGTGCGCAATTCGTGCCAAAGAAGGGGGTCACGAATGATGATGTCCATTTCCAACTCAAACTCTTCTCGTCCCTCACGAATGACGGAAGCATTACGAGTTCCACCATAAGGAACTTGTTTAGTTGAACGCTTAGCACTGTCCACCGTTTCGGGTACGGGGGTGCCGCCGATGGTGTGGAAGGTTTCTACACCCGTCTTCCCACGCAGTTCAAAGGCTGAAATGTAACCAATGTCTTGGTCAAAGGCGGTGATAGTGCCGTTGTAAAACATAAATGGCTTTTCGGAGCCCAGTGCAATACCTGCTTCTTTGCGCCCCTTTGCATCCGAGGCTGTGTTTTGAAACAAGCGGTGAGCCGTGTAGCGGTCACCGGGGTTAGCAGCGTCCAGTCGCCCTGTGTCGGTGTAACAGGACAAAGCGTTGAAAATGCAGCGATACTTTACCTCAGCGTCAGTCGTCGCCGTCAGTTCCCACTCCACGACTTTGCATCCTCGGAAAACGCGAGTCAACTGTTTGGAATCTGTCGCTGAACCGGGGGCGTTGCTGCTTTCACTTGCTCCATTGTACGACCCTACATCCCGGTTACGGATGCTGTGCTCAATGCAAAACGAGGGCACGGTTTCTGCCGAGAACAGCAGACGATGAACAGGATTGTCAATGCGGCCGTCGCTATCCACATGCGGGCTGCCCGTAGAGGCATCCGAAGCGAATCGGAACACCTGTATCCCATCGTTGGATTCGTGTTCATAATAAATTGGGTCGTCAAGGAAAAGTCGGTAATCGCCGCTGACTTCCTCAATAGCCACAACCCGACGGACCTCGCTTGAGCGGGCTTGGTCAAAATGATGGCTGTCGCTGGTGAGCGTAGACGATGAGTCCGAAGAGGGCCAGTATTGAGAAGGCGAACCTTCTACAGCCTTGTAGTAAACTGTCGGGACGAGAGTGGTGTCGGGGAACAGCACATAGTCGCCGACAGCAAGCGTATGACCGTTGAAATTAAGGTCGTCCACATCTGCATAAGTTTGACCGGGAGTGATAGGGCCACGCAGCGTTCCTGCCTTGTTATAGCCCTGTGCTCCAGTCATTGTTTCAGCGTCCACCACTTCGCGACCAAGGCTGTAATAGAGCCACCGTGGATTGTGCAGCGGCATTTCCAACTGACCACCTTGGTGGTGAACTTTTCCTGTTTGTTGGATGGCTGCTTGGCGACCAAGGCCGACAACATGGTGGCGTAGCAGTTCTACGGAAGTATCGGGAAGAACCATGTGTGACGCCAGTCCGATGAATTGGTCAATCGTTGACACTTCTTGGGAAGCATCGGGGGCGTTGTCATGGGCAAAATCGGACGCACTCAAAGTCGGCATACCGAGAGAATGGATGAACAAAGCATCACCAGTGTTGCTAATACGGGTACTGGTAGTATGCTCAAGAGCCGGGACGATTTTGAGGTAAGTTGCGTTGCTTTCCACCGTATGGTCTACAATCCGGTAGTTGCGACTGTTGAACCCGTCATTGTAAAAATCCGAAAAGTTGTTCGGTGAGCCGGCTTTGTGAAAGGTAAGTGTTTGTCCAATCAGCATACCGAGGGGAACCTTGAGGATAGGATTGGTTTCAAAAATCGTGTTTGCCCCACCTGTTCCTTCAAAAAACAAGGTCGTATAATCGGGGTTGCTGGCCGACCACATTGTGCGCCAAGTACACGGCTCGCCATGCTGGATGTAGATACCTGTCTCATGGCCCATAAGGACTTCCGAGACATCACCCTTGTACGCTTGGCTCGCCCCCGACATTCACTACACCCCTATTGGGTCTGCCAACACGACCACCTCTACTTGAAATGTGTGACGGAAAAGGCGCTTAGTCCGGTCACTCAAATCCGTCCTCGTTTTGAAAATCATGCGGTCATAGTTGATACCGTCACCCTTTCGGTCAGCGTGAATGAGTCGGCGAATCTCATTTTCCAGCGACTGTAAATGCGAATGGCTCTTAGCGGTACGAACATCCACCGTGATGTTGATACGAGTCATGACAAAATTGTACAGCAAATCGGGAACATCCTCGTTGTGAGCCGTCTCGTAAGCAAACACAAAATCCGAACGCTGGAGGTCTTGACGCTTCCCACGCTCCGGCTTAACGGTAGCGATGTGTTCAATCACTGGCTTGATGTTACCAGTGTTCGCTCGGTTCCACTTTCGTAGTGTCTCAAGCACAAGGTCAACGGCCTCTTTTGTCATTCAGCCACCTCACTCAAACACCACGACCTCAATGTACCGCTTGATGATGGCTTCGGACTCCTGTTTCCACATAGCGACCTTTTCCGAGAGGGGAATGTTTTGACTCCCTTCGGGAAGCAAGACAGAGCGGTCATCAGCCATGAGCAGGTCCACGGCGACCAGTTTAGTTGCCGCTTCTTCAATGGCCTGCTCCACATACCGCTCACCGTAAATGTAGGACACCTTGACAGCGTTCCACTCAAAGAATGGATAAGAGTTGTTGAAGTAAATGATACCCATTTCATGGTCAAGCCACCAGTCTTTGAGGCGGGCTTGGTCACCACCAGCATCCGAAAAAGCACCGATGTCCGATTGGAAATAATACTGAGTCAACTCCGTGCCGACAGTATCTACTTGTGACAGGGCTGCGCCCCCACCGACGACAGCGAAACCTGTGAAGGATGTGTCAGTTTTGCCGCTGTAGGAAAACACGCGAGTGGAAGCGCCATTGACAATCATCAGTAACCCTTTGGACGGGAAGCCGCTTGTAGACTGAACATTGACTGCGGTAGAAGCGTCGGTGCCCCTTACCCCTTCGTAGAAGAGGGCCCCTGTGTAGTCGGAAGTATCGGACAGGCGTATGTTTGTCCCGTCGTAGGCTGAAAATGTACCCACCTTTGTACCGGCACTGTTGAAAATCTCTTCACCCGAAGTAAAAGTGTGAGTGCCTGTACCGGTAGTTCGGAAGTATTTGCGGTTGAACAATTGAGTACCTGCATCCAACTTGGTCACTGGGGACGAAAAGGTCAAACTCGGAGAGCCGCCGTCGGCTGCGGCTGTGACTGTACCATAGGTTTCACCCGCCGAATTGAAAATAGGCGAACTGTCACCACTTGCCAAATACCCACTATTGGCGATGGGTGCACTCAATGCTGCTAAGTTGACTTTCTTGAAATCGTGGATAACGGTACCGATTGCAGGACGGCTTCCGGATGGAATGGCTTCCTCAAAGAAAACAGTGTAAGCACCTGCGCCCCCACCGAACAACGAGATAACGCCCATCAAATCGCCATCGGGCGTAAAGACCTTGTCGCCTACATTGAACACCGTGCTGGGGTCGTTTGCCCCGGATTGGAGTTGAATGTAGGTGAATCCAGCCAAATAACCGTTGATGGTAAGAGTAGTGTCCGGTGCAGGGTAGGATGAAACTGCCAAGGCATTGCTGACAGCAGTGAGGCCGGAAAGAAAATACGCATTCGCAGTCTTGGTTGAGCGGCTGGCGTTTTGCGAAATAGTCAAGTTGGACAAATCAGTAGAAGCAATCTGCAATGCTTCTCCACCCTTTGTTTGTCGCATGCTGGACAGTTTCAATTTGCCATTACCGTAGTCGGAGTTTGCGCTGGCCAACAACTCATCATGGATAGCGATGTTGGATGTAG
>Ga0222719_10001406_pt1 | contig 23424 bp, 32 predicted proteins | sample C33_34DmetaG_FD_165039 | JGI IMG/M metagenome (GOLD analysis project Ga0222719, IMG submission 165039) | Estuarine water microbial communities from San Francisco Bay, California, United States - C33_34D | ecosystem: Environmental > Aquatic > Marine > Unclassified | place: USA: California...
TGATGCCCACTCCTCAACTGTCTTGTCCATCTCCTCGTTTAGTGTGACCCATATGAATCCACCATACTTGACCTCGGTTCTTATTGGAGAAGCATCGTAAATATCTAATGCTAATGTGCCAGCAGGTTGACTGATACTCTGGTTATGATATGCCTTTATCTCTTTATCTGATATACGAACTACAATGATTGGCTGCATCGCAACAGTCATTGTACGAAAAGAATTTGTTTTAGGTAGTTCAGATTCGTGACATACTGGAACCCACACCTTTGAAAATATCTTTTCAATTTCTTCTTCAAATATCTTTTTGTCGGAATATATTCGACTATCAACATACTCACCACTGTTGATCTTACCTGGAATCCTGTTCCACTGTTTATAGTTTCTTGCTGGCATAATTATTTTTTACCTGATTTCATGTTAGCACACCAGTGATACATTTTGCCTTTCTCACCGCTATACTTTTTTGCTTTTGCCCTAAGGCTGCTTATAGAACCTTTACAACTTGCGCCTGCACGTTTTACTCTGCCCGGCCGGCTTTTACCTTTTACTTTACCATCTTTAAAGTTTTCGTTTGTAAGTAGTTTTGGCTTTCCGCTACCAAGTCCTAACTTTTTAACATTAGCAAACTCGCTTCCAATTGGAGCGTCTTTTGTAGCGTTTTGTTTTGTAATAATGCCTACTGCTTCGTTTATAAATTCTGTTGCTCTCATAGTTATTTTGTAGCAACGTTTTTTGCTTTACCCTTTCTGTTTTTGTTTGGGTCTTTCCTACGCTTACGGTTGGCAGCTGTCTTACGACCCTTCTTGCCTAATGCGTGTGCTTTCTTTTGTGGTAAGCATTTTGGCTTGCCCTCGCCTTTACTTCCCCTAGCGCAGTCACCACGGATTTTTCCGTCAGGGCCAAAGCGTACCCACTTCTCATCAAACCATTTCTTTAAGTCTTCATTAACACTTTCTGCGTAATATGGATTCTCTGGATCTGCATCGTCGGACTCATCAGGCCACCAGTCTAAATTACTATAGTTTTCTGTAATAATTTCACTAATTTTCATTTTATAAATGCACCTACGCGCCCATTAAATTCTGGACATTTTATATATTTATATCCTTGTGGTGGTATCGTACTTTGGTTAGGCCACACTGGAATAAACTCTGAATTATTGTATGTAAAATCTGGATTAGATCTAAAGTGTGCTTCAATCAGTTTTCCACCTATAAATTCACAGTTTATTTTGGGTTTATTGGCAAATTGTTTCAATACACCAGGAAACGGAATTTTATCAGGCGTTATTACCCATTTATCCCACTGTATAAGTGTAGTTTCTTTCTTAAACCCTTCTACACAAAGAACTTGTTTTCCATACGCATAATCTACTGATAAATGTCTACCTTCAAACCATTCACAATAAAAATCACCAGGGTTGAGATCCGTTGTATATTTAACAAGGTGTACTTTTTTAGCATTTAATCCTAGCCCTACAATATTCATTATGGGACGAACAATGTACCATCCTGCATCAGGAACGTCTATTCCCGCAGGACCACATTTATACCCAAGTTTGCGTGATAAAATTAGTTTGTCGTATACCCAAAGTTCTTCTGGATCTGCGTTTTTCCAATATACATCTTCTTCTGTATCATCGTACAATTCACGCATTAGAGTTTGGTCTTATTTTTTCTTACTCTTGTTGCCCCAGTTCTTTGCGCCAACTTTGCGACATTTTACTAGTGCGCCACTTGCGTAAGCACTTGGCCAAATTTTGTAACGCGACTTTACTTTACGGTAGCAAGCGTCTTTCTCGCCTTCTTCTAGTTCATAACTTTCTACGGTTACTGTTGCTTTCTTTCGTGCAAGTTCACCAATAACTCTATACTTTTCTGCTCGTGATCTCTCATCTTCAAAGTGTATCATACCAGATGAATTATCAACATCAATGTAATAGTTCATTCCTTGTATTCTTACTTCCGCACCATCTGGACTATTAGGATCTGTCGCAATGATCATATTGCCCTGTGTACGCACAACCTGATATTGTGCCTTCCCACCACCTGGTTGGGCAACCATAAATGGAGTGCCAGGCGGCATTTGTTTTTGTATAAATCTTGTTTGCTCTGCTTCTGTGTATTTAGGTTTAATAACAATGCCTCTAGCGTTGTCCATGTCAATGCGCTTGTCTCGTAAATCCACTACGATTTCAGTTTGGTCACCTTGAGAACCTAATAGTGGTAACTCGTCTCCGCTAACCGGACCTGCGACTTGGTACATGGCTTCAGTAAATAGTTCTGCTAGTTTCATTTGTTTAACCTTTGCTTCATAATACTTGCTGGGTTAGTTCTCTTTGTTCTTGCGGCCTTTCTTGCTATTCTTGCTCCTAATTTTGCTTTAGTCATTTTTAATCTAAAACGCTTTTTAATATCTGGAGCGGCAAAACACTGGGCAGGCTTACCCACAATACGGCCCTTGCGTCTACCAGCCGTACAGCGATATTTACGAACAAGTTTATTACCTTGTCGTTGCCACGCCATTTTTGTTTCTGCTATATTATAAAGTTCTTCTAAATACATTGTTATGTATTTAGTAGTTTAGTGATGTCTTCTTTAACTATATCGTACGACATTTTGGCTAGAGATGTATTAAAAAAGTGCCCATTGTGTGCATTATCTCTGGCTAATAGTTTTGGATGCATTGAATCATTTCCAATTCCGTCAAGGTATTCATTGTAAACTCCTTTATTAACATCTTTATAAAAACAAACCATAAATTGTTTAAGATATAACGATTTATAGGCTATAATATTCTTTTGGGAATTTATTAAGTAATAGTCTAATAGAGCCTCTTCTTGGGATAGATTATCATAAAAATGGGAAGCAGTATTTGCATAGGTGTATGAACTACAATAATCTAAATACTGAATAATATCAGCCAAATCATCTGTACGCATTTTAATTATTTGCTCAAATAAATTTCTAAATTGATGAAAGTTAGTAAAAGAAAATAGTTTTATATTGTTGAACTCACACAAATCTCGCACAATAGAAAAGTTTCTAGAAAAATTTTGATACCTAGTTTGAGCGTCCAAAGATCCATATAAAGAATAATTAAGTATATTTTTATCTTTGCTCATCGCGACTGAGTCTAAGATAGAAGGAAATACAGTTAGTGTTTCGTGTTCAAATTGATCTTGCGGCACTTCAAAAACATCGCCAGAGTCTAACAATGTATGAGAATTTTTTCCAATATCATATCTTCTCCAATTTGGAGGCATCCAAAATACAATATTTGGTTTAATAACGTTTATTAATTGGTATAATTGTGCTGTATTTAAATCAGAACTCGCACCCGGTGTGCCTAGATTAAACACTTCTACGTCATCAGTGTCGTATTGCATAATTAATTGTTTAAGTTGCTCTGCCCAAGTACTACTGTCATCTATGCCTGTTCCAAACACATGACTGCATCCAATAGTAATTATTTTTATTTTTTTATTAGAATTAAAAGACGGTCCGCGATAACCGTGTGCATTAAAGGTATAATTAATTGTTTTATCCTGCCACAGCGAATTGGCTACAAAGCTGTCTGTATCAAAAAAGTCAAAACTATATGTGCGATCGGAATCTTGTAAATAATTTTCGTATATATCACACTGTGAAATTGATGAAGAGAGGGGTGCCAAACTAGGATCCCAAAATCCTTTTGTCCACTTCGAAGTGGTTCGATATTTCTTATATTCCATGTAGATAATTTATAATGTAGCTTGTGTTAATAGATAGATTACTGCTGAAAATAGTGCGGCAATAACTGAGCCACTTAAAACCCACATTGATTTATATTTATTTTTCTCGCTAATAAGTAAATTATGCCTGATTTCATCGAGTTGTTGTTCAATAATAGTTAAACGACTTTCGATTCGTTCCATGTTCTCCTCCAGATACCCGTATCGTTCTGAGCAAATTTCTACGTGTGCCTCAAGGCTCTGCTTTTCAATTTCTGATGGCATAAATCCTTCCTAAATGTATAATACAACAAATGCCTACCGCCCGCCCTATATTTATGTGCCTTTTAATATGCCTTTTCATTTCGCCTAAAATGAGCCTAAGTCTTTGCCTAGTACTGTATTTAAGCAATCAGGTATTAAAAATTAACTGATAGTTTATCAGACGAAGTTATGTAGATGTTTTTGTTTTTCGCACTTGTCGTGTCCCAAATAGGTGTTTTTATACTAGCTGACTCGGTTAAACCTAAAATAACTGGAACATTTGCCAAGTCGTTCAATAAACCAGAGCCAGGAATGTGTTCTTGTCCGCGTTCTAAGTAAAGTCCTGGTTGTTCTACCGTAAAGGATGTTACCCAAAAAACATGTTGTTTTTTAAAAGAAGAACCAAAGTCTAAGTCTGTGACATCTTCCACAGAATATTTACGTGGAGTTTCTATATACATAGGATTACCACGTAAACTAATAGTTTGTATAAGAGTTTCTAAATTGCTTTGTTGTCCACGGCTTCTAATCCAAGATTCTTGATTATTGACAATTTGTTTGGCATCATCAACAAACGCAGGAAGATTAGATCTATACTGTGCAACTACGCCTGTCATTGTAATGTCGATTAACGTATATACTGTAAAGAATTCACCCACACCGCTTCCAAACCTACCGGCTCCTGTAAATCCGTGTTCTCTCACATTTTCCATATGTATACCTTATAATATGCTACTATTATATTTAGTGTAGACTATTTAGTCAAATAAAAAGCGGGATATTTCTATCCCGCTTTTTGAGTACATAGTTTTCAGCAATGCTAAAAACTGTGATTTTTCGCTAAATTAAGCTAAGCCAACACCTGTAACTGTTTTAATACTTAGTGTTTGTGCTTGGATTGCGTCTAGACGTGCTTCTAGTGCTGTCCATACTGTGCCTGAACCGGCTGCAATGTGAGCGTGTGCACCTGAAAGACCTACTACGAAGCCAGCTGCTGTAACTTCGCCTACAACTTCAATTGTACCATGTTGTGCAATTGCTTCTAGTGCTAGTTGTGCATCTGTATCTGTTGTGAAATCACCACCTGTTGAACATACCCATGTGATGTCGCGACCTAAGTATTCTGCGTTATCTTGTGCTGTTGAATATGCTGGGTTTGAATAACCTGCCATTTTTATAATCTCCTTTATCTTGTAATGTATAGATTCCTCTATACCGTTACTAGTATTTATACCGTTCAGTCACAAAAAAAGCGGGATATTTCTATCCCGCCTTTAAATAAAATGTATATTTTCTATTATAGAACGTATGTTTTTGCTGTTACTGTTGCTGATGCAAAGTTTACAGAATCGACTATACCCAAATCAATTAAAACATCTTCTAAGTGGGCGGCCAATGTTTCACTGCTTGAACCATCGTATGTATCTGTACCGTAGTTACCCTCAACACATACTGAAAGGTTATTGTCTGCACTATGTAGTGGGCCGATAATTACAATGTTAAAGCCTGCGCCTTGAATTGCATCCATGGCAGATGCTACTGCTGATGCTGGGCCTAGCTTTCCTGAAACGTCTGCGCCAAAATCAATATCTAAGTGTGCCAATGTTTTACCTAGAAAATTGGTGCTAAGACCAAATGATGCAGGTACTGTTCTTGTTACTGAAGCCATTTTTAATCTCCTAATTTACTACTATTTATACTAAACTGTCAACGTTTAGTTACTGGGCCACCTTTCATAACTCCAGATTTTATAAACTTACCTATTGCAGTACCCACTAGAGCACCTGCGCCAATAGCGGCTGCTGTGCCTACCCAGCTCTTGTTGCTTTGTTCTGGATTCTTAGCACCTTTAAGTTCATAACCGCCTTTACGCATAAATCCTTCGTATGATCCACGTAAATCACTTTTAGGTGTTTTGGCTCTTAATGCTTGAAGCAGTCTTGTTGAACTTGTTTTACGTTCACTTCCATATAATCTATGCCAGTCACTTAACAATCTTCTTACTGCGCTGTAACCACCATTACTAACTCCCAAGTTTCGTTCTAAAGACATAAGGAATTGTTTATCAAAGTTAGGATTACTTTTACCTTGTGCTACGTCTCTAAGATAACGCTTAAACTGTAAGATAGGCATACTTGCTCTGCCTACTGGGCCAATTTGTGCTTCGTATCTTGAAGGACTATTAAACACTGCTACCCAATTGTGTAGGTCGGTGCCTGTTTGTCTAATATTGCTGAAGTCTTGATACTGTAAAGTCTTTCTTGCATATTCAGCTGCCTGTCTTGCGGTATTAGGATCATTACGCATTGCTTGAAGCGACAGCACAGACAAGTAAATATTTTCTGCAACCTGTTCTGCACTAAGTTTTAGGCCACGCTCTGTTCGCAACGCCCTTGCTTCTGTTAAATCTTTTATAAATTTCATTATTTCCAAGCCTTTATGTCTAAAAAGTTTCTTCGTGAAAACTCTAATCTATCCACTAACTTTACGGCATTGCCAATTTTATCAATTGCTACAAATCCTTCAGGATCGGCAACCTCATAACCATCATCTGTTTTATAAAACATACCAATACTTTCTACTCTATTAAGTTTTCTAATTAGTATTTGCTTAACTTGGATAAGTTGTTTATATACTGCTAATACTCCTAAAAGAGCATTACTATTATCCTCAATAAATTGTCTGTTTGACTCAATATCTTTTAAGCGAGCCTGACCTGCAGGCCCGTCGATTCCAGTTTTTAGTTTATCAATCTCTTTTTGTTTACGATCATCGTAGTAGTTTATAAAATCTTTTAAAAATTGCGTAGCGTTTGATACTTGGCTTTCACCTGACTTAATTCTACTATTAACAAAGGGTTCAATTAACTTCTTAAACTCTTTATTTTTCATAATATTATTAAACGACTGAGGATTAACCTTTTGTATCAAACCACTTATTTTTTCGATTCCGCGTCTTACTGAATCTGTTTCTTTTGCTGTTAAGGTAGCAAGTCCTGTTAAATCTTTATATGTAGCGTCATCTGAAAAAACTTTTGCTGTACTCTTTGGTGCTACTGGACCGTATTGTGCCGACATATCACCTAACTCAGGACCACCCACATACTGCGTATGCCAAACTACACCAATTTCAGATGACAACATTTGTTTTGCTAATTTACTATCTTCCGGAACAGCATATGTTATTAATTGTGGTTTGAAAACAATATAACTCTCACCATTAATTTTTTCTGTTTTTAAATCCTCTTTTGCAAAGAGAATATCGCCTTGTAAAATACCTTCTATACCTAACTTTTTAAAATGCTTGAGTGCAAGCATTAGTTTGTTTTGTAGACCAGGCGATTCGTGATTTTTTCTAATATCTGCAGGTGTTTTGTTTAACTTCGGACTCTTGTTAAATATGCTTTTAGTAGCAACAAAGAACCTACCATCTTTTGGATCTTTCCCAGCAAATATAGCAGGACTGCCGTCCCACTTAGTTGTTACTTTTGCTTTCTTACCGCCGTGCCCAGACAACATGCCAGCAACACTAGCAAGATGATTTAATGCCTTTTTTGCACCATTAAGTCCTTCATAGAATACTAAATCCTCTAAGTGAGTCATGTGTGTATTCTTACCTTCTGCTTCTAGCAATGTCCACTTTGCCATGTCCTTGCTTTCCCCGAATCGATATGTTCTTTCTTCTCTATTTGATCTTTCTTCTCTATTTGGCCTGTCATGGCTAGGGATCGGTTTTCTTTTAGTTACTGGCTTGTTGGGTTGTTCTTCGCTCTCTTCATCGTCTAATCCGATAAGATTAGCGGCGCCAGCAACTGCACCTTTTAAAAACTTTTCTACTTTACTGGCTGCTTTATTTTCCCAAGAGTCTGGGTTGGTGCCTTTATCCCAATTACCCTCGTTTAAATCAGATATCTTCACTTTCGCCCGCCCTGCGAATACCACGAATGAATTTTTTATTATCTTGTCCGCGTATACTATTGATGAGGCGTCTTTCTAGTTCAGAAGCAGTATCATGGTCGTAATTTTCATAAAGCTTGTTAACAAGATTTACGGCACTGTCAATGATGTGTATAGCGCGACTTTCGATAATCGCACTTTTATTCTTCTCGTTATAAAGAGTGTTTAATTCTTCAAGTATAGTTCTAGTCTTACGTTTCATATTTTATATACGCTCTACATGTATTTATGTATTTTAATTGTTAAATTTTGCTTTCTTATTAATAGAAGTCCAACCAAATCCTCTAACTGAGTAATAACAAGACGCAATTTTCCAATTTGGAATACGCGGGTCTGCGGCTTTCATGCCTAATTTAAATATTACGTCTGCTTGTTTTCGTAATCTATCAATATGAAACTTGTCTAAACTTTCTGCTTCTTTAAATTTTCTCAATGCGCCATACAAAACATCATGAATAACTGCGCCTCTTGCAACATCCCATGGAGATATAACCGCCCACATTGCCCGGGATACTGATGCTAAATCTGTATGATAGCCCACTGGAGCAGTAATTAAAATAGTGTTTGGTGTTTCATCTAGTTGTAGTTCCATACGACTCCAATCAGAAAGTGTATGCACCATATCAGGAACCCTAAATTTATCTATTTCAAATTTCAGTGGTTCAGTCAACACCCATTCTCTTGGGCCAACAAAGTCTGCTTGTAACCAATTATTCCATTTCATAGTAAAAATCCTTTTGATTTATACTATTTATAATTCGTCATCGGTTCTCATGTTGTTCAATAACGATCGAATCTTGCTTCCACTTGATTCTGCGGTGACTTTTGAGGAATCTCCACCACTAACAGTTGCACTTCTATTAATTTTATTAAAAATATCAGTCGAGGACCCAGTTGGAGTATACTCTGTACTTTCATCATTGCTGTGATATGACTGCGCTTCTTCTCCTATATCACGAATACGCAAACTGTCCAAATCAAACTCTAAATCAAGTTTCTGTCCTACACCACTACTGCTTCGTGTTTTCATAAACTGTATTTGATATCTTCCACGCTCACGCATTGCTCTACTAGTAAAAATACCAATAACGTTATCTGCTGTATTAACCTTACTAATACCGCCAGCAATGTGCGAATGATCAAACTCAATCTCGTCTACTGCACCCCTGTTTAACTGCGACGCAGTAACTAATACTGTGTCTAGTTCTTTAGCAAAGTTACGTAGTTCCTCTGCCACATACTTGTCTTTAACAAACAAATCGCTTGGTGCTACTTTAGCACTTACTGGCATACATAAGTCTAAGTAATCAACTAAAATAACATCTGGTGTTATTCCTTTTTGTACACTTAGTTCTTTTACATAACTACGAAAATCATTAATATTGCTTTGTGCTGGCATATATTTAATTTGTAAATTTCCAGCCTTTTTAGATACTAACTTAATCTTCATCTCAACAGTGTCGAGATCTTTAAAAATTTCCTTTGCTGGAATATTGGCTACCATACTATCAACACGCATTGCTGTAAGTTCTTCACTTAACTCCAAAGTAAAGTACAGTACATTTTTACCTTCTAACACCCAGTTAACTGCCAAATTCTGCATAAACAAACTCTTACCACTACCACTACCACCTGCAAAAATATTAAGTTCGCCTCTGTTAAACCCACCAAATAATTTCTTATCAAATGTTGGCCAGCCTGTACTCAACTGTCCGTTATTAGACTTTAGCGACATTAGCCTCCCTCTAGGATCATCCCAATAATCTGTTCCCATATCCTTTGTAAGACCAATTTGTACTGCTTTCTTAATCTTCGCTTCTACTAAATTGTAGTCACCCTTCTCAAGTAGATCAGCACTGTCTAAGATTGCTTTCTCAAGTTCTTTATGTCTACTAAATGTTTCAAATTCATCCATTAACCAGTTAGTATGATCTTCTGTAACCTCTTCTATAACACTTAACTTAGAGCCTGTCTTGCTGTTTATTTGTTTTACTTCGGGCAAAGACTTATATTCATTTACATACTCTTTTATAAATTTCGCCACCGGACGCAAACTTCTATCAAAGTTTTGCGGATTAAAAATATTTTGTACTCTAACATATGCTTCTGGATTAGCCACTAGCATTTCTAAATACAATTTTTGTAGTTCTGCGTTATACTCGTTGTTCATTAATTTTTTTCTTTGCCATTAAGTTAATTTTAAGACTTGATGTTTCTACATTGTCTAATATACTTTTTAAAGTAAACAATCTACCATATTCAACTACTGCTTCATTTATATCGTTACACGTATCGTGCCAAGTTGGAAAACTTACATCCCACTTGTAGTGTAATGCTTGCTGTATTAATTTATTACCAGCACTATCATTGTCTGGCACCATTATTACTTGTTTATTTAAACTCTCAATTAAGTCTACCTGTGCGTCGCTCATATCACTGCCAAGTATAGCAACACCGCCTATAGCAATTGCGTCAAATGGGCCTTCTGTAACGATTACGAACTTACGCTCATCTTTTTGTGCGTCAATGTTAAACACATATCCTTGCGGCATACTATTAAAGTATTTAGGATTGCCTTTCTCTGTTAAACGAGCCGTATAGCCTACAATGTTATTTTTCCATAAAAAGGGTATAACTACTCTTTTGTTAAATCTTGCTGTTGTTACTGGTGTCCAGTAAAACGGATAGTCATTAATACTTAACCCCCTGTTTACCAAATACTCCACAATTTGAGTATTATCACTTTGCAATGGATCACACTGCTCTGGAAAGTCAGTAGGCTCAAAATTAATCTCTACTTCTTCTTCAATTAATCCGTGTTCAATAGCAGTTTCTTTTAACTGTATTGCGGTAAGCACCAGACGTTTAATCTCTGATTCTGCTACACCCATCCAGTCCATCAACTGCCTAAGTTTTCTGCCTAATGGTCTTCCGGGCTGCCATCCTGTTTTATATCCACAGTTAAAACAGTTATAGGATATTGCTTCGCCATTTAGTATAATACCCCCTCTACTTCGAGAGTCTCGCGTTTCGCCGTTGTGTACACAACAAGGAGCATTAAATGAATTCCAGCCACTAGAACTTTTCTTTACCTTTCCTGGCAAACTATTCATAATAACTGACTGTACTAAGTTCATAGTACTATTATATAGTATTATGGGTTATATGTCAAGAACGGTATAGAATTTTTTCCATACTTCCCGCTGTAGGAGTATGCACGAATCGAACTCTGTTATATACACCGTTCCAGTTTGTATAAGAAATGCCGGTTTTACTGGCCAATGTCACAGTTTTAATGTCAAAGTAGTCGGTTGGTGCTGGAGCAACATTATCGCTTAGAGTAGCCTGTACAACGACGTCACCGCTATATCCATTTACGTAAAATGCGGCAGTATGTAATCCTGAATTTTGGTTTAGTTTTGATTCTGCTACTAACGGATTACTAGTATATGTTCCTCCACTTGCTGTGAAGTCTGCTAGGTTTAATGCCAAACTATCCTTCACGTCTGGAAATACACCATCTAAAATTTGTAATTGGCCGATAACATCATAAGCGCCATCTACATAACCAATCATTTGATTATTTTCTCCATCTACAACCTTCACTGAGTAGTTTAGATACTGACTATCTAAGTTTAATAAATCACCTTCGGTAACAACAACCTTAACTTTTCCGTTAATTCCGTCAACTATAGTTGCTGTTTTACTTAATAAAACGCTTGTTCCATCGGACGAATTTAAAACATTAAAAGTAACTGTCTTGTCTGTAATAGTTAATGTTTTTTGGTTATCATTTTTAATTTGTATTTGTATCGTATTATCAATACCCTTGTATAGTTTAATCGGATGATTGTACATCTCATACCCCCAGTGTTGTTTGTCAGTGTCAACCTTAATTTTTAAGTTAACAATTTGGTCATATAAATAGACTGTAGTAACTAGCATTTTATTAAAATCCTTTACTATATTTATTAAAATCGTATGACTAACATTTATCAAGAACTAACAGAAAAATATCCATTTATAAGTTATATTAAGTATGCTGACAAAGAGTTTGTTGGAATTATCTTAAACAAAGATGCTAACATTATTAGTATATACGATTACGATTTGCTTCCAAATTTGGAAATTAAACAAAAATTCTTAGAATTAGGAGATGTTTGGTGGTGGGAATCCAATAGGCTATTTCCAATCAATATTTTTCTTAAGAAAGAGTTTGCTCCTTTCAAACCATACATTAAAACATTTATGGCTAAAGATGTAGAAATAGTGCATGGTCCTTATGTTAGTATGAACGAACTAGCCCAGCGAAGAACGAAACGCAGAAACATTCAATTAGTACAAAAAGTAAAATAATATGTCTACTATAAAAGTACACAAAAATAATATTATTAATGAAAAACAATCTGACCTACAATGCAGATTAAAATGGTCTCTTAGTACTGTTTTTCTAACGACAAACACTACTGCTAGTTGCCACAGGTGTGATCATAATCCAATCACAGAGGATTTTGATTTCCATAATACTCACCAAAAAGTACACGCAAGATTACAAATGTTACGAAACGAATGGCCAGAACTTGGCTGTGAGCATTGTAGAGTAATTGAACAAGCGGGAGGCATGAGTGACAGATTGTTGCATGACGAAATTGAGTATGCACCTTCATCACCTATGGAATTAGTAAAAGATCCAAATGCTGTTCATGTTACTCCAACGCAACTTGAAATATATTTTAGTAACCTTTGTCAACTATCATGCACTTATTGTGGTTCTCACTTTAGTAGTACATGGGAGTCTGAAAATAAAAAATACGGTGACATCCATAATTTTATGGTACCATCAAGCCTGCCAGGCAAAGAGAACTTCCAAGAATTAAAATATTTGGACAAGGTATTTGAATACTTGGAGGAAAAAGGACAATATCTTAGAAGTTTATATATTTTAGGTGGGGAACCTTTTATTCAGCCACAATCTGACATGCTACTAGATTTGATTGAAAATAGCGGTGACAAGTTTAAAAACTTACGTCTACATTTTTTTAGTAACTTGTCAACAGATAAAGCACAAGAAAAAATAGACAGAGTAGTTGGGTTAGCAGAAAATGGCAAAATATACGAAGCAAGTATTGTTGGTAGTATTGACTGCTGGAACGAGCAAGCAGAATATGTAAGGTTTGGGCTCGACACTTCTCTGTTTGACAAAAATTTTAAATATATATCCAATATAAAAAGTAAGAAAATAATGGGAAGCATTAACATATGTTGGTCCAATATATCTACTTTTACTATGCCTGAATTAATAGACAAATACCAAGAATGGACTGATTTAACAGTGGCGGCAGGCAGACCCTGGGGTGTTAATATCAGTTTAATGCAAGTGGCTGGTAAAGATTTTATGCATCCTAGAATATTTGGACCTAAGATACTAGATTGGGGTTACAATGAATCACTGGATAAGTTACAACAAGCGACTCAGATAAGCAATATCGCAAACGGGTCTATTGGCAAAGCACACACATACTTTGAAGGTATTAAAAAATCTATAGAAAACGAAACCCCAGACAAGTTTCAACAACAAGAATTACATCGTTATCTTACTGAACTAGACCGCAGACGGGGAACAGATTACAGAGAACTTTTCCCTATAATCTACGAAGAGATTCATAAGCAATAAAACATAAATACAGTTATGCGTTATAACGAAATAGTAACTGAAAAAGCATCGACTGATAAACTACCACATGGTTCTTCACGTGGCCACATGGGAGAATATCTGTTGGGTAGCGCGGTTGTAGCAAAAATGAAGGCTGGCGACAAAAACATCTCCACTAAAGATGCAAAGGCAATAATCAACGCAACCTCTAAAAAAGAAAATTTATCTGCTAAGTTCAAAGGAGCTCAAGGAGATACTATTGAATTTATTAATATTATTAAAAACCAAAAAAATATAGATGACGCTAAAGATGTTAAATCATTAACTACTCTCATGGCAAATGAATTAGAAGGAGCGGTTAAATTTGCTAATAGCGATATATATGCGGCAAAATATTCAAAACTTTTTGCAGAAAATGGAAAGCCCGATCGTTTAGTTGTCAAGGCTGCTGGAGAAGAAGATCAAAAAGGTACAAAGGCAGATATTTTCTTAATTTATAAACGACCAGACGGATCTGAAAAGCAGGTTAAGGGCTGGAGTTTAAAAACAGGAAGTAACTTAGTAGGACAAGCATCTCCGAGAACGTTTGAAAATATGCAAGAGTTCTTTAAAGAACTAGGAATTACGTTAAAGCCTATTAAAAATTATAATTCAAATCCACAAAAACATGTTCTAAATATTATGAAACAAGTAGCAAATGATCTCAATAGTTTTACTTCTGGAGACAATACACAGAAAGAAGGTCTACTAATTGATAATGTTTCAAACTTCTTAAATCACCATATTACAATGAAAGATCCTAGAGTTTATATTGTTAATTTAGGAAACAACGATTATTCTGCTCAGACAATTAGAACAATGAAAAAGAATTTACCAAGTATAGATTTAGAAAGTAAATTTCGTTATTCAAAAGGAACAAGGGGAGAACAGGGGCGGCCGGAAGTAGCAGTTTATGAAAAAGGAAGCGGACTTCTTTTATTTAAAATTAGATACACATATAGTCCTCCAAGAATTAATTCAAGTGGTAAATCTCTTCCGGAAAGGCACAGACTATTTGTTGAAACTGGACCTTTATTTAAAAAACTCGCTACAATATCTGTAAGTGACGTACAGGAAGAACCGCCACTATCTCAATAGATTCATATGCACAACCACTAAATGTGCATAACCCACAGAGTGACTTTTCTTAAAATAATACGCATTAGAATCATTTGGTACTGTCCAAACTTCTTGTCCTATTTCCTTCCACGTTCTATTTGCTAGATAGCGTTTAGCAGGGCGTATTACTGCTAAAAACATTGCCATTCTAGGAATACTGTCCGGCATCATTTGCTTTACTAGTTCATAATGATTGCCAATATGTATAATCTGCTCGGTGTATTCTTTCTCAGCAAGTCTTTCCCACGGAGGTTCTGTAAACATTAGATCAATTAAATGTTCTTCGCTCTGTACTTGGTTATATAAGTTAACATTAAGTAAATCCAACTTAACGTATCCTCGCTCTTCCGCATCCTTGTGGTCGAGCGAGCATACTCCTTTTATAGGATCCATTGGAACATCTGTAAAGTAAACACCAGTATTATGCTTTATTAAAGTGTTATTACGTATAATGCCCGCAGGTGTATGGTTAGGCATTGCATTGAGAACTTTGCTTCTATCAGCCAAGTCTATGTCAATGTCAAAATTAACCTTACTCATTTTATTATCCAGTTTTTTCCATAAATGCTATTTTATCTTTAAGATGTAACTTTTCCTTTTTAAGTTCTGTCAGTCTGACATGAGTTTCAGCAAGATCTTGCCCTTCTAGTTCCCAAATCATGCTGTCTAGTTCTTTATGTCTTTTTCTTAATAATCTTATATCAAAATTTACTATATTGTCTGTCATTATTTTCTCCTATATTTTTGCTTCACTTAAAATGTGTTTGACCCATTCGACGTCTGCCGGAAATGCTTCAAACCTTTTACTCCAATAAACAGGATCAATAAATTCATTTATTAATCCTAACTGTTCATCACTCATCTTAGACAACATATCCATACCTGTTTCACTGTGGTATATTGTCCAAGGACTTATTTTGCCGTTGCGTATTAATGCCACTGCTTTGTTAAAACTTACATACCTAAAGAAATGATTAAACACAGAGTTGTTATTGTTTGCCCAATCCTCCATATTCAGTATGCTACGCTCTAGTGCGTCTCTAGCATTTTCTGTTTTAATGTATGGCAGTAAGTAATCTTCGTATACAGAGTCTTTACACCAATTATCTAATTTGGTATTACTTTTAATAACATAATCAATAAAGTAATCTGGGTTAATAGCATTGATATTCATAATGTGTTTGCCAAATTTTACAAACGCATTGTAATATTGACTACTAGCAAAATGTTGGTAATCTTTAAAGTTTGCAGACCCTTGTGTCAGTTCATAGAATCGCCTATAAGCAATCATACCTATTTGTACGTGCTTCTCGTCTTTCTGTAAATGTCTGCGCTTTTGCTCACATACATGAGCTGCTAGTGTTTTTTCTCTAGCAAAACTTCTATTGCAGTACTTACATTCATAACCACTGCTTGATTGACTTATCGTCGTATCCATGTTCTATTGCTAATTGTTTGAGTTCCTTTTTGTCACACATTTCTGCGAGTGCTTCGATATCACTAAGTTTCCAAGTTGGGTATATCTCTTTAAGAAACTTAGTTTTCTTATTATCCTTTGTTTCTTTTTTCATTGGCAAATACTTGCGTTGGAACTTCCCAATGCCAGGATTGATAGCGCATAGTATTTTATAAGTTAAATCAGGATGCTTGCTTACTTCCCAAAAGTTAATGTTTAGTTCATTATTAGTTGCGCGGATCATATACTCCTGTAATTCATTGGAGCCTGTTGCACTTGCGGAATATTTAAGTTGTAGATAAGGGCTAAATGCTTTTTGCTTTTCTTTGCTTAACGATTTATACCATCCATAGTCTTTCTTATCTATTGCGTTAAACACTTCATATAACGGTAGCACTGCTGGTTTAGCCATTCTTAAATCCTTTTATGTACTCTTCTATTGTAACATTTTCTACGTATTTGTCAAGTTCAAAAGGATTGTTATCGGCAACTCTAATTATTTTGCCGTTAAATCTATTACAAGCTGCTTTAATGTTATATTGTTCGATAATAAAACCACCGGATTCTTTATTACTATTATAATAATTTTCTGTGTCGTTGTATATATTATTTACTCTACCACCACTATCTTCTAAGTCAAACCCGATTAAGTGTATTTCGCTATGAGTTCGCATTGCTATTAATATTGCTATTACACCCGAATTCATCATAGGTTCATACTCAGGTATGTTCTCTATATAATGAACATTTGCTATTTTAACACTACTTTGCTCAAACTCTTCTCGCATTGGTGAGTCAAGTATTACTAAATGGTCCGGAACAAACTCTCTATATAACGCATTGCAACCATATATTTCCCACTCGTCGCGTTTAAACAAGTTTAAATCTATTTGCTTACGGCTTTCGCCATTGCCTATTACTAACGCTTTCACCACCAGCCTGCCGCTACACCTATTCCTATTACATTTACAACAGCAAAGTAACCTGTAAGCAATACTGGCCAAGCAAGTTTGCGTCTATAATACGCATAAATGCCTGTTATTGATCCTATAAGAAAGCCAGGATACACTAGTAACATATTAGGTTCATCTGCTGTAAGTGCTAAATTTAAACTAGCAAAGACTGTAAAAACAAAACTTATAAGTTCATATACAAATGCTATTTTATCGCTATAGTACGATTCTTTCCAAAACTCTATTATTTTATCCATTACATAACTTGAGTAACGTCAATAATTTCGGATTGCTTATTAATCTCACTCACAAAGTAAGCACACTGTGGTTTAGGTCCATCATGTAGTGGAACGCAAAGCAGTTGTCCAGTTTTAAGTTTTGGAAAGTACCACTTAACTTCAGTGTAAATATCAACAATATCAATTTCCTTGTAACTATGCATATAACCACTTAGTGGATTATACATAAACGCTTCAAATCCTCTGTCATTGACACTTGTAAGTGGAAGCACCTCAAGATCTCCAACTTCCGGACTGCCTACTACCACATGCCAATCTACGGGCATAGCAATCTTATGATCGCCAAGTTTAATTACCACCGCAGGAGCATTAAAAGACTCTAAAAAGATAAGTGGTATAAAAAAGTAATCTGCATCGGCTGGATTACTGTTATCAAGAATACAAAATCTCACATCATCTACCTTTTCAGGCATTGTATTCATAGCATAGGCTTCGTTGTCTAACGTTAATATTCTCATTGATTTTTCTCTTTTAAAATTTTAAAATGGTACGTCATCATCACCAAAATCATCATGATCTTGTGTATCTATTGGGTCATTGTCACGGGGTTTGTGATAATCTGGATTTCTTACTATTTGCTTTGTTCGCGGATTAACTACATAATATTGGTGAGATCTGTCTTTGGACTGTGGCTTTTTTAACATGTCTGCCTGTTTTTTTCCACTCATAACCCGTGGTTGATAAATTGGTTTTTGTGGATTTCCGGCGTCATCATAATTTACCTCGTATGCTTTAGGAGCACCGGGACCAGAGTTCATATACTTTGTATGAACAAGTTTTTCTAGTGAAGCCATTTGCTTTACTAGTAATATAATTTCGGATTGTAAATCTTTATTTTCTAGTTTGACTTTGTCAACCTGGTCTAATATATCTTTGTTTGCTTTTTTTAGATCATTAAACTGGTCGACCAGGTCATTATACTTTTTATAAAGATCGCTAACTTGTGAACTCATTGCCTATTATTTATTATCCTTGCCATTTAATTTTTTCGACAGTAAATGGATATTCTGCTTCCCTGTAAAAAGACTTTCTTTTTGTTAAGTGTCTTTTAGCATATTTACACGTACTAGTAATATCCCATATCTGTACAAAGTCTTTATCTTCTGCTTTGCGTATTCCACGTCCAATGCTTTGTATAACTCTTACAAAACTTTTACCAGGCTCCAATAACACAAGGTTAAAGATACGTGGTATGTTAATACCAACTGCCGCAACGCCATATGTTGCTATAATAATTTTAGCATCAGAAGTTTTAACATCATCATAATGTTCTTTTCTTTCATCTGCTTTTGTTGATCCGCTAACAAAAACACTATTATCAATTTTACTTTCCAATGATTTGCCAGCACTAATTCTATCAACAAGTATTAAAGTATTTCCACTTTCTTTAACATTGTCAATGAAACCACTTATGTAATCAAGTCTATCTTCATTGTTAAGAAGATATTTTAATTCACTCTGATAGTTATTATATTCTCCGTAGTCATTAAGTTGTATTATATTCACATGACAGTTGGCTAAAACACCTTTATCCTGTAGATCTGCGGCAGCAATTCTGTTTACTACATCTCCAATACTGACTTTCAGTGACATCCATTCAAACTGTTCCTTTGGTATTGTGCCTGTTAGTCCCCAACGTATAGGCACATGGGCAAACTGTTGCGTTAGCAATTGTTTCAGCACATCCGCTTTACTCATATGTACTTCGTCTACCATAACGCACACCACCCCATCGATAAAGTCTTCGATAGTAATATCTACTTCGGCGGCACGTGTTTTCTTTGTAAGTATGTTCAGACTTTGCCAAGTACAAATAGTGTGCGTTCTACCATACTCTTTTCTATCGCCATAAAACACACCCACATCAAGTCCTAAGTTTATGTAGTCCTCTTCTGTCTGCGTTACAAGGCTTTTATTTGGTACAATAACAATAGTGCGTCCATACTTCTCACAAATATTACTAAGTGCGGCAGTAATAAGTGTCTTACCTGCGCCTGTTGCTACTTCTTGTATGGACTGTGGATTTTCTAAAAAGCGATTAATAACATCTATTTGGTAGTCACGCAATACAATGGGCTGTCCTTCATGCGTATGCCCCTCTGGCCATGCAACATGGTTGTAACTTTCAGCAGTTACTTTGTCAAAGTTTAACTCTACTGGGTTTCTGTAGTCTATAAGTTCTACTTTATAACTGTCTAGTAGTGGCAGTATATCGCCAAGCAGATTTGTATAAGTGCTACCACCAAGATTAAAGAAAGACGCCTTGCCGTCCCAGCGTCCTAAACGAACAGACGGCATAAAACGTGCGTGGGGAATATCGAACTTAAACTTTTCTACTAGTTTTCTTCTTTCGAGTAAGTCTAATCCTTCAAACTTGCAGTTAACTTCGTCTTTTAAATATAATTTACATTTTGGCATAATATTCGTTGCCAGGTCCTAGTTCCATTAATAATCTATTACTCTCTTCGTCAAGGGGAGAGTTTACAGTATTATAATAACACACTTTTGGTATATGGTCAAGAAATATATTAAATGTTCTTTCATTGACCATTCTGGTAAAAAATATTATCTGAGGATTTATTTCGCTTTCGATCAAGTCCTTTGATGTATGTGAATAGTATACTAAGCAATCTTTCTTACCAAAGCGGGTTGCTTCTCCAACTGATTCCTCTTTCATAAGTTGCCTTACTACTTTAAAAACCATCGGATCAAATTGCGGGTCTACTATCTTTTCGTGTTTCAACGCGATAGGTTTCTTACTGTTAGACACACCAGTATTGGTTACTTTTGCGCCAAATAATAACCTTTCCGGAGAATGAAACACAATTGGTATCCTGTTATATTTTAAAGCATACATTAGTATGCCTTTTAACTTTTTTTCTTTTTCTTTTAGAGTACCACCAAGAGAGATTCTACTATTAGATACCATTACATGCTCTACTGAATCTCCTATCATTAGTTTTACTTTGTCGCTTAAACCGTAACCTAACTCATGTGACCTGTCTATTAGTCTCCAAAGATCAGTTAATTTCTGATCATTTAAATATTTAAGTAGTGAATCTGGCGCATTTTTAATGTAAGGTTTTAAGTCATTATCTACACAAAGTTCTATGTTATATTTCTCTGGAGAATTTTTTATATTATACACCTCAGTTTGATATTCTAAAACTTCATCACTATATTCTATATTTGTAACATTAAGACTTTCTAAAAAATTTTGAATAAAAATTAGATTATCTTCAGTAAAACTAAATGACCATGCCTTCTTTTCTACGTTCCAAGTAACATCGGTTTTATTACTCTTACCATGCGAGAATAAACGACGCGGCACATCTGCCGTACTAAACTGTTCAGTCATATCTAACCCCGTCATAGTGAACGGAAGTTTTAAGTAGATGGAATTGTCTTCTATATAAACTTTAGCAGGCTTTTTCATAATAAAAAAGGGGAGGCACTGTGCCTCCCCAAGTGTTATAGATACTTATCACTGGAGCGTTGCAATAAGTATCTATGTGGCGTTGGTTATTTAAGTATGCTAACCTCCGCCATACGCTTCCAGTTGTCTTTAGACAGTTTACGCAAATCACCAATCTTAAGAGCGGTGCGTAGCGACACTTCTCGAAGTCTGTTTTTGTTTTCGTCCATATAGTCAAGAACTTCTTGCTGGGCTTGGTCGCTCAGTTTGTAGCCTTTAAACAATTCACCGCTTTTGGCAATCTGCTTAATTCTAAGAGTCTTGTCGCGCATCGTGTCCAGTGTAAGGTCCAAGTAGTGGCAACGTGACTGTAGTGCTTCTAAATGGTCCTTGACTTTCTTAGAGCGCACATTCTCAAACTTTACGTTAGTAATAAAGATTGCCGAACCATGAAAGTCGAACGAGTTAGGAATGCCTTCGGATCGAAGTTTAGCACTGTCAGCGTTCCAACAAATTCTACGCCGTTTGCCGGAGTCCAGTGCCGCTTTAAGAATGTTCAACGACAAATCATCAAACAGCACGGAGTCACAGTCATCAAACACTAGCACGTTACCGCGATCGCTGTACTCGTACAGTTTAGCGTACAGTCCGAGAGCAGTCATCGCACCCTTTACAACATCGTATCGCGTACGAGTGCCTTTGATTTTGTCAAACAGTGAAGCCTTTTCGAGAGTTGTTTCAACACCGTATGACTTACCAACACCCGGAGGGCCTGTAACAATCATTGCTCGGACGTCACCGTTGATAGATGCTTCAGTCATTTCATTGAGGATGCTAAAACGCTCGCCGATACGTTCCATAATCTGCTCATCAGTTTCTTCAACCACCACCGGTGCTTTTGGCTTTGCGAAGTCTGCTGAAACAGACTCTTGGGCCTCCATTGCTTCTTCTTCTGTGGCAGTCTGATACGCCATCACGTTCTCAATTTTAACTCGAATGTTTCGAGCCGGAAACTCGGTAGGCCTGAACGTTCCATCAACAGTAAGAAACATTCCGCCCTTACCATAACTTGGATCTTCCTTTGCCAACGGAAAATATCCGCTAACTTCTTTTCCAGCATGGACACCTTTATGAATGTATACAAAGTTTGACATAATTCGCTCCTTATATGTCTATTAGTTAATTAAACTTGGCGGGGGACGTCATATCGTCCCTGCATGGTGAAGGTGCCGAGGTGCGTGGCGTTGCCAGTTGCGGGCCAATTTACCTCGCCTTTGAACGCCTGTACTCTCAAAGGAGTGTCAAAACCATTGGTTTTGGGGTTGGCGTTAAACTGCCCAACAGCACCTATCAGTGTGTCGTCGTAAATACAAGTCTCACGCTGAGATCCAGCAATGTTTCGAAAGTTGATTACAAAAGTGTTGTTCATTTATCGTCCCTATTTCTTTAGCGTATATATACATTATACAGGAAGTAGCGAAAATGTCACGAAAAAAGTTGCTCTAAGTACTTGATTTTATTGAGGTTTTTTATTTTTTGTTTTTTTAGTTGTTTTTTTAGTGGTTTTTGCAGGTTTCCACTTGGCTGTGACTCTGGTAATCTTTTCTAAATTATCTATTTGAATATCTATTTCTTTTGGATGAGCAAATACGTTAATAACTGCACCATTTGGATCTACGAAAATACACTCCTCATTTTCAAAGTAATTATTTGGATTAAAGTCTGGAGAAGGCAACCAATAGCAGTCATAATCCATGTCCTTAAATGTTTGTAATAGATCTTTCTGATTTTCTTGGCACTCTGCAATAACAAATGGTCGATGTGTAGAAAATAAACGTGTTCCGGTATGTAGTACATCTGCTTCATTCCCCTCAACGTCTATCTTTACTAGATTACAGTAGTCTAATTGTATATCATCTAAATTAAAAACCGCACACCGCTCTACTTCATTGCCCGTGTCTTGATCAGTAGTTTTTAATGCGCCATGATTTATTTCATCTGCTACTCTATTAAGAGGAAGGTATAACGGGCGTTTTGTTCCTACTGCACCTTTAATTGGCGTTACGTTAAATGCACTGTTAAGTGTTAAATTAGTCATTAAGAAAAAATAATTTAAATGACTTGGTTCGAAAGCATACACCTCGCCTTCATTTCCTATTACACTAGAATAAAAAACAGAATGTACTCCAATATTAGCGCCTACGTCAATAACTTTTGCTCCAGGACGAAGAATTTGAGATGCTAGTGCCAACTCTGCTTCAGCATATTCGCCATATTGATCTAAACTTCGCCCTATTACTGTATCATTTATATTGTATGAGAAATCTCCGTGCTTACAAGGTTTAACTCTTACGTGATTATTTTGTATTATAGGAAATCCCATTACACTCTATCTCCATAGTTAGTTAGCGCACCAGTCATCCATGGAATAATCAAACAAGTTTCGTCAAAGTACCCCTTCGCTTTAATCATATCATGTGTACATTCTGGTAGTGCGCCTCGCTCCTGTAATGCGGCGTGATTTAAACTATACGGGTTATTTACTTCTTCCCAAT
>Ga0222719_10001407_pt1 | contig 23422 bp, 30 predicted proteins | sample C33_34DmetaG_FD_165039 | JGI IMG/M metagenome (GOLD analysis project Ga0222719, IMG submission 165039) | Estuarine water microbial communities from San Francisco Bay, California, United States - C33_34D | ecosystem: Environmental > Aquatic > Marine > Unclassified | place: USA: California...
CCCTAGTTGCCCAAAACACTACTTTGTGTAGTTTTTCAATGTCCAGCGGCTCCTGCCTGCCGTCACGTTTGGTTACTAAGATTTGTGTCATTTTTGCCTCAATTTATTTTGTGTTCGAACATGGACGATTCCATGGTGCGTGTTATGCGAAACTTTTGCGTGTTGATATTTAACATCTCGCCTGGTGCCCAATTAAGAATATATATTCCCTGATTCACCTGGACTAAATTGTCCCCTTCATCTGTCTCAAGTAGGGTTAAATCATTGATATCGGGACGATTCATCAACAGTATAGTATAACTGATCCCTAGACTTTTTGCAAGACTACAGTATATACCATCGGCAAGCAAATCCCAGGGATCTGGCCACTCTTTTACGGTATCCCAGTGCAGATAGTGTAAGGAGATTGGAGCCATCTGCCACCAATCGTTTACATTTTGCAGTGCTTGTTCTAATGAGTTGTCTAAGTTATCAAGTCGAAGGCTATACCAAGAGATCAACAGATCGTCATTGTTATTTGGCCACACACATCACCCCAGATATTCTACTGTGTATTTGAATGTTCCTGCATCAGTTGCAGTGTATTTTACTGAAATTGTTGTACTACTTTGTTCAACACTTAGTACCAGACCAGTTGTAGCGTTTTCACTGTATTCGTCAGTGTAAATCAGTGTCCCTGAACTGTCATCTGTGTCTTGCCCAACTACATTTAATACACCCATACGCAGTGCATAACTCACTGGATCATAAAAACTGTAGCGCACAGAGAACACTGGTGCAGTTGTACTTGTCATTGTGAAAATTGTGGTTGCACTAACTTGAGTAGTAAGGCTTACAGTTTTTCCAACTTCACGGGCATATGATCCAAACTTATAGCGTTGTCCTTTATCAAGTCCAAATGCATCTTTGTTGTTTAAGGCAATTCGAGCATAACTTGCATCATCAGCATCACTGCGCTCAAACATATCACCAACGCTTACATTGTCATCACCGTTGATGTTAATTACTGGTGTAATTGCACTTCCTGCTCCTGAGAAGTTATTGCCAACATCAAGGAAGATGTTGTATCCACTCATGTTGTTGCTTACGGCACCAATTGAAATACCTTCACCACGTATATTGTCAAATAAACTTTGTGTTACACAAAAACCTTGTGGGCCTCCTGATACCGGTGTTCCTGTACCGATCAAAACACCTTGATACAGTGTAGTAAAACGGCTGTTGTTTACATTTATTCCTTCGATTTGTTCGTCGGCGTCGAAAGCGTAAGTAGCATTACTAAACTTACAACGCTCAAATACAATACTACTAGTTACTATGGTAGCAGTACTGCCAAATCTAACCAGTGCAAGGTCAGCGGCAGCAGTTCCAAGGTCAGATTGTGCCAATGGTCCTTTAAAGTCCACACTTTCAAAAATCATGTGTGTAGCATCTTCAATTAAAACTGCGGTAGTTGATTTTGCAGTTTCAAAACACAAACTTGCTATCTCTATATCAGTAGGCGGTGTTGCACTTGAATCGCCGATGTTACTACCAGTTTGTTGTAAACTATCCGCTGTCTGCATGACGTAGTTCCCACTTGCACCACTAGCAAGTTTTATAATACTACTGCTCGATCCTTCACCATACAAACGACAAAATGGTGGAACCTTCAATGGTTCTGTTACTAGATAAGTACCTGCTGGAAAGAATAGACTGCGTCTAATTTCGCTATTAGTCTCACGACAAAACAATTGAAAGAGTGCCCTGTTAATTGCTGTTGTATCATCGGTGCTGCCGTCGCCGGTTGCGCCAAAGTCTTTTACACTTGCAAAATCGTCAATCTTACGTTGTAATGTGCGACTAACTGGTGCGCTTGCACTTGGACCGGTTTGTACCGTATATCCAGCAGCTTCGCCTTTATATGTGTAACTATCTGCCAGGCCAAGTATGTCACTATATTGTGTTAATACTTCGGTATTGCCTACAGCAGGAGCACCTTCAGCAAGGGTGCCATTACCGATGTAAAGTTTTCTTTCGTCTATTACCCAACCAAATTCTGCACCTGCAAGTTGTGGTAGATTATCGCTTAAACCTTTACGGTGTGTTATACGTGATACTTGAACTATTGCCATCTAAAATTCTCTCCGATAGCGTATTTATGTGTTTGTGTAGTATAGTTCAACTCGTTTCCACCACTCCTGTCGCCATTTTTCAAACTCATTGCCTTCGATGACGAACTCTTGGTATTGTGGTTCGCCGGTAATAAGTCCTGCCTCATCCATGTCTGGTTTAACACACATTAACACAACACCTTTGCGAATGTTTGTGCCATACACTTCATTGTGTGCTTCGGCATAGGCACACAGTTGCAGTTTGTAGTCTTCAATCCATTCTTCTTTCTTGGGCTTGTTACTTTGCTTAAAGTCTAGTATGCTTTCTTGGCCTTTATGAATGCCCACACAGTCAGTAGTACCTGCATACACGTCAGGAAAGTACAAAGGTACTTCAACGCCCCAATACTCATCAACATTACACAAGCCTTCACGAATAACAGTTTCAGCCATCATATGACTTGCCCAACTAAATGGGTTACTGCCACGTGGCTTGATCTCTCCATCCAGCACATAGTGCTCAAGGTATGTGTGCATCCTGGTGCCGCGGTTTGCGGCTTCAGTGGTTATCTGTTGCGCACGTTCGTGTCCAACACGACGTTTCCAATTCTCCAGTGCAATCTTTTTCTCTTCAGGTTTGGTTTTGTCCAAGATTGTTGTAACACTGGGTACTGGGTTACCATTGGGTGTGTTATAATGACGTTTGCCGTTGATGTTTGTTCTTGAGAGTGGGTTATAATCAAATTTCATCATACTAGTTTACTATAGGTCGTTAAAAATATCAAGGAATTGTGGATAAACTTTGGCAAAATTTGTGTTCCTGTGCTTGTCCCGTAGAGATATATCAGTTTGCAAAGATTTAAGAACATACTGTAGATCTTTTGCAAACATGTATTCTTTTACTGATTGCCAATCTTCGGTCAGTGAATTATTTTGATTACCGAGCCAAATACAATGCTCGTCGATTAACTTTGCAAATCTGTTTTTATGATGCAATGGCAGAGTCTGAACGTTATAAAAATCATTGTTCTTTAGCATGATTTCAATTTCAAATTTTGAAATATCGAGGATCTTACTATTGTGCCATTCCTTTTGCAATTTGATAATACTTTCAAGGCTTAAAAAACTTATCACACTGGAAACTCTAAGATCAATCGCTGGGCATTGCGTTTTTATTGTGATAAAATTTTGTGCAACTGTGTGCCAATCTGCTCCATGTCTGATATAATTAAATGCACTACCTATGCCATCAAGACTAAAATTTACCCTGACGTTTTCAAATTTATTCCATAAAGCGCAAATGTCATTATCTTTGTGTTTAATGGTGGTACCATTGGTGTTGTATTGTAGTTTTGCACTGTTGTTTGCAGTTCGAAGTAGGTGATGCAGTATTTCGTAATGTTCGTCTTGAATTAAAGGTTCGCCTCCTGCAAATTTTAATTTTTGCACATGGGCACAAGATTTTTTAATGTTTTCTACAACATCTTTCATTTCATTCTTTGTTACCATTGCGTCCAAATTGTCATTGTACCCGAAAAGTTTCTTTTCTTCACGTGCAAGTTTACTACTGGATACACCGCTGCAGGTTCTACACATTAAATTACAAACATTATTCATTGCAATTTGAGCTTCAACATACTCTAAATTTATAATAGTGCCATCTGCTTTTGTATTGGCTAAAGATTTTGCTATTACATCTTTCCAGTTTTTGTTATAGGATTGTCTTTGGCTTTCTAAACCTGCATCTTCTATTTCATAACATGCCCTACATGCCTCAATGAGTTCTCCGTTGATCATTTTACGCCTGGCTGTCCGAAAATTTTCATTGTTATACACATCGTATATGTCTTCTTGTCTAATGTTTCCAAGCACAGACTTATCATCAGTCAAGCAACATAATCTAAGTTTTGCATGGGTGTCTACGAATAAATGTGTCCAGGCCCTGCCACAAAATGAATCTCGTTTGGTAACACTTTTTGTAAATGGCAAATCGACAATGCTGTATTCGATATTAGTTGTGTCTTTAGAAAATAATTTTTGTGCTTGTAACAATTCTTCTGCAATATTTTTATTACCTGATATAACATGAACAAAACAATTTGTAATATCTAGTTCAGTAAGAAACTTTTGCAGGTATGCAATAGTTTGTCCAAGATTTTCGCCGTAAGAATCATAAACATCATTACAATCTTGCACAATGATTATACGTTGGTTTGAAGAATATGCGTCGCGACGATTATCTTTTAAATGATTATACAGTGTATTAATAACACTTTGGGTATAATTTCCTATAAAAAATGGTCTACCTATAACATGATATAACTCAACAATATCATCAAGAATTTGTTTATTGTGCATCAAGTAATTATTTTAGGTCGGCCGGCAATGCATTTTTTGCCATTTTTTCCACTGTGTCTTGTGCTTGTGTGACTGTCATTGTATTTGAGACTTTTGCGTCTGATCCGCCACCGGCAAAAATAATTTCATCGCCGGTTACATTTACAATAACATTGTTTAGAGGTTCCTGGGTAGCCAGATCGCGCAGTTGGCTATCTGTAATATTAACACCCATATCGGATGCCATACCCAGAAATGTTGGAATACTAATTTTGAACTCTGTGCCTGTATCATCAGCACGGCCAAGCAAGAATTCGCTGAGTGCAACGAGTTGTTGTTTCTCTACGGCTCCAGCAAATTCCCAAAGGCGCATTTATCTACGAGCTCTTCCGAGACTCGCCTCTAGATCTGATTCTGGCTCTTCAGCATCAACATCCACATCAACTTCAACATCACCGGCGTCGGTGTCTACATTCATGTCCATGTCCATTTCGCCTTCACCAGGCACAACTGGTTCTTGTCCTGTTAGAACGCCTTGTGCAGATTCGAGTTGTCCCTTGGCGTTCTGTAGGTTGCCTACTAGTCCTTCTAGTGCTGTTGTTGCTTGATCGCGGAACTGTTGTGCTTGACTTGTACCCACTTCGTTCTTGATGCTTTCAACAAGTGCAGGAAGATCTTTATACTCCATATCGGTGATATCTTCAATCATATCCTGTACTCGGTCAACCATGTCTTGTGCAGCAAGAACAACCTGTGCTTGCTGAATTTCACTTTCCATGACTTTGTAACCTTTCTTTTTCTTGCCTTCTTTCTTCAGTAGAGCAACAGCAGTTACAGTTTTTTGCTCGTCAGGTGTAAGATTTTGTCCTTTCGATGCCTTGTCTAATGTAGATTTGGTTTTTGGATCATTCATGTCAATCGCCATTGGCGCATCCATTTCCACAATTGATTGCAGTGCTTGCTCCATGAAAATAGCACGAAGGTATTTTGGATTACTTTCACTGGTATGGAAAGATGTGCTATTACGATATTCGTTGATGGTTGATCTTACTTTTTTAAGCATTTCTAGTGCTTGCACTTGGCCGATTGCACTTAGGTCCATTTTCTTTTCAAAGTAACTTTCAAAAACTTTCTGTGATTTCTGTACGCTACTTGATTCCAAGTCTTGAAGTTTCATTCTCGAATCCCTTTTGTTGACAGTATTTAGCCAAATTAACACATTTATCTAATTGTTTCTTTATGCCAACTGCTTGACTGCGACTATTGTACAGTCTATCAAATAGTACACCTTTTTGAAAACTATCTGTTGATCCTTTAATGCAATTAACAAAATGAACAATTTCCATTTGTTTGTAGCCAAGTTGTTTATCACACTCTACAATGCGATTTTTGTATCCTATTAATTTGTACTTGTCAAAGATGCACCAACTGAGTGCGTTCTTTGTGTTGTTTAGTACAACCTGTTCTACCTTATTCTTATAAACAACGCATTCTTCAGAATGCTTTACAATGGTGTATTCGCCAAATACACTGATACTGTTGCCAGCATCGATGATAGCATTGGGATTGTCAATGAGATGTTTTTGTGCTAGCCTTGCAAGTGCGTCTGCGGCTTTCTTTTTGTTTTTTATAGAACGTAGTTTGCGAGAAGCCATCCTATTATTCCTACTAATGTAAGCATTATTCCGCCGCCCCATTGCATAACCTGATCATTGCGTCTTGTGGTTAGTTTATGTACGCAGTCATGCACTTCGTCTACTGTTTCTTCAATTTTGGTAATTTTTGCGTCCATCGTTTCAAGTTTTGCTTCCATAAACTTGTAACGTTCGGCACACAGCTCAACGTGGCTTTCAAGGCTCTTCTTTTCTATTGCTGTGGTTTCAACCATGTTATTCCTTCCAATAATGTATTTATTTTACACAACGCCGAAGGATATGTTAGCACTTATACCCTCAGTGATCAAATACGGGTGAAAAAATCCGTCCTTATAGGTTTCGCCAAGCCCTACAATCATTGGTACACCTTCGCAATCGCTTTTGAGTATGCCTACTGGATCGTTGTCTTTCCAAAATATTGCTTCCTGTTCGGTTTCAAACTGAAAGCACCATACTTTTTGATCTTCAATGTAAAAGGTTGTGACAGGTGTTATGTTCATTGGTTGGCATCGTAAACTGATGCACTGCATTATGGTTTCAAAGTTGCGTTGTTGATTGCGTTGATAGTTCCAGTCAGCATCACTGAGCTCACTGTTACGTCGATAACTTTTTACACCAGTTGGTGTTATATCAAATTGTGTTATTACTTCTACACCACTGCTCATAAGATGTCTCTCTTTTGCATCAAACAAACGACGGTAAACTGTTTTGCCGCCGTCTGGTGATTCATAAATGTATTTAGGCGTCGGCAACCTTAAGTTTCCATGCTACTGTTACACGAAGTTCTGTGCAATGACGGCTTGGTTCCATACCAGCATGTAGTATTTTGCTATCAAACATCACTGCTGTGTTCGGCGTTGGGTATTGTTGACGTATTTCCAATCCGTCTTTGTCAAACCACACAGTATTTCCGCCCCAAACTGGATTCCAGTTTTTATTTGCATAATATAAGACAGTGTAGTATTTGCCTTCTGGAGCATCAACTACATCCTGATGTAGACTACCGCATAAGCCAGTGGTTTGTCCATTAGCGTACACCCTGCTGAGTTCAAATTTTTTGCCTGCGTCTTTCTCAATTTGTTTTAATAATGTGTCTGTAAACAATGGATCATCGTCAAGGTCCAGCATCCAAAAGCCTAGCCCACTGCTAACACTGCGCTGTCCAAAATGCCACCCTTTTGCATATCTTGTTTTTACAAACACTTCTTCTGCTTGCTCTTCACTTAGCCAATTGTCTGCTACATCAATTTCAATCATTTTTTACCTCTACAATTTTACTGTTTGCCGCTACCACGTAACGGTTCTTGCCTTCTGCGCTGGTGTATGGAAGTTGACTATGGTAGATAAAACTAGGAAACACCAATAACAATCCATCCTTGTTGTTGATGTCAATACTGCTTTTTGTAGTCATCCACATTGTGCCTATGTCAAAGTAACTGCTGTTAAGAGCATTATAGTACCTTGTAAGTCCATTTTTGGTTTCATTGTTGCTGTCGCCAACATCAATGTAGTAGATACAACTCCAACTGCTGTTACCATGTATGTGCTTGTCGTGATGCGCACCAGGACGGCAAATGTGGCACCAACTTTCGTGTACTTTTACAGCAAGTTGCATGCCTGCGTCCCACTTGCCTTCGTTGGCCTTGCTAGCACTTTTCCAAATACTTTGATTAACAAACTCAGCAAGGGCTATTACGCTTGGATCTTCAAGATTTAAAAAGTTAAATGCACTTTCGTACAAGCCATGCTTTGCACCGGGCGCAACTCCACTGGTGCTGTTGTTCTGCTCAAGTAGATGGCAAATTTCTTTCAGTCGGTCTTTGTGCGTGTCAGCATCTTCCCATTCAAACCCATAAAAGGGAACGCTGAATTCATTGATTTCTAACATGACCGTATTTAAGCCATAAAAAAACCCCAGTTAAGAAAACTAGGGTTTTTACGGTATAAGTTACAAAAACTTATGAAGTAGCTAGCTTGAAGCCTACGTCTGTAGCCTGTGAACCAGATACGTCAATTGTGTTAGAACCAACACTTGAACCAAGACCAACAATAGCCTGGGTAAGTGTAGTTGCTGTGTAAGCACCCACTGGATAAACAGCTAGGCTGATTTGTCCAGAAGTTGCGTCTTCAACTTGGTAAACTGCAACTGTAGCAGTCTGTTGAATTTCACGAAGGATAGCTTCGACGCCTTCACCTGCGTCTAGTTCGTTCTGGAGGTCAATTGCTTGGTTTGAACCATTTTCAACTACTAGAGCGAAAAAGTCAAGAGCTGGACCTGCTGAGTTTACAAGAGCGTCTGCTGATAGAGCGCCAGTTGGATGACCGTTACCAGTATCCATATGCATAACTTGTTGTGCATCACCGTTTGAGCGAGTAAAACTTGCCATTTTAATATCTCCTAATATAGTAGGACTTGTTGTCCTTACTTTTATTTATACCAAAATGCAAATATCGGGTGGTACCTAGAGACTTTTTTGTAGGCGTTGTAGTAGCATGTAAAGATCACTTTGCATGCCGCCTTTTTCGCGCATTATATACATTAGACGTTGTACAACTTCAGATTTTTGATTTTTGGTTAATCTATCCCAATAGGAGATTTGTCTGCGTAAGATATAAAGGTATGCAGGTATGTTGGTAAACTCTCGTTGGAGCATCAACATCATGTAACTCCAATCATTGTTATCAAAGTCGCCACGCCTTAGGGCAAGTAGATTACGTCTTAATCTTAGCTCAGGTAAAACAAATGTTTTATCATCCGCAAAAAGGTATCCGTACTTTTCAGGATTAAGTATTAAGGTAATAAGGTTATAAAGATCAAGCTGGCTGGTACGGAACCCATCAAAGCCACTGGCCTCCATCATTTTTTTTGCATATCTCATTGCTGTGCCACGATCTTCATTGGCAAAAATTTGTAACGCTAGCAAGTGTTCAAACAATCTTGCAGCAATCGCATCCATGCTACGTCCAGAAACATATTCGAGTTTCCTAAACAATCTACTTTCATTGAGTTCGCGTATGAATTCCATTACAGTTCCGGATTGTTCTTGGCAAAGTTTGCTTGACTGAATCTCATCCTATCTACAAACTTTAACATTAGGCCACTTGGGAGGCGGATCACGTATCCTTCGTGCCCTGGTTCATTGTCAATGCTGGCCGAAATTTCATGTGCATTTTGATCCAGTTGTCGCACAATACCATTTTTAATACTGCTGATCAACAAGAAACTTTGTACCAATGCGCTAACACCTGCAGAGTTTGCTTGCATCCATTCTAGTATACGAGGTGCTTGTGTTGGCATTTTTTCATTTATCCAAGGCACAAAGTCTTTGAGTAGGTTATTAAAGTTGCCAGTACGAACCTTGCTGTTGATATACTGCTTGAACAGTTTAGGGAAACCGGTGATTCGTCTGTCACGCAACTCACTAGGGTTGAACAAACGATCGATTTGTGAACTGTCCACAGCTTTGAGCTTGGACAGCATGCCACTGTCAAGATTAAGCCCTGGTACACTGTCTTTGATATTTTGATTTGCAACAAACAATTCTGGAACATTTGTCGAAAATGCTCCTTCGATTGGCTCAACATCAGCACCAGGTTCTGCTACTCTACTATGAATAACAATGCCAAACTTGGCTTTTTGTATTTGTTTACCAGTATTGCTATTAGCATCTATACTGTATTTCACAGTGTTAGGTTCGAACTCAACTTTTCCATCCTTTACTACATAAGGTTTTTGAGGATGGAACAATAGGTCAGCTTGTAAATACCCTTTAAGATTTTTTGGTGTTGCTTTTTCTAGTACAGGCCAAAGTTGTGCATATAACCCTGCTAGTTCTTCTCTACCGCCGCCTTTGCGTTGTGCCAGAACGTCTGCCATTTGCTTGGGACTGGTTGCAAGTCCAACACCACCTGCTTTTAAGAATCCGCCTTTGTCAGTAAGCACAAACTCGCCATTGGGTTTGCGTCCAAAAATGATTGCTGGCTTGCCGTCCCACTTTACTGTTGCATTGGTCGGCTTTTGTGATGCAAGTTCGAGTCCTTGAATAGCAGTGTCAATACCACGACTGCCCTGCTCAAACACTAGGTCTTCCGGATGCTCTATGCGCACACCTTCCTCCAGGATCTCTGATTCAACAATTACTTGATAGCCTTGATTTACAACTCTATCTCTCAGTCTAGCTAACCAGTGTACACTATTTTCATCCTCTGTGTCAACCGTTTCTTCAAGAGTGATTCCTTGTTTTGCAGCATAGTCACGGAAGTCTGCTATTTTTTGTTCACGTTTAGGATCATTGGCAAGTGCCTTCATGATTTTTTCAACACTGCCCAATGGTGTTCTATCTGCGGCACCCGGTATAAACAACTTAGCAACTTCATCTGGATCGTCGGTGACCAGTTCATTGGTAGCTCTGTTTACCAATCCAACGTTTTGATTGATCTTGTAGCCCATGCTTTTAGCAATGCTTGCTAACAGTATAGCTCGTGTCACACCTTTGAAGTTGCTGTCGTCATCCTGTGTCAGGTACCATTTCTGAAAGTCAGGCTTTTGTAAAAACATAAAGTCTGTTTGCACATAACCATTTTCTGGGCGTCCGGCAATAGGTGTTTTAAGATGTATATTGATGCCAGTTGCAGACACCCAGTCTTTAGGCTCAAGTCCATGACTGGTTGCCCACTGTTCCAGTTTTGCTCTAAACTGACCTTTGTCTACTTTGTTTGCATCTACTGCTAGATCCAAATCACCTGACGTAGGTGTCTTGCCCGTACTGCCTAGCATGTTGTTTAGTAATGCAAGTCCAGTTAGTTGTTCTAACCAAGCCACTGTAGGCTTTACATCTGTTTGATTGATGCGAATTGTTGCAGGCTTGCCCTCAGCGTCTTTGAATTCATTACCGCCTTCGAAGAGATTCATATTATCCCTCCAATGCACGGTAAACGTCGGTGAGTTCCTTGCTTACATCAGCGGGGAAAGGAGTTCCGTTTGGTGAAGTCCATGCACTTCCATCCCACATTGCAAAGTCTTTTAATTTATATCCTGTTGGAATATAACCACGGCGTGATTTTTTCTGATCTGTGCGTCTGCTGGAACTTGAACTACTGCTTGACGCTTGTCCTCGCCTTGCACCAATAATAGTTTGTAATAAAGGTTTGAATAATTTTACTATGGTAGGTGCATCATCTTTAGCAGCTATCATTTGCTTTGCAATAGCATTTATACGTTGTGTGCTGTTGGTGTCTGTGACTGGATTGTTGCGCAACAAATTAACTTTGATAAAGTCCTGTAATTGTTTTGTGTATTCACCTTGACTTACAAATCCCTGCTGTTGTAAGATCTCTTGTGCTCTAGTATCAAAGGGTTGTCCACTGGAGTCTACCCATTGTTTGCCATCATAGGTAGCAGGACCTTTGGTGGTAGTAATCTTTGTGCCTCTTCTGGGCTTTACCCCACTGCTTGCATTGGCTTGTTTGATGCCATTTACTTTGTCTAACCATTGTTGAGCAGCAATTTTACCAAGTTTTTCGGCATTCTTTTCAACATCTTGTGCAGACTTGGATGCCTGTCTCTGAGCAATTTCAGCGTCAGTTCTTAAAAAATCTAAAGGTGCTTCAGTTATAAATTCACTTGCTTTCATCTGCTCTCCTGACTGATCTTGAGAATTTTTTAGGATCACGCAATCGAATACTGTTTAATAGTTTACGTTGTAGGTCCTCTGCTACCAATGGCTCATACAATTCGTCAATCTGTTCCATCAACCTTACAGCACTTGCAATTACATTACTTGCTCTGCTCTCAACAACATAACGTCTTTCATTAAGTTTACTGTATTTGTCGTTGTATAAGGTATCTAGTTCCTCTAGGATACTACGAGTCTTCTTTTGCATCGGTTTAATCTCTTTATCATATTTATGGCCAACGGTGAACAAAATTATACTTTGTTGTTACCCAATAGTAAATACCAAAAGGCAAATATAGGCACACATTATGGCAAACGAAATAGAACAAATACAGAGTTTATTAGAAGAATTTAGGCGACCAGTACCAAACGGTGAAGAATACCAACTCAGACTTGCTGAAGAATTTGAAATCATACTACAGCAACGTTTTACAGATTACTTTTTAAAGATACGCAAAATATTGGACCTCAATGATGACATACCACACATGACCCGCGGTAGTGCGGGCAGCAGTTTGGTGTGCTATCTCATGGGTATAACGGATGTAGATCCAATAGAGTGGAATATTCCACTGGCACGTTTCTTAAATCCACACAGGGACGACTTGCCCGACGTGGACATTGACGTACCGCATCACAAACAAGAACTGGCAATGCAACGGGTGTTTGACACTTGGCCCAACCAAAGTGCTCGTATATCAAACTATGTGCTGTACAGGGAACGTAGTGCAAAAAGAGAAGCAGCAAAACGGTTAGGTGCAAAAGGACGCTTGCCCAGGGACATTGACTATGAAAAACTAGGAGTGGATGTCAAAGAAGCAACTCGCATAGAACGCAAACTGTTAGGCAAGAAACGTTGCATCAGCAAACACTGCGGCGGTGTATTAGTGTTTGACAGGGCACTGCCCAAAAGTCTATTCCGTGATGATAACCTCATACTGTTAGACAAAAATGAAGTAGAGGACTTGGAACACCTGAAAGTGGACATCTTGGCCAACAGAGGACTCAGCCAACTGTTGGAAATAGATCCCGATACCCCACTGCATGAATATCCTAAACAGGATGATGCCACAGCAGACTTGCTGTGCCGCGGTGATGTGCTGGGTGTTACACAAGGTGAAAGTCCTACAATGAAAAGATTGTTCCGTGCCCTGCAACCCACAGGCATAGAGGACTGCGTGTTTGCCAGTGCATTGGTGCGTCCTGTTGCAATGGAAGGCAGACGCAAGGCAAGTTGGTTCCGCGATTGGACGGAAGAAGGCATCAAGAAAAACGCTATTGTGTATGAGGACGATGCTATAGACAAAATTATGAAACTGATTGGCATAAGCCCATACGAAGCGGACATGTATCGCAGGGCATTTGCCAAAAAGAATGAAGAAAAGATGATGGAGTTCATGGGCAGGTTGGGCGATCATCCTGACAAGTATGACATCTATGATCAAATGCAAACACTATCAGGCTTCGGATTATGCAGGGCACACGCTGTAAACCTGGGCAGACTCATATGGGCACTGGCATATCACAAGGTACACAACCCTAAACAGTTCTGGCGTGCCTGTTTGATGCACTGCCAAGGCAGTTATGCACGTTGGGTGTATCGCAACGAAGCAAAACGTGCTGGCTGGGACTTGCGTGACCTAGGCTTTGACAACTGGGTAACTGAAGATCCTGTGCAGAGTTTCTTGGACAAGGGTGCATGGAACAGCCCAGGCTTTTTACCTGGCATGGGCTTGCAAAAATTATACTTGGATAAGTTTCAGTTTGCTGGCATAGTTGCAAACAGCAGGGTGTTCAAGTGCGATGCTAAAAGTTACATACATTTTATCACACTGGGTGTAGGTGAAGGCAAGTATGTGGACATAGTTGTGGACAAGCCTGTGAAGTATTCAAATGGCAGTGTGGTAATCGGCGAAGGTAAACTGCATCACAAGGACAACAGCGAATACTTAAAGGTAAAACGCAAAAGTGTAAAAGTTATGCCGATTACCGACTACGTTACTTGTTAGCCTTGAGTCCTGCTAGCATCTGCTTGAGCTTGGTGCTTTCAACATCTGCACGGATCTTGCCTGGTTCATCTTCAACTGCGGCACTGTCCTCTTCGCCAGTCATAGTGCTTTTGCTCTTGATGCTTTCATAGATACTACTGCTACGCTTCTTGAACTCTTGGTAATCTTGATCTTCACCTAAGTCACGGATACGCAGACTTTCCATGTCAAACTCCAAGTCTACCTTTTGCCCCACACCACTACTTGAACGTGTCTTCATTGCTTGTATCTGATATCGCCCACGCTCACGCATTGCTCTACTTGTAAAGATACCAAATACGTTGTCAGCAGTGTTGATCTTACTGATACCACCTGCAATATGGCTGTGATCAAACTCAATCTCTTCCACAGCCGATCTGTTCAACTGCGATGCTGTTACAAACAGTATGTTCATTTCCCTAGCCAAGTTGCGTAGTTCTTCTGAAACATACTTGTCTTTTACAAACTGATCATTTGGGCTTACCTTTGCACTCACCGGCATCAACAAGTCCAAGTAGTCAACACACATAAAGTCAATACCGCGTCCAGTTTTAATTTGTAACTCTTTGCAGAATGCACGAACATCATTCACGTTGCTCTGTGCTGGCATGTATTTGATCTGCAGGTTACCCGCTTTCTTCTTCATCATCTTGACTTTCATTTCCACAGTGTCAAGATCCTTAAACAGTTGCTTTGCGGCTGTGTTAGTCAGCATACTGTCAATACGCATAGCAGTCAAGCCTTCACTAAGTTCTAGCGTAATGTACGCACCGTTAAGTCCTGCTTCCAACCAGTTTACAGCCAAGTTCTGCATAAACAAACTCTTACCCGAACCTGATCCACCTGCAAAGATCTGTAATTCGCCTCTGTTGAATCCTCCATACAGCAGTTTGTCCAGTGCAGGCCAACCTGTTGAATTCTGTCCGTTGTTGTCTTTGAGTGCCGCAAGTCTGCCACGTGGATCCTCAAAATAGTCTGTACCTAAGTCCTTTGTTAAACTAATCTGTACAGCATCCTTGATCAGTTTTTCTACAGGATCATATGTGCCTTTCTCCAGCAAGTCAGCACTCTTGAGGATAGCACGTTCTAGTTCTTTGCGTCGAGTAAATCCTTCGAACTCCTGCAAACACCAGTCTAGGTGTCCTTCATTGAGCTCTGGTATTTCTTGCAGTGTAACACCTGTAACTGCTTTTATCTGTGCCCTGTCTGGTAGCGTTTTGTGTTCGTTGCTGTGTTCATAGATGAACTGTGCAGTTTCTCTCAAGTGCCTGTCAAAGTTTTCACTGTTGAATATGTTCTGCACACGCAGGAAGCTCTGTGCATCCTGCATCATGATTTCTAAGAATAGTTGTTGTACTTCAGGTGAGTAATCTTTCATTTAACTTTTGCTTTTAGTTTTTTGCGAGCCATTTCAATTTTTATCTTGCCGCTTACACGGCTTTCCATTATCATCAGCAGTGTAGTTATCTCTCCGTAACGACAAACAGCATCATTGACGTCTTTTATGTCCGCTGGCCAGTCAGGTATACTTACACTATAGTTGTATTCCAGTGCGCTGTCAATTAATTTGAGTCCAGCCTCATCCTGGTCGGGCACCACAACAATTTCTTTTTCTAAACTGCGTATAAGTCTGCTTTGTGCTTCATTGATGTTGTTGTGCAGTACGGCCAAGCCGTTGATACACAGTGCGTCAATCACACCCTCAACCACAATAGCATATTGCCAATCAGGCTGTTGCAGGTCTGTACCAAACACATAGCCTGGTTGTATATCTTGGATGTATTTGGGTATCCTGCCATCAATGTATCGGGTAGCATGCCCTACTATGGTGTTGTTGTGTGTAAAGGGTATTATAAATCCAACACGAGCACTGTGTTCCACGTCCTGTGTTAGATACGGATAGTCTTGGGGCAAACACCTATCCTCAACGTAGTTCCACAGCACTGTGTCTTTTTCAATCTTGTATGCGCGGCTGGGCAGTTCACGCTCTTCAAACTCAATGTTCATCAAACGTTGTTGGATCTGTTGGCGCTCCAGTGCAAGTCCCTCGATGCTACGATGACGCAGACTTTCAAGATTGATGCGTTCTATTTCTTCTTGTGGTACGTTGAACCATCCCAGTAAACGTTTGGCTTTGAAACTGAGATTGCGTCCCAACATAAAACTTGCAGTGAATCCACAGTTAAAGCAGTGGTAGCTCCACGAGTCTTCGTTGAACTTGATTCCGCCACGTCCACGCTTGTCCTGACTTTCGCCATTGTGTACGCAACAGGGTGCATTGAAACTTATCCATCCGCCGGATGTCTGTTTGCGTTTTGCTGGCAAGTAAGTTAGAAGATCAATCATTCTATAAGTTTAACACGGTCTATGTATTCAATCAACCTTTGTGCTATTTTTTGATGGCCATTTTCGTTTGGGTGTCGTTTTGGACAAAAATCGTCTGCACTTAAACATTCGTGTAAGTTAAATCCGCAATTATTTTTTACATTGCTTCCTAGATTTTTTAGCATACCGTGCATGTTTGTCATCATATTTACAGTTGGCACGTTAAAACTGTTAAAGTAACCAATGGTTTGATCAAGGTTAAACCTATCATACTCCTCATGAGAAGAATTATTGACCCACAACCTATGCATTTCGTGCCATTGAGTATTCTGATTGTCGTCAAAAGGTAACCAAGTATTATGATAGAACATGTTCCAAGGAGGATCTGGTCGTTCAGGATAGTAGTTACTGTATTCGTCGATAGGATTGGCTCGATCAGCAACAAAAAAACTGTATCTTGATGGATTGGTGTATCCAACCATAAAAAGACATTCACTAAGATCTATGTTTTCTTTTATCCACCATGCAGCATACCGCATTGCTTCAAGGCTTGCGCCTGGAAATGCGGTATTGATAAATTCCATATTATAATGCTTTGCAATGATCCCTGCATAACAATGACTATTTCTGTAGTCTTCATTTGAGGAATCACAACAATGCGTATTTAATGGTAGGGTTGGATCCAGTAATTCGTCCCCATAGGTAAAACTGCATCCAAACGCAACAAGTTTTTTTAACATCTAGCGATATTTAATGCTGGTTATACTTCCGAGGTTAACTTTCACATTCGGAGCCTGCACATAGCCACTTCCGCCTGCTGTAAGCGTAAGTCCTGTGACACTGTTAGAACTAATTGTACCAGTTGCTGTTGCACCAGTACCTAGTCCTTCGATGTCCACATTTGCAGCACCAGTGGTTAAAAAATCAGTGCCGCCAGCCGCTACGCTCACAGTGCTCACAGCACCGCCGCTTATGGTTGCTGTTGCCGTTGCACCCTTTCCGTATTGATTAATTTCAAAGCGAAGATAGTTGTGATTACCACTAATGTTAAGATAAGCACGGGCTGTTTGATTTGTGTACACCGTTTGTGTGCCAACATCATACCATGGTCCTAGTTGTGTGTCACTGCCTTGTGCTTTTACGTTGCCGGTGAAGTTGTCAAAGTCTAATTGGAATGTGGTCAGGTCCTGACCAGCGGTGTACGCTTCACTAGTATGTATCCTGTTCTTACTGTCAAGATCCTGCGGTAGATGGCTAGGTACCGTTAGATCCTTGCTTGCAACAAAATCTGGATAAACACTGTCTAGTACATCCGCAGTGCCACGTCCGCCCGCATAGTCATCTACATAAACAGTTTCCCACAAATCTCCACTACCGCGTTCAACGCTGTAGTTTGCAGTTTGAGGATCCACTGTGTCGAGATCTTCTTCTGTGAGTGTGACTTTAGCCCTACCGTATGTAGAGTTTAAATGCACTAGATCTTTGCTTACAAGTTCTGTTTCACCGTCCTGACTGATAAGCCTAAAGGTTAATGTGCTACCTGAAATATTTACAGGCTTCTGGTCTTGATTGATAAATTCAAATAGTATGACATTATCAACACCACGATTGATTTTAAGGTTTTTTGCGTACACTGGTTGCCATCTCCGATCAAAGTATGCTCCACTGGTATTGATTAACAGTACCTGCTGTTTTTGTTGATATAAATAGGCAGTGGTAGAATACATTTATAAAACTCCGTTATAACACTATTTATGGGACCAGAAGTATTTGAAAAATTAGCAGAACGTTATCCTTTTATAACCTTCTGCACCTATGCTAGCAACGAGTATGTTGGAGTAGTGCAGAATCAGGATGACATTGTAACCACCATCTACGACTTTGGTGCAATACAGAGTCAGGAACTCAAAGAACTGTTCCTAGATCTAGCAAACACTTGGTGGTGGGAAAGCAACAGAAGCATACCAATCAACATATTTCTAAAAAAAGAATGGGATCCATTCAAGCCATATCTAAAAACTTTTATCAATAAAGATTTAGAAATACTCCATGGGCCCTGCACAAGCCTTGCTGAACTTAGCAGAAAAAAGACCAAGCGGAAAAGTATCACTCTTGTACGGAGGGTGGATTAGCAATCTGCCACTTTAAGAACTCCAGATTCTGATGATCCCATTTTAGTGCAAATATTGTAAAGTCTTGTTCGGTCATTGCCACACAATGGTACTTGTCAAGTTGTGTATACACAATAGGAAGCCTATCCAGTTTGTCTGTGATACTACGCCAAGCATAACCTCTGGTCATACTGTTACTACCGCCAATGAACGGCCAGGCTACATATTGCATTGTGCTTGTTCTAGTAGATTTATATGCAATGCGATAAGTTTTGCGTAGCCAAGACTATGAGATTTTTTGAACACAAATCCTCTACTGTCGTTGCCATCCCACACACTAGCAAACACAGTCTCCCACGGCTGACGCTGTAGATGTGCCTTGCCTGGGCGTATGATAGCAATAAAAGCCGCCATCCTGGGTATGCTATCAGGCCGCATTGCACACACCAAATCATGATAGTTGCTGATGTGTACTACTTGTTCGCAGAATGCTTGGTCCAACAGTAACTTCCAGTCAGGCTCCTTGGCTAACATAGCATCATAATGAGCTTGGTCACGCACTAGTGTGTACACGCTTTGATTCAGGAAGTCAATTTTAAAGTATCCACGTTGTTCTGCCTCACGATAGTCAAGACTGGCACAACCTTGTATTGGGTCAACTGGCACCGGTGTAACATATACACCTGAGTTATGTTTGCGTACTTCGCCGTTGTTTTCCTGTCGTGCTGGTATGTGTTTGATTAACTCCAGCACGTTGTTTCTATCCGCAAAATCTATGTCAACATCTGCACTCATTGATCTTCTCGACTATTTTTTCAAAATTTTCAAAAAATTCGTTTAATATTTTATCTGAATTTAACATGTTTCTTAAATTGTGGTCTGCAATTTCTTTCAATTGATTTTTGTGTTCTTGCCAATCGAATGTGTTTAGTTTTTGTAACACCTGTGTAATTTTATTAATGCGTTTAACAGAGTCTGTTTCTTCATCATAGCTTTCATCCCACAATGTATTATACGTTCGAAAGCCTAGGTCCTGCAAGTTTTTTAAAAACAAAGGAGTTGATACTATTATAAAAGGCATGCCGGTAATCAAAGATTTTACAGTTTTTTCAGTGATAAAAAAACTATCCTGCCAATCTATATCTGTCTCTACAACTAAATTTAAATATGCGCTATTGTACATGTCAATTGGCAACGTTTGGCTAACATTGTGATAGTATTCAGGAATTAATGCTGTATAAGGATCAAACTCGCCTTTAACAAAATTTACCACATCCAAATGATCATTGGGTATACCTAAATTTTCTCCACTGTATCTCAAAATGTAATTTTTGTATTCAATATTTCTGGAGATAGCGTCTATTACTTTGTCTCGCTCGTGTCTGACATTTCCAATGGTGCTACAGAAAACATAATCTTTTGGATATTTAAAATCATAGTTTTTGTCAAGATAAAAACAAAAGCGATGCGGACTCATGTAGGTGTCAAGCATCTCGACGAGGAAAAAACAATAATACATAATATCGTAGTTTTTAATGCCGATGTTGTGTTTATCTTTATCCCATGTTCCGCCAGTGAGTATGATATAGTGTTTGTTTTGATTGTATCTGCGAAAGTATTTGTCAGAGTGGATACTTTCGGTTAGATTATTAATTACAATTACACTCTGATCGCAACTATTGATTGACTCAACATCCTGATAATGATACGAGGGCAACTGCAAAAAATAATGTAAATCAGGTGAGCAAGTTTTATTGTGATAAAACATCTGATTTGTTTTCCAGATTTCATATTGATTTAAGATATTTTGAAAATATTCTTTAATCGGAGTCATCACCAGCCTGCCTGGCGCAGAATTTCTTCTGCGTATGCTTGATCAGCGGGATAGTCCCGAAACTTCTTCTGCCAGAAGTCTGAATCAATCCAGGGCCACACTATTTGTATCTGCTCTGTGTTCATGTTGTTAAGGAACTGTTGTCCACTGGCACAGTTGTAAATGATCCAAGGACTTATCTTGCCTGTGCTTATAGCGTATGTCACTGTGTTGCTGTTTCCATAGCGTAGCACATCATGTGGCTCGCAACCCTTTTCCTCACCCCAGCATATAGAGTAGTTTATAGCACGTTGTAGTGCGTCTGTGAGTGCTTCTGTGCGCAGATACTGTTGCAAGTATTCATCATACATGCTGTCCTTAGCCCAGTGATCCAGTTTCTTATTGTTCTTAAGCAACCAATCAATGTAGCGTTCCACGTTGATTGCGTTGATGTTTACACACTGTCTGCCAAACTTCACAAACGCATTATAATAAGGGCTCTTGGCAAAGTCGTCATAGGTCTTGAACTTGGCACTGCCTTGTGTCATTTCATAGAAACGCAGATAGGCGTTCAGACCAATCTGAACACCTTTTTCGTTTTGCTGTTGATGTCTACGTTTAGGTTCGCAAAGATGTACTGCTAGTGTACTTTCTTTCTTGAAACCTTTCTCACAGTACTTGCAAACATGACTACTTGTCGTTTCCAAGATCCTTCATCATCTCCCGTAGTTCTGCCTTGGTAATTATCTTGCTGAGTGCGTCAATGTCACTCATTTTAGCCGATGGCATGAGTTCCATCAGTGTCTTTTTAACTTCGTTATTGCCTTTGTCTTTCTTCTTAGGTGCAATCCATTGGTGTCTGTGTGAGCCCATGCCAGGACTTATAGTAGTTGCTAACAACCATTGTAGTTTAGGATGTTTGCTCAAGTCAAAGAAGTGTTTGTTCAGTCTTTCGTTGCAGGCAACCAAATAGTATTCTTGCAGTTCACTAGGTCCTTGCACCGCACTGCCCCAACGTATCATGAGAAAGTTGCTGAACTTCTTGCGCTCTTCATCCGTGAGGCTGTCGTAAAAGTCTCTGCTTTTACGATCCAGTTGTGCCATTTCATTTTGTATGCTGAGTTTTTCCACTAGAATGCCTTGTTGTAGTCTACTACTTCGCAGTTACGGCTGATGTCTTTTACAAAGTAAGCACACTTAGGACTATCGCCATCCTCAAAAGGCACTGCTAGCATTTGTCCATTCTTGAGTTTTGGCGCATACCAACTTACGTCTTGATAAACATCAATGATTTCAATGTCGTGATAAGTTGGACTAAAGCTACTACGTGGATTGTATTCAAAAATTTTAAAACCTCTATCATTGATACTGGTCAACGGTAGCATCTCAAGATCACCAACATCGGGCTCGCCAATAAGTACTTGCCAGTCTATGGGCATTTTTATTTGGTTGCGTCCTATTCGTAATACTAGTGCCGGTGAGTTAAAACTTTCTAAAAATATTAGTGGAATAAACATATAATCAGGATCACCAGGATCACTGTTGTCAAAGATAGCAAACCTCATGTCGTCAATTTCTTCAGGCAACTGATCTAAATCAAATGTTGTATTTTCTAGTGTAAGTATTCTCATAATTTTATAATTGTTCCTTAGCAATAGTATAAGGTATTTCGATGGTTTCATCGAGTATTCCGGTTATATTTGATGTCCATTTATTAGCAAAACCAGCATTTGTAGCTAAATGCATTCTATCAGGATGCCATAACACTACATCACCTGCCAACCAACTTTTAATTACGCTATTACCTGCCTGTATAAAATGGCCCGGAGACCAATCAGAAATAAAAACTATAAATCTTACAATAAATTGTTGATTATCAGGATATTGCCTTTTAAAGTACCAAAAATGGTCCTTGTGCCATGGCATTGTGGTACCAGGCGGTTGCAAGGTAGGACGATTAATTCCATTTTGCAATGGTAAGTTGGTTACAATATCTGGCTCCCACTGCATACGAATTTGTTGTTTTTGTGCTGTGGTTTCCCAACTGCGAGTATTTTCTTTAGTGTATCCCCAATCTCTACCCATTTGGATTGCATTATTGTACTGGTCGCCGATGCCATCCCAACTGTCTACAACACTTACCAGGTCTGTCCAGTAATTTGGATTGCTCTGTACAGCATCTTCGCATTCATGTTGTATAGCCTGCCAATCTGCGGCAATATTTCCAAACCAAATAAAGTCTTTGCTACTTAAGATTTCTAGCAATCTCGTCCGTGATACAAACACGAATATAATCTCCTCTTAAAAATTCTTTCCTTAGACTTTCAGGACCAAGTGCAAGTGTCATTGTGTTTGTGCTGATCAATCCTAGCTCTTTACACACACTGTCAGCAATTGGTTTTATTGTTTCTACCACGGTGTCATGTGAAAACTTTTGCATTAATTGCATACTCATATAACACCCAAATCTGTCAAAAATATCTGCACCTAATATTCCTGCGGTTACACCATCATCTACCTCAGTACGTGTGAACCGAATTCCTAAACGCAGTTGATCAGGTGCCAGACATTTGCTTAAACTTAGTGCAAAGTCTTGTATGCACTCGTAACTTAAATCGTATTGCACACCTTGACTGTTACCAAAATATGCACCATCAATCATAACAGGTACACCAAGTTGGTCAGCCAGTGAAAGAACGTTGTGTGGATATGTACTGCCATTACCGCTGTAAGGCAAACTAATAATCAGTAGGTCATTGCTTTGTAATGGCTCTTCTTCAAGGTACACAAAGTCTCTATTCCAGCTTTTACTGAGAATTTTAGTAATGATAAAATCACTGCGACTGGATCTCACACGTCTGTTAGGATAACGTGCTATAAATTCACCAAATGCATCTGTTGTGCCTGGAATAAACCCACTGTAGGGTAAACACTCCAAACCTTGTACAGTATTGTAAGTGCTATCTAGTATCCAATCTCTCCAGGCTTGATCATGTTGTTGATTGGTGACACTAGCAAGGTCATCTAGTTTCAATTTTGACAGCAGTTTATCCGCGTATCTAATGAATTCAGGTATCTGTAGTGGGGTATGTCCTATGTCCATTAAGTTTTCCACTCCATGCGTTCTTGAGTAAATGGATAGTTTGCGTCTTTGTAGAACTGTTTGCGTTTGGTAAGGTGGCGTTTTGCGAACTTGCAGGTGCTGGTTACGTCCCAGATTTGGACATAGTCTTTGTCTTCTGCTTTTCGAATGCCGCGCCCAATACTTTGGATTACACGAACAAAACTTTTGCCAGGCTCAATGAGAACAAGATTGAATATGCGAGGAATATTAATCCCAACAGCCGCAACTCCGTAGGTCGCAACAATGATCTTGCCTTCCGATA